>Ga0307511_10003956_pt1 | contig 15146 bp, 7 predicted proteins | sample 13_EM_MG_FD_200266 | JGI IMG/M metagenome (GOLD analysis project Ga0307511, IMG submission 200266) | Populus trichocarpa ectomycorrhiza microbial communities from riparian zone in the Pacific Northwest, United States - 13_EM | ecosystem: Host-associated > Plants > Roots > Unclassified | place... | reverse complement strand
TGGTTCCTAAAGATCAAGTTGGCGAGGAAGAGGATGATAAAAAAAACGAATAACAAGTTGGTGATGATGAATTTGCTAATGTGTTTGAGACACCACTTCTAAATTCCTCTCCTGAAGATGTTGGTGCTAGCTCATGAAGATCTAAGATGGATGATTGCCTAGCCCATATTTAGGCTGATGTGAGTTATCTTTAAAAATCACAAGCACACATCCTCTCTAATCAAGAGCATATGGCTGGCAATATACGAGATATCAAGGATATGATGACTAGCTTGCTCTCTTGCTATCAATCACTCTAAATGATTCTCATGTTTTTTATTTTACTTTCTTTTCCTTTCTATAATGAAGATATATTTTGAATATTATATTATGTTTCTCTAATTTTTTTTCACTTTTCTTATTTACTTTTTATTGATAACAAAGGGGGAGAGAAAAACTTATTGTGAATAACCAAATAGAAAAAAAAAATCACAAAGCCCTTTTTTTTAAAAAAAGAAAAACAATGTTAACATGCGTTAACTTTTCAAATTCGTGACAAAAACACTCTATTTAGAAAAACTACAAAAATTAATTTACAATCAATCAAATATTGAAGGATGTAATTGAAAAAAATTTAACTATACTAAAGGATCCAAAAGAAAAGGAATATTGATTAAAACAATGAAGATGAAAATTGAAAGAAAAATATTTTTTTATTGAAATGTAAAATTGAAAAGAAAAATCAATTTAACAAAAAAAAATCAAAAGAACAAGAACCAAATTAAAAAAAAAAACATCACAAATTGTGATTCGAGAATGAAATTAAAAATAAATAATAATTTTATAAAAAAGACAAGAATAAAAAATAAAAAATAATATTTCAGGGATGATTATACATGGGATATTGAAAAATCTAGTTTCTGAGTCCAAGATTTGTAGCATCAAGTGATCCAATCTGTTTCCCATGGATAAGTTAATAGGATTCATTTCAAAATCATGTCAAGCAAGCTGATGTAATGGTGAAAGCATAGACTATATTCACGTTGTCCGAAACCATGATTATTACATTTTATTTATGTACTATGATAATTACATGGAGGAAATATTCCCTTCAAGCTAAGATTCTTGTTCAATTAGAGGTCCTGTAATTTACAGGACCATCTTTAAGTTTAAAACTCAGCCAGGTTCAATCCACAAGTACCAAACCACTAATTAGCTTGGTTTTATTAACTTTAGCGAACTCATAGCCTAGCTTCAAGCATCCTTTGTCTGTTAACCCTTGCAATGAAGTCATCAGCCCTTTTGTTCAATTCCTCTGTAGGCAAACTGAGGGCGTCTTCCTGTAAATCCTTTCTTTCCTCGTGTACTTTCAAATTTGCCTCAGCCATTCCTTTCCCTTCATTCTTTTTTCCGTTTTCGCAAGTTCTGCTACGTTTTTCTTTGGAAGATTTCCCCATGTTTGTCTCTTTCTTCTGTTCAACACTAGAAGCTGTTTGAAGGCTCCTTTTGTGGTCAATGTACTCATCATAGTAAACATCAGTAGCTGGTGGAGAATTTGTAGTAAAGAACTTGGACTCTCCAACAAGGACAAAGATTATAAGGTTGCCAACTATGAAAATGAACTTGGGGCTGAGGAAAACTGAACCTAGTTTTGGAGGAGAGCCAAAGAGAAAGAGCTTCACGGAATCAAATAGGCAGGGAAACCAGAAAGGGCTAGAACAGAAAAGAGTACAGGCCAAGACAATCAAAGAATACAGGAAAAAATTGTCAAGAAGTTGATGCTTCTTGGACTTGTTAACTGCATGAATCTCTCTTAGCTTAATGAGATCCATTTCTTGATTTTGTTTAGAATACAGAAGAGGGTTTAGTTGGGGTTATAAGGTCACCAGGAATTCACTCTATCCTTTAGGAAAGGAATAGATGCAATTCCGAGAAAGAATTCAGAGGCAAATTTTAAAAGACCACTAAAGAGAACTGCCATCTGACTGAACACAAGGCATTGTAAACATGGAATTATATAGAAGAGGAAAGGAGGTTGATTTGGTAAAATTCAAACACAGGCTACTTTTACTCTACTTTGGAATGGTTATATGACTTTATGAAAAGCTGTGAGAGATTGATTAGTGCTTATTGGCTACTTTTTTCTTTTGGCTTCCTGCTTTCCTGTATTTTATGATATGCTGATATATAACGAACTCTTGGAATAATTATTAAGGTAATCTGTGTAAACTGTGAACATTCTCCTTTCCTTTCTACTTACATGAAAGAGTGAAAATGTTTTCTTACTTGATTTTTGTTGCCTGGCATCAACTGACAAACTTTAGCTTAGTGGTTTTAACTTGGAGGGATAGGAAAGTGTTTAATGTTGCAAGAACATCAGAAATAGAAAACCAAGAATGGCTGCTTAGGATCAAGGTCCAGTGTACCTTATAATTAACAAAATGAATGAGGAAAAATCTATGCCTATTAGACGAGCCTCATACTGTCTTTGGAGATTTGCTTTAATAATTTCATTAATACATCATTTCTGTATTATTTGGTGAAGTCATGGTGAGACTTGATAGTGCTGGGAACCAATTTTTTTTTTCCCCGAATGTTGAGAGAGAGTAACACCTAGCACGTTAATGTAGGAAGTCCACTTAAAAAAAAGCGTTAGATCTTTTTCTTTCCTGAGTGCTCAGTGGAAGCGAAGTGGGAGGTTTGCTTAAAGCATGTGCTAAGCTTTTCCTTGCATAATTCTACTAGCAGAAGGCACATTGTTGAGTGGAGCAAAAAAGGGAAGCTGGTATAGGACCTGGGAAGTGGGGCATTTTTTAAGTTACTGGCAGAAAAGGGGATTGTTTGGATATATCATCTGAACGCCCATATATCCACACAGAATATGAAGCTTGGTTATGATATTAAGGGCTTGGTTGGGATTATGGAAACCTTTAATGAAAATAGAGAGAGGCCCTTTTTGAATAACAACAATATGATATTAATTGATGTATTCTCTGTTTGTATTTCTTCATTTTGATGTAAGCAAAACTCGAAAACAGATGAACAAGATATTGGCTGTTGGCTACCACAGTAGTTTGTCTGTCTTCTGATAAACAAATTGCAATATTTAGCATCCTCTTGCACACACTTCTCTAGCTTATTGTCCACTGAACAGGGTAAAAAAATTGCATGCTCCCTGTCTTGGTAAAACTACTATGATATGCATCCATATCATTGGTAATCTAAACTTAGTTAAATAATATATGTTGAAGGTAGAAAAGGTTGCTGCATTGATTTCCTGGCAAAAAACTGGACCAATTACTTCAACCGAAAATTCTAACATTTTTACCTCCTTGTGTCTGGTGAGATTTTTCTTTTTGTTTAGCAGCAACAGGATTGAGGTATGGCGGATCGCAGTCAACATGTATACTTTTACTGATATCTTGCAACATAAAGAAAGACATGTGGTGTATCAACAAGTGATTAATGATGGTTAAACAATTCTTATATTGGATCAGGATGAATACATGTGGTGTATCAAGTAAACATTTTTTAAGCAAACAAGCGTGCAATCTCTCTTCAAAGTTTAGTCATTCAAGTAGCTTTATTAGGTGGTGAAAGCTCCAAGGCTCCTTTAGATGCATCTAGAGGAGCTATATTTGCAATTGCTTTCGATGAGGTAACTAAGCATTATTGATTTTCTCTAGACAGACGTTCCATTCCTTGAAATTCTGAAGTAAATAAGTAAATATTACCTGTTTTTAGTCTCACCTTTTAATATCTCATCACGGGCACAAACAATGGAGTTTCCCTTATTGATCCTTTTTTTTTGTGTGGGTGCGTGTAAAGATTGATAGGACAGGAATGCTTTTGCTAAAGCTAAGATTTCCTGATTTCACCACAGGATTCAAATAATTTAAAATCTTGAGTTTCTGGCTTGTTTAAGTGAGGGAGAAAAAGGAGAGAATGGCCCATCTGTGGATTAGAATCTCTGCATTTTAAGGTCACTGGTTTCCTCTACCTGTTTTTGAAACAAAAGAGATCGAGAACATTACTACATGCCTAAACTCTGTATCTGTCAGCTACAGGTGGGCACGAGGTACAAATGGAGTGTGTAAAAGTGGCTTTTATTCAATTATTCTAATAGAGCATATGAAGATTTATGCCTTATTATATAGTTTTGTGGAAGAGATGAAACTTCAGGGAAATGGCCCAAAAGGAAAGGTTTGGTAAAGCATGATTGTTTATCAACCATTGTACTCTTAACTCGATACCTTAATGCTTAAACAAAGAAAAATATCTGAAGTGCCTAAGCACATGGTCTTGCTAATCATAAAGTGAAGAACAACTGGAGATGAAGCTTTCTTGGCTTTCGGAAAAAAAATTAGAGACCTTTTAATGGGCATGGATGTGTACATAAACGAATGTACGTATCTGTACTCCACAGTACAAGAACTCTTATACCTTCCTTTGAGGGAAATCTAATTACACAAACACAAGCTAAGTATTGAGACAAAGAGGCAATTAAGGGGAAGTTTGCTACAGGTTGAAAGACATTATTGATGTATAAAGTTAGAAGAAGCCGACCTTGCACTTTTTTTCACATGTAGAAGAATCATTGATGCCCTATGGCACACAAGGAGCCAACAGAAATGCGAGTTCTCATTTCTGCGTGCAGGCTTTCACAATTTGATTACTGATTTTGCTTATCAGTCTTAACATTTTTTAGTCTCAAATGGTACTTGTATGATTCTTGTTCTTCATATTTATATAACAAGTTGCTCGTAGAGATTTTCTTTTGAACATGCTGCTTTGTACAATTAGTTTTAGAGATAGAGTTATGCTCCGAGGGTCCAACTAATTTATGATTCTCCTCAGATGTGCGAAGCAGTAGTGAACTGCAGCTCTGGAGTTTGCCCAGCTGAGAATACCTGGGAATCGGCAATATGGTCCTGTACAAGATCTCAGGTTCTACTCTTTTCAGGTGCAAACAATTTCATGAGATCATCAGACTTGAACAAATCCTATAAATTAACCATGGTGTACTTGTATAAAACTCATTGTCGAGAGCCTGTTCTTCCCCGGAATCAGTCAGGCCTTGGCCCATATACTTAGTGCTAATTCAAAAAGGTGATGAAATGCCACCATCAGTCACATTTATGTAGACCACACAAATTGGAGAGGAGATGGAGCAGTAAATTCAGAGTATTCATTAATATTCTCCATCAGAATGTCAAAGCCACCATGTTTTTATGATTAGTCTAGACGAACAGTACACCCATTTTTACTACCAAAAATATTTTCCATCATTTTGTGCACTTTATTTTTCTGATCAAGGGTTTGATTTATTAAGAGAAAATTATGATGTTTAAGATATATATGTATAATGGCAAATTTGCAATAAACATTAATTTTTGATGGATTCTAACAGAAATATGCTGTGATAAACAGTTATAAATTACAGAATATTAATTGAAATTAACATAAAAATATAGATAACACATTGTAATATTAAAAAAAAAAAAGAATACAGAAGGTGCTAAAAACATTATAGAAGAGGTTGTCTTTGGTCCAAATCCTTAAAGCTGAACCAGCCTAACCCATAACCTTGTTTATGATCTGGAGGCTCAAACCTCTGCAACGGAAATTTTCGGGAGCCCTTTTAGTGTAAATCGTGTCTCGGCAGGGAGCCCGTGTGTTAGAGATTGTATTAAGTGTTATTTTTTAATATGTTTTTTATTTGAAAATATATTAAAAATATATTTTTTTTAAAAATTATTTTTAATATAACACATCAAAATAATTCAAAAATATAAAAATAAATTTTAAAACAGGCACTAAATTTCAAAAAGATGGCAATAAGAAAGTCAAATAAATTTACCTATTAATTTAGATATGAGATTATTCGTTCAAAGAAAATTGTGCAAAGAAAATAAAAAAAACTCATGATATACCAATTTGAAAATACAATTAAAATTACTTGCCATATACTCTCTCCATTGAATCCTTAACAAATCAAGAACTTGGTATTTGGTTGTACCAAAATTTAATTCATTGGTTGCCCTAATAAATGAATGAAATTATTTTTACTTTTTAGCTAAATCATCTTTTCTCAGTTTGGCATGATTAGGTGTATGAATAGAAAAGAGCATTGGGGTGTGACTTCAAAATATCTTCATTTTTTCCACGCACACTCTTCTTTTTCCCTCCCTGAATCGTGTGTGAACGTCATCATTTGATGCCAATTAGTTGGCCAGGAGAGGATTAATTAACTTTACTAATTAATCCCACCCCCATAATTAAGATGGTAAACACCTAAGATTGAAGAGAAAGTAGGCAGAGCATCATCGTCGAGGGGACAAATATTACCATCAAACACCACATACATTTTCAACATATCGAATTAACATAAGTATATGATAGGAAAGTCACGACATTCAAACTTGTAGATGGGTTAAAGATTTACAAGCACCAAAGTGAGGGCAGAGAAGCGAAGATCCCTACATGGGTTAAAGATCCCTACGAGGGTTAAAAGATCCCTCAAAATCCAGCTGCCGACGATGTCTTATCTATGTCTCCTCTTCTAATTATTTTTTCTCCCCTCTTCAGTAAGCCTCATGTTCTCCCTGTCCATGGACGATTCATTGTAAATCATTAGAATCCCATGAAAAATCTGCATCGATCTATTCTTTTCGAACAAAGATATCGAACTACATAAAGGGCCTCCGAATTTGTGGCTTATGGAAATATTATATGGTACAAGCAGATTGATTTACTTACTTAATCGGGGGTTGCGAACTGAACAGACTTCTTCTTGCCTTTGCCACCACTACCGCTGGCAATGGGGGGCTCGGGATGGGAAAACTGATGATCTTGTACCCCTATAAATTTCGTGATATGCTCTCTCACATACCTTTCATAAACGAAAGCTGCCCCCTTGAACTGTGGTAGAACCAACCATGCTGCCAACACCAGTTTCAAAGAGTACCATATGGGAATCCTACAATAACACAATCGGAGCCCCATTAACTAGAGATTATAGACTCTAGATTCAAGAGGAGAAAAGGAATTCATAACTGCTAATTAAAATGCCAAAAAAGAATATGCGGAAAGAAAACTTTCTTAATTTACCACTCTAAAAGGGACTGGAGCAGCATCTCTGTAAGAGTAAGAAATGAATATAAGATCCAATAAGCAAGCCACTGCTTATCATCCTCTCTCGATGGACTCTCTATAGCAACCACTGATGCATACCTATTTACCAAAAGAACAATTAGATAGATTGAAAATTTGGTGTGCACACACCCTACGAGAAACAAAAGAGCACAAACAAAACAAAAAAGTTCCAAACTTCTGGAAATGGTTCAGATTCTCACAAGGGGTATAGCAACATCAACACTGGCCTGCGAGTTATTAAACAAACATCAATCAGATCAACCAAATTATTAAGTCCTAAAAACAAAGAAAGGAAGGAATATCTTGGGATCACTCAATATTTACCCAGATATTGTATGAACGTGAGTGAGAAAAGTCAATAAACGACCCATATTTGCTGGTCTCGCTCTTCCTGTTAGTTTTCTTAGCGACAAGAGACACCAAAGGAACTGTGAGAAAGGCTTGAAAGTCAGTACCGAAAGGAGAGTGAAGTTGAAACCAATAAATGACAATGATAAGTGGCTCAAGACTTGAAAGTGAAGGGACCGCTTATATTGTGTCCTTTTTTTATTTTTATTTTTAAATATATTAAATTAATTATTTTAAAAAATATCCTATATCGCAATCCAAAAAGCGCTACACCGTCAAATTGGTATTGGTCGTTATTTAAAGTAATGGCGCGTGCAGGAACATGTTGCATTTCAATCCTAAAATTCACAATCTTTATTACTTTAATCACATATCTTGTTATATAAAATTATTTTAAGAGAAACCTCATAAAAATCTCCTGAGTTTTTTCAAGATTCGCTACTTTTGGTAGTATGGTGCAGCCCCTTTTTTCAAAGAATTTTGTAAATTATTTTTTGTCTAAAAAAAATTAAATTAATTATTTTAAATAATTTTTTATGATTTTTATATGCCGATATAATAAAAAAATTAAACACTCTATGCCATATTATCGAACACCCATTTGAATCTTTAAACAATGGCTTATAACCCTTAAAATAATTCAAGATTCTCAAATAAGATTTTTTCTAGCAAAATACTTCACATATGCTTAATGGAAACGTTGTATTTCTTACAAAATGATGTATTTTATAAGGGAAAAAGGTAAATTTTGGATTTAATTCACTAGCGAGTTTGGATGGAGAGGCTAAAAAATTGGGAAGTTCGAAAGCCTTAGGGGCTCAATTGATATAAAAACTTCTTTGGAAACTCAATCAAGACTACCTATATAATTGGGGGACGTTTCTGAGGTTTCCCAGGTTCTTAATGGGTTTTGTCCCCTCCCAACCAGATCCACGTGGCATGTTTTTGAAGATTAAGGTCGGTGACACGTGCCATCAGGGATAGGGTCCATAATATATATGTCGACATGATCTACTTTTGTAATATTTTCACAGGCGGATAGATAAAGACAAATGTTGGAAGATTTGTGAAGGCTGGTAATAATAATTTTTTTTAAAGTGAAAATCTGAATTAGCTTGTAAGTCTGGATTAATTTTATGAATTTTAAACTTGATCACTATGTAAATTTTTAGAGAATTTAAATTTGTAATTATTAAAATATAAATTTAAAATATAACCAATTAAACTATCCAAACTATCCTTACCCGGCTTTCCGGGTGAACCGTTTCACTCTACTCTATATTTCCACCAATAACAAATAATAATAATAATAATAAAAAATTTACCAAACTTAGCCTGTTAAATGGTGTTGGGCCAAAAACATGAGGAACGATTGATTTAGGAAAAAAAAAAAACAAATGGGTTCAAATGCAATGATTATGGGCAGAGAGAGCAGGCCCAGTTCATGTTCTTTCAAATCCGCCAAGAAATCATTTTGTCAAATGTCAACGTCATCTATACTGGGTTTTAGACTTTGTGGTTGAACCAATGAAAAGCAGCTGAATGTATGCAAGTTGTCGACTGACCTTTTCTGGCCAAGAAGCAATTCAACCACCCCACCAATCTTCAAGGAAGAATAATACCTATATGATAGTTTTCAAACATTAGTCCAGATCGATTAAGAAAGCAAAAGGCATTGAGATAATTAAAAACTAGCAGAGCCACTAAAACTAAGCAAACACCACCATTCAAATCCCTATACATTTGCGTGTGAGCTAGCATTAGAGAATATTCCGATTATTAAAGTAGTTGAGCTGCTAATTAATCTCGTTTCCTCTTTTACTAATGCTTGTCCCCTGTGTTGGAGGGAAGTTTCTTCCGATCTTTCGTCTTGGCTTCTTGTTTGAATCTTTGTACATAAACACGTGGTTAGACCACCAAATACTTTGAAAACTTTCCCTTCTAGGAATTAACCAACCTGAGCCAGAAGCTTCACCCACTTGCCTTTTTCGAACCTGAAATTCTTTTTGGGCTCTGATGTGCTTGTGTTCAATGAATGATTACTTAGCAATGGCATCAATGGCGACAAAGGGCGCGGCTGGATTATATTTTCCAGGGAATTTGCACAAGGTAGAGAAAAAGAATAATGTGACGGTATTGGCCAAGGCAGGATTTCCTTGTTCTTGGCACATGATCACACCGAAAAAACGAAGCTTTTACGCCATAGCAAGTGCCGGTAATCCTCCAAGCCTGGACATTACAAATGGGAAAAAGGTGAATGGGATTCATGTGAGGGAGACTCCATCTCCTTACATAAGCAATACGAATGCCGGTGGGTTGGCAATCCATAGCAATGTTGCTGAACCTCACACATATTTGCTTGGGAGGTTTGTGGAGGATAGGCTGATTTATAGGCAGACGTTCAGTATCAGATCTTATGAGATTGGACCTGACAAAACCGCCACAATGGAAACATTAATGAATCTCCTTCAGGTTAGTTGGCTAATTTTATTTTTTTTATCCTATTGAGGTCATGGATTTACATTTTTCCAGCAAAGATCCTAGATAATCTGTGCAACATTCCTTTTCAATTCCAGCATTTGCTGTCTATAATGCAATTTGAGTTCACAGTATCCAAGCATTGACCTGCTAAATTAACACCAAGGACGATTTTCTTTTTATTTTCTTTTCATCATTCTGCAGCCTAAGTTCGATAAAATGGGCTCAACTAATTGTCAAACGAAAAAAGCATGTTCTTGAAAAGTTTTTCATCAATGACATTAAATTTAAGTGCTGATTAATGAAGTTTGAATGATTGATTCATGTATCAAACTAGTGATTGGATTCCATATATGTGCGTGACTGTAGGAAACTGCACTGAATCATGTGACAAGCTCAGGACTAGCTGGAAATGGCTTCGGTGCTACCCGAGAGATGAGCCTCAGGAAACTTATTTGGGTAGTCACTCGCATTCACGTTCAAGTACAGCGATACAGCTGCTGGTATGTTATCTTCTTGTAGTCCCAAACGCATCTTAATCATGTTTAAAGGAAAGATCATAATAGAAAATTTCGTAAATACACGAACGTGAACAAGGTCTGAATTCTTTCAACATGTTCAATAGTCTACAGCAGACTTCCTAAGTTAATTCCTTACGTTTCTATCATTTGAACATACTTTTTTGGACAATTCATTGTGACAGGGGAGACGTTGTCGAGATCGATACATGGGTAGATGCAACCGGGAAGAATGGTATGCGCAGGGACTGGATAATTCGAGACTACAACACCAAAGAGATCATAACAAGAGCAACAAGGTTTGGCATGTCTATGTTAAAGCGCTAATGAACGATTGTTATCTACTCTTGGTAGTACTTAACTCCTATTATTAACTATCTCAATTCAGCACATGGGTGATCATGAATAGAGAAACAAGAAAGCTATCCAAAATCCCAGATGAAGTCAGGGAAGAATTGGTACCATTCTACATAAACAGGCTTTCGATTGCTGCTGAACACAATGATGTTGAGAAAATTGATAAGCTTAACAATGAAACAGCAGGGAGAATTCGATCCGGCTTAGCTGTAAGTGGAAACAATTTGGAATTGTAATTCGTACCCTTTATTGCCAATCTATTTTCTGGTCCAAATAATTTTGTTTCTCAAGCTATCTTGGTCTATTAATCCCTGGAATCATTCATTATGCAGCCAAGATGGAGTGATATGGATGCCAACCAACATATAAATAATGTCAAATACATTGGATGGATTCTGGAGGTAAGACATGAAAGTCCTCACGCCACACACAAATTCAATTGTTTGAATAGAATTGCCATTAAATGAGCAGCAAAAAGAATTACCATTTACTGATTTTTTTTTTTATTTTGTTGTGAGCACAGAGTGTGCCAATGCATGTCCTGGAACATTACAATATGACAAGCATGACCCTTGAGTATCGACGAGAGTGTCGACAATCAAATCTGCTCGAATCCTTAACAAGCACGAGCGAAGATTCAAACAGCGGTTCCAGTAATCGCAAAGCAGGCATGGAATACACGCATCTGCTGCGTATGCAATCAGACAAGGCAGAGATAGTTCGTGCAAGAACGGAATGGAAATCCAAATTAAAGCACAAGTGATGTTATTTCGTGTATGTTCAAACACTGCTATAGGCAGCTCATGCTCTCTCTTTATTTATTTATTTTTTATTTATTTTACTTCCTTCTTGTGTAAACCACCCATTTGTTGCTTTCTTTGGTGTTACGAGCTCATGTTTATTGACTGTGAATAAAAACTACAAGCATTGTGCTTCCAACCATTTATTTCTTTAATTATAGCATTGCATAAACTATAGTATCGAGATTAATTTCAATTTTTCAATCCGGCTAAAGATGGATTATTTTCTTGGGACTAGAAGGTTAATGAGGAGTTTAATTAGTTTTCATAACCCAATATGATGATTGAAGGACAGGAAGGTTGTGGAGACACAAGATTCACGTCACATATTACATATATATTACGTACTAACTTTTAATTCATTACTTTTTTTATAAGAAATTGAGCACATCCAAAGGTCATGTTATTGAATTTTTTTTTAATTTTATTATTGAACTTTAATTTATATTATTTTGTTAGACTTTTATTATTTAGAGGGTTACAAATTCAAATTTAGTTCTGATTATAGTTTTGAAATTATTGTTAGTTTTGATAAATTAATAAAATTAAGTTTCAAAGTTACATACATCTCCTCCTCCCTTTTCCTTCTCTTTTCTTCTCCTGCAACTTTTTTTCTTCTTCTTCTTCTTCTTCTTCTTCTCTCTCCTTTCTTTCTTCCCCTTCATTTTTACTTCTCCTCAAATCTCTCTTATATACCTTTAATCATCAGCTATTCTTCACGTTTTACAATAAAACATCATAAGAAGGATTACAACAAAACGATATGCAAGAAGTTGTGAGTCCGATTAGTATATTAAGTGAAGTCTCAACATTAAAATGCAGAAATTTGGCTCAAACTCTTTAAGCATTACATTACTTTGAATCACTCACTCTCTGTTTTCTCATTTGATTCTTATGTTGTAAGAATTAGCAGGTTGACGATTTTACTGGATATATAACGCAGTTAGCATTCATATATCAGGAGTGTTTGGAAATGTGATAGTGATTGTTTTTTAAAATGTTTTTTGTTTGGAAATATATCAAAATAATAATTTTTTTATATCAGCATATCAAAACGATTTAAAAACGCTAAAAAATATTAAATTAAAAAAAATAATTTTTTTCAAAAACATTTTTGAAATACAAAAAACAAACCGACTCTGAAAGTAAAACACACTGCTACATTACATGTGTTTGGAACATATCTCCTTACAATTGAATTCAATAAATAAATAAGAAATTGTTTTATTAATTTCTTATACAACTCTTCTTTTGTCCATCTTCCTTTCAGTTATTAATAATCAAATAGAAATATAGCGGTTAAATCTAGCTTGGTCTAGCATCTAATTTAGGTCAAGTTTAAAAGTTAAACCAGCAAAAGAATTGATTTGATCATGCCCAATCAATCAAAGAAAAGTTCAGTTGATATAGTTGATTCGGTTTGATTTATTCCAAACACGATCGAGTTATTTTTTTAATATTAAAAAAAATCAAAATAATATCTTTGTAATTTAAGGTTTACCTATTTGATTAATGACAAGTCCTTCACCTAGTTATATTTCATGTTGGGTGTCGGGTTTGACAATTATAATGATATATTTGATAAAATCATATGTTTTTGTAGCAACAAGAAAGCTCGTCAGTTAAGTTTTTTTTGTTTTTATGGTGAGATGTTATTGATTTGTGTTTTTGTCTTAATTATATATTTAAAAATATTTAATTGATTAATATATATTATAATTTTATATATTTATTGAAAACTCTCTCTTGAAATTTTGATTAAGAAAAACTATAATTTATAAAAAAATTTAAATATAATTTCTTAACTTGTAGCCATAATTAATAGCTACCTCAATAACAAAGACATAAATTCTAATAATTGAGTTCAATTCGTATCGTTACAAAAAGCCCATTAGTATCAAACTATATATTTCAAAAATAGTATAGGCCATTGGTTAAGCAATGATGGCCACGTTTGGAAGGAACAGAAAGATTCAGATCTAAAAGACACAATTGAATCCCATGAAAGCCCATAAATTGGTATTATACATAATTGCTGCCAGGTATGGTTCCCTCGGTCCGTTTAGAAAATATTGACATCTCGAAGAAAACTCCATGGCTTCAACTTCACCGAAGCGAGGCTGCTACTTCTGAGAAATCATCATGTGCTAGCCCGAGCTTAGAGACTAGGCTTGTGCCCCAGATTTGACCCTAAGTCAGTCTCTCGAATTTTCTGAATAATTCAACTCCACTACTGGAGGTTCTCGTTGAGCTAAAAACTGTTTGATAGCTTTTCATGGGAGTAGACCTGTCATAAAAGAAGAAGATGAAGTAGCTCCATAGGAGGAGAACATGCTTCAACCACTGGTTTTTTCAGCTCTGTCCTCCTTTATGCTCCCAAGATCCGCATAAAAGATTTTGATGTATTTGTTTCCATTGACGGTCCACCAACCAAACCCTCTTGATTTTTGAGAAATTAAAATACATGAAAGTGTGTGTGTGTGATCAATGACAAGGTTGAAAAATATGAGAATGTGGCAGTAACTTGATGATATCGTCATCGTAATTACTTATGATATACTGTTTGTTTGTTTACTTAGAAAACGACTTTGTAAATATTTAATTTTTTTGTTTTAAATTATATTAATTTACTGATATTAAAATATATTTTTAAAAAAATAAATAGTATATTTTTAAATAAAAAAACTCTTAAAAAACAATCACTAATATAACATAATCATTACCTCGGTCTTGATCTGGACTTAATTCTTCAACACTTTTTTGATCGAAGACATATGAGCTGAAATGATTGAGAATTACGCCTCAATAATGGCTCTTTATCTCTCAGCATTTAATGTTAGTGACAACCATTGTTATAATAATCAACACCTAATATTCTCTTTTCTCGTAGGATAGTTGGTGGATATGGGAAAGAAGTTCGGGACAGAATAATTTCTGATGTCATTCTAGTAGTGGACAGAATAATACATTAAATTTCTGTCTGGAATTTTTTTTATTTTTTTAAAAAATTATTTTTAATATCAATGTATTAAAATATTTAAAAATATCAAAAAAATATTAATTTAATAATTTTTTAAAATAAAATATATTTTAAAAACTAATTATTAATTTTTTAAATTCGGTCGAAGTCTGAAATTAAGTGTCTGAGTGGACGATGTATGCGGCACACTAATGTAAAAGGTAATCAAACCCGGCAACGCCCTTTTCAGCGCCTTTCAACTATTATTTATTTATTTTACATCCATCCTAAAACTATTTTAAAAAATTAAAAAAATAAAGAAAATAAAACAATAATTATGTTAGTTATAGCAATACGATGAAAAAATTGGCTTGATGATTAAAATTATTTTTTATATATATATTTATAAATTGTTTTGATGCGCTATTTTAAAATAATTTTTAAAATATAAAATAATATTACTTTAATATATTTTAAAATAAAAAATATTTTAACCCATAAGTACTAATTTACTCTCGCAACAACGACAAAATTTAAGGTTTCTAGCTGCTT
>Ga0307511_10003955_pt1 | contig 15149 bp, 14 predicted proteins | sample 13_EM_MG_FD_200266 | JGI IMG/M metagenome (GOLD analysis project Ga0307511, IMG submission 200266) | Populus trichocarpa ectomycorrhiza microbial communities from riparian zone in the Pacific Northwest, United States - 13_EM | ecosystem: Host-associated > Plants > Roots > Unclassified | place... | reverse complement strand
ATTTCCTTAAGAGAAGTGTAATATTCTTAGAGTTGGCTGGAAAGAATTTCTAGAATACTGTATGGACAGGCGGTCTTGGAAATCCCTTGTTCAGGGTAACTCTAAGACTTGTGCAACTTGCGAATGGAAACATTGTGCCGACCAGGCATAATGGAAACAAGGAGTGTTTTACCCCCAAAGGGTACCTAGTCTGTCTAGCTCACTAGCCTTACCGTGGAGTTAATGAGCTTCGCAGTTGCCAAACCACCAGCTTTGGAATTCTATAGTACTCCCCCTACCAATTGTTTAAAAACCCTTTAATTTGATTTAAGAAATAGCAAACTTGTCTATATGAAATAAAAGAAAAAAGTAATTGTACAATACATATATCTGAACTTAAACACGCAATACACTTCCTCTCGAAAGCACGAAGAAAAACCACAATCAGAAAAAGAAAATAAATTGAGGGTAAAGGAGGGTAAAGGGCCCTGCCGATTCATAACGTTTTCTCACCACATATACATCCATTCAGGTATAACGGTATACCGATATCCAATGATCTTTCGTTAGGCATCCCTTCCGGCCTAGTTCACCAAGCCCCCCCATGTGAACCACGTTGACCAACCCAACCGTGACCTTAACCCATGACCAACCCCATTTCCCGGTAATAAACTAGTAAGATTGAAAGAATGAGAGACATTAGATAGAGCTACGAAGGAAGTCGTAGCCTGAAATTAAGGGTATGGTAATAAAACAAGAAGTGAAAAGGAGAATGGTTAGACTGGTAGAAAGAGTAAGCATTCAACTGACAAACTTATAAACAGAAAATAAACAATGTTGGTTTATGCCCAGAGACCTTTTGAGGAAAAGAAACTCATACTAGCGATAATGGGAAGAAAAATTTGACTTAAATGAATAGACAGGACAAATTTATATAGGTAAATGGGATGCACCCTGTTAAACTTAAGCGAGGAGGAATCAAGAAAAGAATAACGAATTCAAAGAAGACCACCAAACCCTTGCTACACCAAAACAAATTGCGAAGAACTTGAAATGAAAAAAACGAGAAAAACAGAAGTCTCCCAACCAAAAACGCCCGCTAGAGAAATAATAACAATGTTTTCCCCACTTCAAATCACTCTCTTTCCATTTTATTCATGATTATGTACTTGACTCATCTGACTCATTCGTTTAGGATAGGTATGGCTCTGGGTGCACTCAATACGAGCCAACATCGCCGCTGTTGTGAAATCGTTTGTCGCTTCAAAACTTGGTCTAGCCCGATCCATTGACATCCGTACCCTATCGACGCTATGCCGAGGCCGGTCCATGGATGGTCGCTTGATATCAAATGACGTTCTACCCCTGTCCATTGAGAACCTATGAGGTGTGAAAGTACCTGCACCCTGGTACCCACTTCCGTCGGTTCCATCGCTTCCATTGCCGCTGCCGCGCTTCCCAACCGTAGTTGCTGTGGGTGCCACGCTAGGAGGATATATTGGCCTTTCATCCTCCTCAATATACTGCTGCTGGATTGGTGCTGGCTTCGCTTCTTCTAAAGATGCAGTAGTGGATGGTGGAATGGTTGAAGCACTGCCCGGTTGTTCCAAGTAATCATATTTGCCCGACCGGACTTGCTCCCGGATAATGTCGACGTCCAATGGGAAGAACAGTTTCTGGATCGTCTTGGCCGCCAGTCGTGGCAGCAGGCAGATGGCTGTGGTTAGGAAAACAACCGCCCAGAAAGACAATGCACCATACACATGTGTCGAGGTAGTGTGAAAAGCATTAGTGCTCTCAAAAGATGAGAAAATGAACGTCCAAAGCCATATACATAGGATACTGATGGCGACAATGAGACCGAATAGCCAATCCCAACGATATGTGTTCATCAAGATGTAGAGGTTGACAACCACGATAGCTGAGGAAGCTACATAAACCCCCATCTGCTCACGCCCTGCTAAGTCGAGACCATCGCGTGTGACTGCATCCGCATCGGCAAATAGGAAGTATGTCAGGAAGAAACACATCACTGACTGATAAATACCATCAATCATGTAGACCCTATGCACGTCAGAATTTGAAAGTAGAATGTGCAACGAGAATATCTTACCAGAATTTAGTCTGCGTCCACTCTTGTCGAAGAATTCCCCTGCGATACAATTGCGGAACCGCGAGTGAGACCTTATCGCTCACGTCTTGATCCAAGATACCCATCAAGATAATGGGGACAGATGTGAATAACAGATTGTAGAGGAGAATATATCTGTTATACAGTCAGATCTAGCTCCATGTAAGAATAAGGGCACTTACGTGTACTCGAACAGGTACGATCCATCAAAGCTATTGTACAGCTGATACCAGAAGAGGGCGACAGTCCACACGATGTTCTAATTCTTTGTCAGATACTTTCTCCCTAAGACATGTGACGTTAATCACGAGAAGATGACACACACCTTATAGAAGAAGTTGGCAACCATCTCCGCCAGTCTGTGGTAAGACCACCGACCATGAACCAGTACAAGTCTGCCGAGGAATCGAAATTGACCAATAGCATAATCCGAAGACATGACCGCTGCCCTACCTTCTACTCCAGCAAGACCAACTCCAACATCGGCTTCTTGAATCATTGCAACGTCGTTCGCTCCATCTCCAATGGACAATGTCATGACATCCAACCCTTTCTTGACCATCTGGACGACAGAGGCTTTCTGACTAGGACTGACTCGACAGCACAACACTGCTTTGCACTGTTTGCAGAGCAAAAGGAACTTCATCCTCAGCTCTTCGTCCAAAAACAACTTCAATGCTTCTCCGTCAATGACAAGAGCATGTGTTGGTGCGGGTGGATTGTGGTCTTTTCTCGCAGCCTCCAATTCTTCAGGGGTACCATGGAGGTTGAATATCTGTAGGTATTCATCCAACATTCTGGCTGCTGTCTCCATACTATCGTCATCGACTTTGACCAGAATGAGATCCATGCCATTGTCGAGAAGATTGCAAGAGAACCCAATGTTGATTGCAGTCTCGACTTTGTCGCCGGTCAATACCCAAAGTTTAATACCAGCCTCAGCAAGTAAGGCTATGGTATCTGGGACACCATCCTGGAGACGGTCTTCGATTGCGGTTCCTCCCAATAAGGTGAGCTCCCTCTCCATCGCATCTGCTACCTCTTCCAGCTTCTCTTCACGGCCATGGACTGCAGCCGCTGCGATCTCGTGTTCCCTGTTCCATACACGATATTCTTCTTCAGTAAGCTCCTTCTGAGCTATGCACAGTGTCCTCAGCCCTTCCCGAGCAAAAATTTCAAGATGTTCGGCCGTTGAAGCGCGTAATTCTGCTTGTTGTCCTGGTGCAAGTCGGGAATAAATAATACTATCGGCTCCCTTACAGAAGAGTATTATCTTTCCATCGGGCATACGGATGATGGCGCTCATCCGCTTTCGTGACGAATTGAATTCGAGAGTATTGAGAACTTCAAAATCCACTTCTGTACCCTGGATACTCAAACGGACACCCTTAGACGTACATTCCAGAAGAGTGAATCCGCAATCTCTAGCCGTGGCAACAAGCGCCGCCTCATCCGGAGATTGTGCCTTGAAATCAATCCGGGGTGGATCTTCTGAGAGCCGATCAGGAAGCACAGTATGGCAAAGTGCCAGAGCCAGCATGAAGTGAGAATTGGCTTTAGCCTGTTCTTCACCCGCAGCACCCCTCAAATCGGCTACAAACTCAGATGAGACGAAAGTCAATTGATCATTATCCAGGTAGGGATTTTTGTGAATCTCCCGTAGTTCTCGCAACATCGAAACACGGTCTTTGGCAATCTGTGCCCTTGCTCTTGCCCCCTCCACCTCAACGTCGACGCCGGCTCTCTTATCCATCCCAGCCTGGGCTTCGGTGTAAGCCTCTCCATAAGGGATACCGTTAATGGTACATTTCTTGAACTCCATAACATTCTGTGTCAGAGTCCCTGTTTTGTCTGAAAAAATGTACTCAATCTGTCCCAGATCATCGGAAATGTTCCATGACTTCGGAGTACACGGGTAATCGATGTGGGCATAATACATGTCGACGTCGCTGTAAATGAAAAACGCCTGTGCGAGTTTAACGATCTCAATACTGATGTATAGGGATATAGGGACAAGGTTCTGAAATAAAATCACAGCAGTCCAGAACGTAACAATGCCATCGATTGGTGGTGACCCTCCAATGGAACCAAACTCGAAATAATCCAATGACTCATGGCCCTTTGCCCAAGTGAGCCCTTGAACGATACCGGATGCTAAACACATGATCAATAGTATCACAAAGTTGATGATAACCTAGAGAGCTATTAGTTTATAAACCTTATCGGGAAAAGAGGGCTACACGCACGTTCCAGTTCAATTCTCGGGTGATCCTGCTCCGTTTTGAAGGAGTGATACCAGCGTTCATCATGATCTTCGTCTCATCCCCGGTAAACGCAACTACCCCAATAATCCATTCGGTATTCCGTATTGTGCATCCTCGGAGAAGGAGGTTGTTGATTGAGACTGGCTCCTCCATTGGAGTCCCTTCCTTCTCTGGCGCTTTTGGGTCCTTCTGATTCCACTTCACTACCCCACTATATCGGTACAGGTTGGCATGGGGGGGTTCACTGTTCACAGTGAAAACCGCTGACTCACAGTCTTTGCCATGCCGAACCCCTCGACCACAGAAAAGTGCATGTCGAACTTTCAAATTGGTCTCCCCGTCCAAGTTCTTCGTCTCAACATAACAAGCCCCATCGGCATCGGACGTTGATAGGATTATGATATCAGCGGGGATTTCTTCATCATTGTATATTCTGACAAAGTCGCCCACGCGGACATTCTTCCAGTAGTCACTTTTAAATCTCGCGACTCCTCGTGTTGGACGATGGGGATCAATCACCGAGCCCCTAAACTTCGGGGCTGGCTTGAATTTACCGTAGACACTGCTCTCTGGAACCGCCAAATGCTGAGGGCGGTCAGAGACATCCGTGGGTATGCCATCAACATAAGAGAAGCGTTTTGAAGAAACCGGTGACCCTACGGGTGTCATCTGTATAGATTCCGAGACACTGGCAACGGTATAGACAGATGCCCTTGTTTGCGTCCGCTCAAGATCATTTCCCAAATCGTGCTTTGCCTTCCCTTTTCCCCGCTTCGCCGTCTGCTTCTTGTATTGCTTCACCAGATACCTGAGACCTCGGGACGTTGCCTTTTTTATTCTCCGCCACGTAGAAATATGATCATCGGTAACATTCCCATTCTCCCAGTCTACCAGTATGTGTACTGCTGTGTTGTTAAGTTCGTTGTCGAGCACTGTCCTTCGGTAGTCTTCGATGGCGTCTTTGACGGCAGTTACCAAAAGAATGAAAATTAGGGGAACCGAACCAAGCGCAGGGTTTGTAGCGCCGAAAATCGGAAATATCTAGAGCATGTCAGTATCAGACTCGCAGATTGATAGATGAGCCTGGCCATACAGCAAGAATTGTTACAAAGAGGAAATAAACATTGGCCACATTGTGGAACTGCAGCCATAAATTTTTGGGAATAAACATCAAAGGCGTGTATTTAGCTGTCCGTATCTTGTTTCGAGAAAAAGATTGTGACGGTGAACCATCTTCGTCCAATGCATCAGGAGGTAGTGGTTGGTTGACGAAGATACGTCGCTGTGATGAATCGTCATCGGCCTCAGTAGCTTCTGAGTCGTCTGATCGATCACTACCACTACCACCAGCTTGCCCCTCGCCTTCCTTCTCTGCTGCATTTCGCCTTTTCGAGAACGCCCGCATGATTGTGCTCCTCCTCTTGAGAGCTTCCTCCTGGCCTGGTACCCTTTGTGTTGCCCACCGCAGTCGACCACTTGGCTGCTTGGACTTTGAACCATTCGACATGGTACCTCCCAACCCAAAAAGCTCCCTATTGGAAACTCCCCAATTCAAGTTCCAGCTTGCAACTAAGTATCCAGACTCAGGCGTGAAACTACTGTTTGTGCAAATGTGTGAATGTCGAAAGAATGGCGAGAATGTCCGGAGTTATCGGAGCGACTGACAATAATGCGAATGATGGATCTAAAGCTTGCTCTGACTTAAGGAATGGAGATCGCGGCGTGATTCGATTGTTCCGAGCGACCTTAACAGGCGGGTTTCGTGACGATAGGGATGTCGAAGCAAGGGGGGAGTAGGGGCGGAAGGGGGAGCAATACTTTAGGTGCACTCACTCTTGGCAACCCGGTTTATTTGAAGTGTGCTCGAGAGCGAATGACGAGGCGACACAGACTGATCCAAATACACCAAGTGATAGGAATAAACAGACGTGCTTAGTCGAGGGGGCGTGGGGAAGGAAGCAGAAGCATGAGAGTGAGAAATAATATGGCGAGCGTATCGCTAAAAATGGATCAGGGATTGGGGCTGGCCCGGCTTACTGGGCTCCACCGTAGGTTAATGGAACTTTTAGAATAGAACACGATGAGGAGCCTAGCTGGGATAACAGCTTAATTCCCAGCAGCTGGCACTTCGTGAAGCTCAACGCGAGAATGGGCAGGCTGAGAAATCAGGGTGGGCGATGATGCGCTTTGGATCTGGATGCCTTGAGCTTGTCCCCTGTGCTCTGTGCTGTGCTACAACACCCTTCGAATCAGCACCTACGCCGACGAGAGCACACAGCCCACAGCCGCAAAGCTGGCTCGAGGATGCAATTAAGACACGTTATTTCTCCGCACGCCGCAACTCAATTGTCTTTGGTGGGGTCAGACGGGGCGTTCAAAAGAAAATATGGGCACTTCGGGGCAGGCCAATATACTTCACGAGTGAAAAATAAGTAATAATACCAAAATAGTCACCTGCATTGAACACCCGTTTCTGTTCACGGGCACACATTCCGGGGCTCGCGAGACCTGGCGCTAGCAGGCGGTTGTTTGTCAGCCGGCCTCAAGTTCGCCCTGTCTTCCGGGTCCTTCGGATACTGACGATGCTTTCCCGAGACCTAAAGATGACTCCAGGAGTTTTCTCTCCACTGTGCCTCTCTAGCTCCCACCTACACCCACTCCCTGCACTCTGTCAATTGATCACATCACCGCGCAGCCCAGTACCTAGCATGTCTCTCCAGCAGGATGTCAAGAGAAAGAAAAATCTTCGAGAAGGCCACCCAGGACCCCGCGGGTGCCGGATAACAGGCTGTTATGCTGCAAGCTTAACGGTAGGTTGCACTATGTACAGTACATATCGGATCGTTAAAGCCTTTTGCAACGGTGTGGAGTGCACTCAAAGTCACCGATCGGTGGTGGAGTACGCAGTCCTGGTGCGCAGCACCCAATGTTACTCATACTTATAATTCGGAAATCTCATAACATATGTTTAAGTAGTCTGGGTACTTTATATGCCTTCCATCAAAACTAGATCTAGGTCTGTATTATAGTACATACAGCAATTTACCGAATAAGTCAAATTCGGAGCTGCAAAATCAGGAGTCAAACTAGCAATCAGGCAGGTGCAGGCATAGGCGTATCTCCTGTTAATTTCGATAGCAACAATGTATACGTTGCCTATTCCTATCGACCCCCCAGGAGTACGCATTCCCCTACCTGGTGTATACATACTGTATCTCATAATCAGACTACTATATCTCAAGTTACAAAAGCACTGCCACCTTTACGGGGGGTTTTAGGCCTCGAAACGGCCTCATGTGTTTTGACCAGGCAGTTTTTGTTTGGGCCAAGCGTTCTAAAGTAGTACAAAATATTTTGAAACAACCATCTTACTCCTAAAATGAACTCATACTTCGGCAAGGATGATATGCAGAAGTCTAGCGGATAAATAAGGTTCCATGTGTTGACCTACATAGTAGATATGTATGAGTTGACATGGAAATAGGTTCAGCTTTAAGTTCTTATTTGATATATTTATTGCATTCTTTACCGACCACCCGCTAAAAAGTGCAGTACTTAGGAACCAATCACTGAATCCTCTTTTTGCAATGCATTATCCATGGGCAGGAGACGTCCAATTATTCCTACCAGTGTCATTAGATGCATTATGTTTAATCTGGTCTTGCCAGAAATATGCTGCCACGAATGACAATCACCACCAAGCGCACCTTCATGACGTAGTTAATGGATGGTGGCGGATGGGTCTACCTATAGCGTAAGAAGTATCTAAACACGTCATGCGTGAAGCATCTCAATGTCAAGAGGAGTCTATTCAAGTTACAATTGCAGCAACATCAAGCTTGAACCCTTGAGAGTGCAGCTGTTGTCTATGGCCTAGGGTCATCAACTGGTGGCGCCCTGTATATAGAACCTCAGAATATCCCCCTGGTATAGAATTGGATATACTCACCTTCTGCTGCCTTTGATTCTCTTGGGATTGCCTTGAAAAGAACAGGCTTTGCTTATTCTCATAGGCTACCTACTTGGTTTTAGCTGGCGGCTTCTGCCATGGGTCAAAACCTCGGAACCCCATTAGATACCGTATTCCGGGGTTGTATATCTATTCTGCAAGCTATTATATTCGGTTCGAGCTGTGATCCCGTGATCGTCGATTCTTTGCTGCATTTTGCATCGTCAATTTTAGCTCACTCACTAGCTTATCGCGTTAATGTGTAGTCTGGTTGCCGCACCCGCATCACCCCCAACCAGACTAGCATCACCCGTGTTACCAAGAATTCTATATAGAACCTAATCTAAGTTACCTTCCAAGTTGGGATATATCAACACAAACACTATGAGAAAGCTTTCGGAATATTTCAAAGCAGCAGATGCAAACGCATCGACACGACGCATGCAGGCGGTTGACGACCCAGAAGACTCACCATTGAGCGACTGTATGTCCTGCCCAAGCCCCACGCCCCCTCCGCCCCGGAAAAGCGTCGCAAACTTGGACGTACGAGGTGGGGCCAAGGCAGCTAGGGCCACAGAGGGCACAAAGCATACTTCAAAACTTACAACCACACAGGGAGGTACCTCGGCAGCATCAAGCTCAACCAGGGGAGTGAATGCTAGCGGCAAACCAGATCAAGGGAAGCTAAGAGCTGTCATCCCGGACTCAGAGGGTGAAGGAACCGATGACTCGTTGGATCTAGAGGACCTAGATCTCCTCCTCAAACCAAAGACTGCAAAGGCAGCCAAGCCGGAGAGGAAGAAGGGCAAGACGCAGAAGACAGAACTCCCAATGAATCCAAAGCCGGCTCTAGATGTGCCTACTTATACCTTTTCCCTTGATGCATTACTATCCGAAAAGGCCAAAGATGTTAAACGGGAGCAGACACTGCAACGTACAGAGGCCTTGCTTGCTAGTGTTGAGGATGATGATCACGTGACCATGCCTCAGCAACTTTCAGACAAGGGAATCGTAGACGCTGCCGTGGGGAATGAGGCTGGAGGCAAAGTATTGGACATGCTCAATCGGAGAGAAGCATGGAGGGTGGAATATACTTGGTATTTCTTCGGCCGCCCCAACGGAGATAGGCAGCCCAAGCCCCGGAACGACTTTCCCATCGACTCTCTCCAGGGCTGGTCGTCAAGAATGAAGGGTAAAAATCTCCCACCTGAGGTCATACCTACTGCTAACACTGTGGACAGAACCACCTGCACGCCACCAGATGTTCCTGTCTGGATGTGTGCAAGACATGTGTATCATACGCCCTAACCTCCCTGCGGAGGTTGTGTCTTGGCTGTTGGATGAACGCATGTACGCCCTGACACCTTTCTTCTTGAGCTTTGCTAACGCTTGTTATAGTTGTGGTGGAGACCCGTGAGGATCTCTCCTTTGCATATGCAAGGACGCTTGAAGTATGTATCCGGTAATTTTCATGGAGGTGACGTGACAATGCTAATTGCCCTTAGGCATGTCAACCTCAAGTCAAACAGCTGTTAGACAGTGTCAGGATATCAAAGCTATTTGAGCTGCTTGGGGCAACAAGTGATGCCGTCAATCCAAGCAGCCCGGTTACAATGGAGGTAGCCTCCAGTAGCAAAGGTTTGTCATGGATACCCCAATGGTGAATTGATAACGAATTGCCTAACTTGGACAAAGCAACTCGACGCAAGGACGAAGATATATGGAATCTAAAGCTGCTGGTACGATTTATTGGTACTATAGCAACACAGTATGTATCCATATCAACATATCAAGGTCTAGCCTAAGCTAACAATATCTAGACTATCGAATGCCGCAGTTCAAACCGCGGTCGCAATCTTGATTCGATTATCACTTGATGACATGTTCACCAACCATGGTGATATACTCATTGATATAGAGAAGAGTATATACTCGTTACTTATGTCCAGATCAGAGTCTGATGGGGAGAATGGATGGGACACAACTGTGAGCCAGAGATCGAAATAGGGCTGAAAAGTGAATGATTGGCTAAAATTTGCCGTGTAGGCACCCGAGCTGTTGGAAAACATTACCACGACATTCACTGAACCCAAATCCCAAGTGCGATTACTGAAGATCCTCCCCATTAGCTCTCCCAGATCTCACCTCTTCCGACGACGTCTCGCTTTGACCCTCCTCTTCAACGATCACAAATACCTCAGTATCTCCTCCTCTCAGCTTATCACCATTGACGATTTCTCCCACCTCCTTGAAGACCCTCAATTTATAGTTAAGCATGATACGGACTACAGCAAACTCAAGGCTTTGGTAGAGATACTCGATATTGCTTTTGACGACGGTGGGGTACCTGGTAATGACCACAGCAAGCGAGTGGAGCGCGTTGGCACAGCGCTGAAAGACATGTCGTCAAAGATTAGAGATACAGGAATGGCGAGTTTGGAGAGAACAGAGGCGAAGCAGGTGATTGAGTTGACACAGTTCCGGTTGCAGTTTGCAGTAGCAAAAGGGAGAAAAGGTGGTAGCGTGCTGGAACAGCACTTCTTGAAGGATCAATTTATGGACAAAGAGGGAAAGAAACAGACGCTGCTGAACTTTGGTGGGCTTAGGAACAAGTAGTAAGGGTGGGTAATAACGGGCATAACGCCTGGCGATGCGTATTTACACGGCCGGCGGCTTTGGAGGCAAGGTTTACACGAATTCTGACATTCCGACCAATATCAATGCATGACTTTAGGACTTTATGGGCGTAAATTAATCTCTGATCAAGAGAATAAAAAAGACGATTAATTGCATCAGGGCCGTAATCAACTGGTACCGGTGTGTGAGTATTATGTATATGGAAGATGAAGATCCTTTCCCCGGGCTTAATCGTAGAACTTCCTGTTCACGGATTGCCCTAACAAGCTCGTACGGACTGCAGGTAAGGCTTCGGCCTCCATCAACCGGAGTCTCTCCTCCAGCGTGTTATTAACAGAGATCTTGCCATGGAATCCGACGGCAATGATGCCTCCAGCACTATAAAGTTTCCAATCAGTTCTAGCACTGAATTAAGGGAAATTTTTTCCACTTACGAATCGGCCGGTAGCGGGTCCCTCTCATCAATCTCAACCTTCACCTCCTCGCCCAACGCATCCTTATACGCTGCCTCTGCGTCTGGTATTGCCTTCCTCACCAGGCCATAATCCTTTTCCTTAGCCTGGACCTTTATATTCTTCTCGTTCAGGCAGTAAAGTCCCTCCAGAATCAAGTTCTTCAAAACTTCCTGATACTTTCCTTCATCTTTACCCACGTCATTGAGCTTTTGCCTAGCCTGTTCGAAGATGTTGTCAAGCAAGTCCTGCTGGGCGGCGAGAATCTTGAGACGAGTTTTGTTGGTGACATTTGACCGGGCAATTTGCTGGGCTAGCTCTGCTTGCTTGAATTTACGCTCGTATTGGGCATCGATGATTTGGGTCTCTTGACGGACAAGTTTGGACTTTTCGATGGAGAATTCTTCGTCGGCTTTTATTTCAATCTCGCGGGCTTTCTCGAGGGCCTCTTGTTTGATGAAGGCGACCATCTTCTTGAGCTCCGCGGAGACCTGGGACGGGGGGTGGGGTTAGTTCCATGATTTCTGATCAAGGAGCAGAAGGGCAGGGCACACCTATTGGCATCGTACGAGTTAGCTAGGTGCTTTAATTCAGGTACAATGGGTGTTTGTCGAGCTCTCCCGTGACTATCTCCGGGGGTGGACCCAGAGACGGGCACCTCACCTACCTACCTCATTGTCACTGAGTGCCATCTTGACGGCAAGGAAGCGGTATATCTAGCTATCTATTTGGCGTATATACGGAATGGGAGTGTGGCCCTGGGCTACCTGGAGCTGGATATTTGGGGAGACAGGTGACCGGCAGACAAGAATCGACGGCGAACGTTAGTCTGGTTGGCGAACGTGAGTGCGAGTGGGGGGGGGTAATATCTGTGCGAGGTATGTACCGTTCAAGATATTCTTTGGTTTATGACGCTGACGGAAGCTATGTGTTGTCTTGGCGTCTTTGAGCGTTCAACAGAAGCTTGGCAACTTAAGGAACGAAGCCGCATGGGATCCGGAGCTGAACACACTGGCGAATGACCACTGGGATGGGGCGCCGAGGTCGTACGGGCGGGGCCGTATGACAATATTAGAACAATGTTTCGATTAGAAGTTTGAAAGCCCATACCGAATAGTTCTTACGTGTCGATATATACATATATATATGTACAGTATTAATATTCTCAAGTATCGCTGGGCTTTGCCTTCAACTGCCGGCCCGTCACTTGAGCTTCCTCTAAACTTGTCTCGCCACAAATCCCAAACACCACGTTGTCCGAGACAACAGAAAAAGCCTGGTTCTCAAACTCTCCCACGCTTCTGCTCACGTTACCCCTCAGCTGCCCAGCAAAAAGATATCCGTAGACGTCTCCACAGAAGCTGATAAGCTGGGCTCGCCGTGCCGTATACCTTCTCGCTACTTAGCTGCAGCCTGCGAAACTGCATCCCCGAATGTGCTGGTGAACGGAACGGCCAGTAGACCCTGCAGCGTACCGGTAGGTGTCAAAGTAGACTCTACTTTGACGACGTAGGTAGCAAAGAGAGACACCAACCAACCCCTCGGATCCAAGCCAGAAAGTGTGCTTGGAGGGCTTGGAGTGTTTCTCGCGTACCTACAGGAGGGGAGGCATCCATCGGATTCAACCTTTCAGTAGGCGAATCATTTACAGGCGGCTGCATCCTTAACTGTCCCGGCATCGGTCAGGGGAAAAAAAGCACGAATAGAAGAGCAGGAGAAGCCGAGTAGGGAAAGCCGAGCAAAACAAACAAGCCTCTACATAACAAATCACAACGTCGAGAGTGCAAAGCTGAAATCACGATACACTACGGCGGCAAATACCATTGCGATAGCCCAGCCCTCCTCCCGCCCGAACCGCGGCCGCGCAGATAGGTAGATAGATGGGGGGATTTGACAATGTCTCCCCTGCGGTGCAAATCTCGATAGGGGTGCTTGTGGGGATACTCTCGACGAGTGTGCAGAGCTTGGGGTTAACGCTGCAGAGAAAGAGTCATTTGTTGGAGGATGATCGGCCGGCGCATTTACATAGGAGGCCGCCTCATCGGCGGCGGATGTGGCAGGTTAGCTTCCCTGGAGCAAAGATGGTGTTTTGGTTCGCCGGGAGGGGGGACGACGGCATGTCGAATTGAAGAGAAGGCTGACTGTGGATGGGGATGTAGATCGGAATGCTCCTTTTCATTATATCAAATATATTGGGGAGTACGGTTCAAATAACGACATTACCACTGGTGTTGCTATCCCCCTTGCAATCTGTGAGTACCTCATTCCTTCCGCTTTCAGAATACATGCGGTGGGGGTGGGATTCTGACTCTATGGGTGCAATAGTCTGGCCTTGTCTTTAACTCGATATGTGCGACTCTCATACTAGCTGAGCCGTTTACTCGGCTCTCACTTATTGGAACGGTGTTGGTCTGCATTGGGGCGACGCTCATAGCTGCGTTTGGGGCAATGAAGGAACCAACACACTCGCTAGACGAGTTATTGGGGTTGCTTGCTGGGACGCCGTTTCTGCTGTGGATGGGAGGGCAGGTGTTGGTGGTTGCTGCGATATTGATTACGACGAGGCTGAGCTCGATGTTGAGGCCGAAACTGAAGCATACGCCAAAGATGAGGATGATTAGGGGAGTTGCGTATGGATGTGTCAGGTACGTTTTGATCGCAAACCAAAGGACCGTTTGCGCAGAAGTATGCATGCTAACGGGTGGGAATTTGCTTTGCAGTGGCATATTATCTGCTGACACCCTCCTCCTCGCTAAATCCGCCGTCGAGCTCCTTGTCCGCACAATCATCGACCGGGTCAACCAGTTCAACAGGTGGCAGTCATGGATGATTCTTGTTGGGCTCGTAACGCTAGCATTAACGCAATTGTATTATCTACACCGGGGTTTAAAGTTGTGCTCAACGAGCGTGTTATATCCACTGGTGTTCTGTGTCTACAATATCATTGCGATTCTAGGTATGAAACCCACCCCAGTAGGTAGTGGATGGAGGCGCTAATATTACGTGGGAGATAGATGGTTTGATTTACTACAAGCAAGCATCTCGATTATCAGCGCTTTCAGGGGGGTTGATTGCCCTCGGCACTATCATCCTCCTCACGGGAGTCCTCGCCCTCTCATGGCGCCTTAGCGAAGAGCCACCTCCAGGTGGCCCGCAACAAACAACCCAGTCAGCACTTACACCTAGCCTTGGTCTTCTCGAGCAGCACGATGAGTCTGAGCTCGAAACTAGCACTGCAGACGACGAAAATGCCGAGTCGGGAGATGAGGCTACAGTCACGGAGTCTACGAGTCTACTACGCCGGTCACAGAGCGGCAACTTAATCGGATCGGCGTCTGGGGGCGCTGCGGGATTAACACCACCGAGGCCTGGACCTAGAAGGCGGGCGATGACGGAGGTGGAGGAGATTTGGGGGGAGTTGGAGGATGATAGCAATGCGGGGAGGAAGCTATTGAAGAGTAGGAGTATGAGGTGGCCCCCTCCCTCTCCTGCCAACAAGAAGAGATCGAGAGATATTGATGAGGAGCTGGCTGCGGGGGGGCTGAGCGGGGTGAGTGAGACTACGTCATTATTAGGGGCGAGTGGGAAGAGGAAGGTGTTGGGTGGGAAGAGAAGTAGTTATTTGTTCTTCCCGGTTTCGTCGGCGCCAACGACACCGAGCAATAGTGGGCCGAGTACACCGCTAGAGGGATCGAGGAGGCCGAGTGCGAGTGAAGGGATCAGGAGGTTCTCGTTTA
>Ga0307511_10003954_pt1 | contig 15151 bp, 12 predicted proteins | sample 13_EM_MG_FD_200266 | JGI IMG/M metagenome (GOLD analysis project Ga0307511, IMG submission 200266) | Populus trichocarpa ectomycorrhiza microbial communities from riparian zone in the Pacific Northwest, United States - 13_EM | ecosystem: Host-associated > Plants > Roots > Unclassified | place... | reverse complement strand
GAGGAAGTTTCAGTTTAAGCAGGAGAACATACCTGTGAGGGAACTGACTTTGGAGGTGAAGCTACCAAAGGTGATGAAGGAGCAGCGGTACCCAGTGCAGAAGCAATTGATGCTGGTGGTCGTGCAGGATATAACAATGGCAGACTTATGGCAACTGGGTGAGAAGAACCAAGAGCACTGGTTACAGGTTGGGATTTTGCAGAAGAACAAGTATTAGTTTGAGCCATGGGAAAGATAGTCTCATCAAAGAGCACATGTCTGGAGTGATATACTTTTTTGCTGAGAAGATCTAGACACAAATAAGCATTTTGGGTTAAAGAGTAACCCACAAAGACACATGACACGACTTTGGTTTGAAGTTTATGTGTATTGTAGGGTCTGGTCAAAGGATAGCAAAGACATCCAAACTGCTTTAGTTTCATATAGTTGGGATTTTGATGGAAAAACAATTCGAAGGGTGTTTTGTTATTTAGAGTTGAGGTTGGCATACGATTGATCAATTATGTTGCAACTTGAAATGCATAAGGCCAATAGGAAAGAGGCATTTGGGCATCGGTGAGAAGAGTAAGACCTGTTTCAACAAGGTGTTGATGTCGTCTTTCAGATATTCCATTTTGTTGTGGGGTGTGGGGAGCAGTGGTATAATGACCAATGCCATGAACAGATAAATAATTTTTAAGAGCAATGTATTCACCTCTATTGTCAGAATATAGACTTTTGATTTTGGTGTTGAACCTGTTTTCCACAAGATTTTGAAATTGAGGAAAGATAGTGTGAACACATGATTTATGGGACATAGGATAAAGCCATATATATTTAGTATAGTGGTCAACAAAAATAATGTAATATTTTGAACCATCAATACCAGTGTCATGAGCCGGACCCCAAACATCAGTATAAATGTATTCGAGGGGTGCTGTACTAACAAAACCATGAGATTGAAATGTTTGTCGGTGAGCTTTATTGTGAGAACATGAGACACAAAGAGATGAATTTTCTTTTGTTTTTCTGACAGGTAAGGAAAAAGTGCGGATAAGATGTTGAGCAATTTTGGAAGATGGATGACCAAGTCGTTTGTGCCATCCATCTGTCGTTGTGCGTTCATGAACATAAGCAATAGCAGGTTTGGAAGCCATAGTCATTGTTTCCGGCAAAGGGTACACACCATCCTCACATGCACCTTTTAGTAGTGTCGCCCCCATGATCCGATCCTTCACAAGAAAATAAGAGGGATGAAACTCAAGATAGACATTATTTTGTTTGGTAAAGTGATGAACATAAATTAATTTTTTTTTTTAATTTCAGGAACACATAGAGTGTCTTTCAAATGAAAAATACGGGTGGGAGAGATGAACGATAATGACCCAGTATGAGATACTTGCAAACCTGATCCATCACCAAGCACTACTTCATCTGTACCATCATATTCAAAATGAATAGATAGATTTGAAAGATTAGTTGTCATATTGTGAGAGGCTGGCGAATCCACTAGCCATTTCGAATCCTTGCTTTTAGAGGATGCAGCACAATTTGCAGAAAAATCAGATGAATTGCGTTTGGAACAGGTTTTAGCTGTGTGACCCAACTGATCACATAGTTGACACTTAGGTTTATATTTGCAAAAACCTGAATTGTATGTGTTTCATTTGGTGCTGTCACGGCTTTTGGAGTAAAAACGTTGTCCATTATTTCTAGCAGGGAAGTGCCTGCATTGAGTAAAATTTGCTGTTGAAACTAGCGGCTGCATTGTTTGTTGTTCCAACCGACGAAGATAACTTTCATGGCCAATTAACAAATCATGTAACTCCTCAAACCGAATGGGATGTTCTCTGGCTCGTATGGGTGCAACAATTTCCCTAAAGTCTGGACCCAGTCCATTTAAAACATAAAGAGTCAAATCATCATCAGTAACAGGATGATCAATCTTGGCAAGTTCATCAGCTGTGAGTTTAATCGCCTGGAGAAATTCAGTGACAGTCCTACTACCTCGATGATTGAGGGTGAGATCTTCTTTCAACTGCATCGCACAGATGCGTGATTTTCATGCATACAAATGTGTTAATTTGTTCCAAGCTTCATAGGAGGTTTTGCATGAAGCAAGCAGAGGTGTGATGGTGGTGGATGTTGAGGCTAGCAGTGCATGAAGAATCAATTTATCTTGCCGAATCTAGTGAGAGTTTGCAGCTATGGAGACAGCAGAGTTTTCAGTATCAATTGCAGGACACTAGAGATCACCAGTAACAAAATTCATGAGATCATAGCCAATAAGTAAGGCTTCAAACTGTGCTCTCCATTGTGGAAAGGTGGAGGCTGTAAGTTTTTCATTGATGGTAGTAGCAGAATTGATAGTGATGATTTGGTCAGGGGTTGAATTGATGGATGCGGAAAAAGACATGGTGAAGATTTAGGAACGATACTCGTTAAAGATTGAAACGCTCTGATACCATAAAAGAGAAGACAAAAGTTTTGAATTTTGCTTAATTCATTCAAACTGCAGAATGTAATATATATACTAAATACAGAGTGCTAAGTATAGAAGGTTTATAAAGGAAAGAATACAAAACGAATCCCTGATTCTAGCTGATCCCTGATTCTAGCTATAATAATAGGAAAAATACAAGAAACCGATCCTAGCTTTACAGTGACTAATCCTTGATTGTAGCTTGCATTGATTATTGATTTATACTGCCATGAATCCTGCCGTTGCATGAGTTGATCATGCAATAATAATTCACGTGAGTTGGCTGTGTGATCTTCCTTGATACTGTCATGAATCCTGCAATAATAGCTTACATGAGGTGGCAGTGTGGTTTTCCTTGATAGTCGGTTGCAACAAATTAAGTCAGGTATAAGAACAAAGACTACTTAATTATATGTCAATTGTTTGGATGAAGGCTTATCTATTTTATATCCTAGTCAGTTGTTTGGACAAAGACTAGTTAATTAGTTTTTAAGTCAGCCATTTGAATAAAGACTTACAAATTATATGTATAAGTTGACTGTTTGGATGAAGACTTATCTATTTTATATCTATGTCAGACATTTGGACGAAGGCTTAAATAATGTTATTTAAATGACACATACGAGGTAGGGAATCAATATTATGTAAATGATGCCTACAAGTAGGAAAATAATATTATGTAAATTATGTCTAAAAGGTAGGAAAATAATATTATGTAAATTATGCCTACATGGTAGGGAATTAATATGTAAATTATGCCTACGAGGTAGGAAAATAATATTTTGTAAATGATGTATATAGGGTAGGAAAATAATATTATGTAAACGATGCCTATGAGACAGGAAATTAACATGTGAAATTTTAATTGACCACAAACAGTGAAATTAATTTGTGAAATTTAATTCGACCCTAACAAAAAAACTTATATGTGAATTTTTAAACCGACCTCAATGGCGAACATGTTATACAAAATTTTAAGTCGACCACAATGATAAGGGTTATTACATTTTAAATTCTGATTTATGAATATAAATGATGTAGAATGTGAATTACAAATTATTGAAATGAACCAGGTAGTGTTGAGTTAACATGTAGTGTCATTTATGATAAATCAAATAACAATTGGTTGTTGTAAATTACAAGCCATCAATGTTGAAATGGCTTATCGAGTATGGTTGACAAAAAATGGAGTTATAAATATTGTGTCAAGATCGACAAACATGGTTAAATGAGAGTGTTAGTTATGATCATTTAGATGGATAAAATGGATATCTTAAACTAATAAAATAAAATAATAAAAGTATAATTGAAATAAGGTATAAGTTAAAATCTTGTATCTATGAGTGTAACTTGCATACTATACCTTGAAATAAAAATTGTGTTATTTACTAGAGGTTTTTTTATAATTGTTCTTATCATTGAATGAGCAAAGGAAGTTCAAAAATTGCTTTCTAAAATTCTCAAAACATTGTTAATCAAAGTTGGACAGGTGGCATGTCGGTTGACATAACCATCTATATTATCTCGAATTCATAATGTACTTCATTATATTATTACTTTAGAAAGTAGAATTGAGTTCATCTTGAATCTTACCATAGTGTCGATTGAGAACAATAAAAAATTTATATTTGAAGTTTAGTTTGAGAAGATTATGGATTTAGGCAAAAAGCAATTGTTAAATAAATAATTCTTCTAGTGAGAATGATAGAGAGGAAGCTTTAAACAAATAAGACAGGTGACTGCAGGAAAAAAGAGGAGACAAATGTGAAAAAGAATCACTTGAGCTTGTTTTCAGACATAAGTATGAATTTAAATTTCACAGATGAAATTTTATAAGGAGAGGAGAATGTAAACGCTCAACCCAAAATTATAAAACCAGTGTTAAATAGGGTAGTCTTCAACCAAAAAAATAATAAATCAAGAGGAAAACATTTATGATTAGGGGTTAAAATCCCTAGTAAATTAGTTTAAAATCTTGGACAAAATAAAATAATAAATTGGTACACGAAATGTCAGTCCCGTGATGATTTACATAAATCCCCAACGAGAAAATAATAAAATTAAAAGAAAATTTTTGTGTGATGAATGGTGAAAATCCTCGATTATTTAGCAAAAAAACCCTAGATGAAATAAAAAATGATCTTGTGCGTGAAAATATTAATGGTCGGTGTGAACCCCGTGCATAATAATGTAATTTTCAACTGAAAAATAATACAATTTAGAGGAAATTATATTATGACCATTTATGAAAAATTCCAAGATAATTATAATAAAATCAGATGAAATAATTTTTTTTATGTATGCCAAAAATATCGACAGACAAGGATTTGATAGAAAATACATATAGGATTTAAATGAGAAGCGTTATTATAGTTTTTGACAAAATCTCCCTCTGTCTCTCAAGAAAACCAGTTGGCAATGCAAAGGGGGGAAACTCAAAATTTGTGATTTTCTCCTTATTTCTTCTTTAAATTTACTTGGGTTATGGGTTATGGAGTGTGATTAAGTGATTACCATCTATAATGTCAATCTAAGTTAGGAGAAGCTAGAGAGAGAGATAAGAGTTGGAAGCTTGGATAGTTAGAGAGAAAAAGTGTGTAAAAGTGAAGAGAAATGGAGAAACCAATTAAACACACTATTTGGTTGCTTTGTATATGGTTCTAACCAATTTACTTCATGTGTTGGTGGATTTTTACTTTCGGATTGAAATTTTTTCAATTCTTGAAATTAGAGTTCATAATGTTTTTGTGATTGAATATTTAATTAGGTTGTTTATTATTGTTGTTGGATTATGATAATAAGTAGAGATGATTTGAATTGAGTCAACTGTGTGGAGAATTGGGAAAACCCCAAATTAATGAGTTTAGGGCTTATGTCTATATTTTGATTGATATGCTAAATTGTGTACTTGTTAGTTATTTGGGGTTTAGATGATATAAAGAGAATATAATTGAAGAAATCAGAAATCAATTTTTGAGAAATCAAGATTCTAGTGGCCGATCATGTTTGAGTATTTTGAAGGATTTAGAAATTTGAATAAATTGGATTGATTTTGATGTTTTAAATATTTTGAAGGATTTAGAAATTTGAATAAATTGGATTGATTTTGATGTTTTAAATAATATTTTGAAATGCTTGAGATTATGTATGAATGCTGAAATGTGGAATTATAAAAAGTTGATTTTGTTATATGTTAGAAATAGAAAAATATGAAACTCTATAAGATTGTGTAATGTGAATATTTTAATGATGTTGTTATGTTTCAATTTGATTAATATGATGATGGGATTATGTTATTTATGCTTGCATTTCATGTGAAAAGAATGCCTAATCATTAGGAAATATTTGTCAACGGTGAAACGATGGAAATGTGAGAAGTTAAGAAAATGAGTAAATTTTAGTGCTTTTGATAATGATGCAATACTTAAATCGATTGGTGTGATGATGCTAGTGAGTTAATCTTTATGGTAATTTACATTAAATAAATTAGTTGATAATGTGTTGTTAAATGTGTGAATGAAAAGAAGGAAATATGAAGATTGATGGAATTGTGTAAATGTTAGTGTTTTAATGATGTTGTAATATTTAAAAAGTGATTATGATTTTGCAATTTTAAGGGTCAAAGTTGATGAGAAAATTGTGAAATGCATTTATTGAGAAAATTGGAACGTGTTCTAATTGTGAAATTATGCACAAATTAATTAATGTGTAGGCTTAATTAGTTATGATTGGGATAGAATGTTGGATGGTTGAACGTTTTACATATTGGAAATGGAGTTTTGAAAAGTAGAAGAAAGGAATTTGATAATTTTTATGTGGGAAGGTTTAATTAAACTAAAATTTAGGATAAATTGTGTTGATAATTGATGAATTTGATGTAAATAGAAGGAGATTGAAGTTAAATGTGAAATTTTAATATTTCTTTGAGTGAGTCCAAACTATAAGAAAAATATTTATATGAAAATTTATACTAAACACATAAAAAGTACATGTGAAGGTTTGGAGCGGTGTATGTTAAAATGCCAAAATAGGCTAAGACTTGTACAATTGTCTATGACAATATGTGTAATTATGTGTCCAACTAAATTGGTTGATAAATAAGTGAACATGTGTGTGTTTGGCCAAACAAGATATTAAATAGTTATCGTTGAGAGTTTTATGATAATGTGTGCATTCACTTTTTCAAGAACACTTCCAGCAAGAGCTTAAGGTAAATGTTGCCCTTACCTCTTTAATTAATTTAGTTATATATGTAAATGTTGAAATTCAAATTATATTCTTATTTGTATGTATAAAGAACAAATGTTCATTGTGGTTTTATGGAAGATAATATCATAAAAATTATACCTTTAGAGCGGAAAATAAATGTCATGAGAAATTATGGCTTCAGGGTGGAAAATTATGTTTTCGAGTAGAGTAATGATATTAAATAAGAATACACCCATGAGAATGCAACAATACATATTAATTAGTTTAATTCTTGAAATGGTTGCAATAGTAGAACCAGATAATGTTAAAAATAAATTGGCTGCAATGAAAGATACTGATTAAGTACATGTTAAGTCGACTATTTGGAAAAAAAAAACCTTGTCTATTTTATATCTTAGTCTACCATTTGAATGGAGACTAACTAATTATATGTTAAGTCGGTTATTTAGACAAAGACTTATGTATTTTATATCCAAGTTGAGTGTTTGGATGAAGGGTAAAATAATATTATGTAAATGATTCCTACGGGGTAGGAAAATATTAATATGTAAATTTTATACCTACAAGCCAGAAAAATAATATTATGTAAATGATGCCTAAGAGGCATGGAATTAATATGTCAATTATGCCTATGAGACAAGGAATTAATATGTAAATTATGCTTACGGGGAAAGAAAATAAAATTATGTAAAATACACCTACGGGGCAAGAAATAATAATATGTTAATGATGCCTACAAGGTAGGAAAATAATATTATGTAAATGATACCCATGAAACAAGAAAATAATATTATGTAAATTATGCATGTGAGGCAAGGAATTAATATGTGAAATTTGAATCAACCGCAACAACAGTATTATTTTGTGAAGTTTAATTCAACCTTTATCATGGAACTTATGAATTCAACTTTTAAGTTGAAATTAAAGTATTACCAAACCATATTCAATACTTACAAACATTAATCAAACAATGACATCCATTCACCAACCAAATAATACAATTTCATTCTCACGTAACCTTAACATAACATTAACATTTCCAATTCATTAACAAAACTACAAATTCATTATAATTAATCTCTTTGGATGTATTTCTTATCTTAAATGGATTAATGGATGTAAGAAAAACAAGGCTCCCTTCACTTCCCCTCTCTTTCTCTTTCCAAAACCCTAAACCTTAAATTTCCTTTTTTGATTACTTGTTTATCCTTACTCTAATTTTGTTTTTTAATGGATTTAACAAGAATTAAGAAGGGAAAAAAATCAACAATTTCTCCCGCTCTCTTTATGTAAATTGCGTCCAAATAGAGAAAAAAGAGCATTTATAGTTAATTTTTTATTAATTATATATTAACCTCATTTATCTTATATTCCTTGTTTTTCCCCACTACTTTTTCTTCTTGATTAATTTATGCACTATCACCTTTTTATATCCAATTTCACTCATTTTTTTATCTATGTTTTTTTATTAATCTCGTCCGATTTATTTTTGGATTAAATAAATTCTTTTATTTTCACTCGAGAAAAATTTTAATTGAGTTTTTACATAAAAAAATGACCATCGACAAAATATCCGACATATTTTTAGCACACGCACCGTTAGTAATGGAGACTACGTCGTGATGATGAAAACATTGTCATTTGAAGCTAGAGTTTGGTTGCTGGAAAATGTTGTATGCGCCGTTCAAAAACCATGAGAGAACGCAAGCACATCCGCGTCAATCACACGTGCGACCATCTTTTTTATATTAAATAATAATTTATTTATACACAAATACTAACTGCCTCTAGCCATCTCGATAAATAAAAACAACCCATGACCCAAGGCAAAAACAATTCTAATGCAAGGAAAATGTGATAATTTTAGTGTTTTAAATTTTTGCCTTAAAGGGTACAAAGTAATTTCATTGTTCAAATAACAAAAAAAAAAAAAAAAACCATCATGCCATTGTTCTCAAGGTTAATGTTTACACAGACAAAATCTTCATTTCATTATTTTAATTAATAATGGCAATAAGCTCAGAACAATAATAAAAAATACACGGTAATATGACTACCCTTGAAAATGTTTTTGCTGCCTTGGAGAATGTTTTAGTGCTATCATAAACTAGCAGTGCCAAGGACAGTGATAACGAAGACACAAGGGTATGGAACTATGGATGGATGATATCGATCAGCACTTGGGACAAATACTACTGTGGTGAAGCAATTGCAAGTACAACACAAAAAAGCTTGTGTCACTTCAACAGCCAAGAGACTTGGTGGGCAAAAATAAAATAATAAGAAAATAAACCACCATGTGCTAGTTGATGATGAAAAGGCCATTTTATAAAACCTCCATTGGTTATGGCACTGCTAGTTTGTCAAGAACAGGGGAAAAGAAGGGGAAAAAGAAGGGGTTTGGCACTGACATTACCAAAAAGAAGGGAAGGAAAAGGTTAAAACCCATGTGAGATTAGCTTTGTTAAAAGGAAAGGAACAAATAATGCATTTAAAAACAAAGGAACAAACAGCTCAAGAGTCAAAATCCAACATCTTTATATTCCGACAGCATCATCTTGTGTAACTAATATTCCATGCCCGTACCTCGACAATCTTGCATGGGCCCTTTCTATCCCTTTTCTCCCCTTTTTCCTATTCCCCTTCCTATTATTCAATTGACCACTAAGATTACTCTCTTCCAAGTGGGTGCTGTGCTCGGAATCCTTGGAATCCTCAGGGCTGGAGTCACTTTTGACTTGTAAGAAAGTATTTTAATACCTCCACCGTTGCTATCATTGATAACACCGGATTTTTAAAGATCTCCATGCTGGGTGGGATTGGGATTGGGATTAAGATTCACGAACAGAGCAGAACTACAACCACAACAGGAGTTGCATACGGGATGTTCTATCAAAGCAAGACTTTGGCTATGAAGAACAACTATAGGAGTTCGAATGCACTCAAGTGCCAAGACCTAAACTAGAGTGTGAAATCAGTCAAACCATTTCTACTATCAGCTCATAACCAGAAACAAAATCAAGATACAAAATGCAAGACTGGAGAATTAGAAGCAACTTCGTGACAATATCCAAAAGGGTCCCCTATTTAAGTCCGGTGAAAAGGAATCCGGCAACCTAACAGCAACATCGAGAATAAACCACAAACATAAACTAAAAAACAATCAGGAGAAGAACTAGCACAAAACAAAGGGAAAAAGAATCTCCAACAGCTGATTTTCTCCTCGTTGATTAGTTGAATAAACCGGATTCCTCTTCCCCGGATAACCCCGTTATAAATCCCAGCTCTTAATTTCTTAAGATAATAATTCATGTTCATCCTGACTCCTCTTGGCCTTCTGAAGGACATCTGATCAGGTCTAATATATTAACTACTTCTCCCATGTCTGGCCGGTTTGATGGAACTTGCGATGTGCAAATCAAGCCCAACTTCATAACTGGAACAGCCTCATCTGCTGGGAAATTTCCCAGGAGCCTTCCATCAACACATTCTTCCACCCTGCCTTCCTCCAATGCACCTCTAACCATGTCACAAAGCACTACCACATCATCTTCCATGTACTCGACAGGTCTCTTGCCAGTAACAATCTCCAGAATCAAAACCCCAAAACCATAAACATCACATTTCTCGGTTATCTTTGCTGTTCTACAAGCAAACTCTGGTGCCATGTAGCCAAGCGCACTCTGAATTTTGCTGCTTAAAACATAGCGGTCTAGCATTGGCAACAACCTTGCTAGGCCAAAATCACCAACTTTTGGTTCACCTGAAATGTCAATAAGGATGTTTCTTGATTTTATGTTGTAGTGGATGACGTTTGATTGATGCAAATGTGCCAAGCTTTTTGCAGTCCCTAGAATTATATTGAACCTCTCATTCCATGACAGAAAATGCCCACCTGGTCTGTCATGCAGATGCTTATACAAACTACCACCAGAGACAAACTCATATATGAGAAGCTGTAAGGATGGAGTCCAATAATAACCTTCAAGTGCCACAAGGTTTTGGTGCCTGATTTTCCCCAATTTCTTAACTTCCCTTTCAAAATCTTCTTGGGACTTGACAAGACTCGATACAGTAAGTTTCTTGATTGCAACAGGACGCCCATCTCTGAGAACAGTTTGGTACACTGCTCCAAACCCACCTCTCCCAAGTTCACAATCCTTGTTGAGCAGAGCATGTGCTTCAGTGCTGAAGTCAGTGTCACCAGAAAACATGACAAGTTTGCCAGAGTTGGCATCTGTAGTGGATGAATCGCTAAAGCCATCACCTGCAGATAACGTGAGAGCAGCTGCAGATCTAGATGTTGATGACCGAACACGGAGATTAAGCACGGTGATGGCAATCACACCTACAACAATGACAGCAGCAGCACCAATGGCAATGAGAGCAGATATGCTTAGAATGATTCTTTTGTGACCAAGATTTTGAGGAAGTGAGCCTGGAGTAGAATCAGAAGAAGAGTTTGGATTGAGAACAATGGGTTTGGGAAGGACTGCAGGGCAAGACTTATTGACTGCAGCACCACAAAGGGATGGATTTCCAGCGACACATGAAGGTGATATGGTGTTAAAGAAACCGCCTGCTGGTAGTTCACCTTGCAAATTGTTGTGGGAAATGTTAAAGGAGGAGAGGTTGGGAAGGTTTGCCAACTGCTTGGGTAGGGTGCCTGTGAGGCTGTTAAAAGACACGTCCACATCTTGTAGGTTTCCAAGTTTTGCTATTGCTACAGGTATTGTTCCAGACAAGTTGTTTTGAGATAGGATTCTACCTCATCGAAAGAAACAGAAAAACAAGAACGAGTTAGACTGATGAAGACAGTACCATCTTTAACCAATATTTACTTTTTAAGGAAAAAAGAAAACAAATGTCAAGGGACAAGGGACTTTTCCTATTTTGAAACGAAGACACATACAACAATGCAAACAACTTGAACATCACATTCTTTTAGTTACGCAATAAGGTACTGCAAATTTAAACTCTAAAACTAATTGGTGAAAAAAAGAGTCCAAAATCATAATCTAGAGACTGTACGTATAATCCTCGAAAGCAAACACCATCAACCCTAACAATAAAGCAGTACGTACAGTAGCAACTGTCGTAGTTTATGAAAAATTTGAGATCTTACCAACGCAGAAAATTGTGGCTGTAACTGTTTGACAAAGAGCAATTGAAACAGAATTCATTAACTCATCTAACTCTTGCCTCTACCAAATTGAACAAGGACAAGAAAACAAAAAACATAACAGATTGAGAAAGGAAAGCTTACAAAGTCGTTAATGAAGAACAGGTCCCTATTGAACTTGGGATTTGCCCCGACAGCGAGTTCCTCTCCAGTCTCAGTTCCTTCAAAGCAAAAGCTCCTCCAATTTCCATAGGAATGCTCCCATTTAGCTTGTTATCACTCAAATCAAGAACATCCAATTCCTTCAAATCTCCAAAAGTCCCCGGAATAGGACCCATGAGAGAGTTTCTTGACAGATTCAAGAACTGCAAGCTGCTTGAAACCCCGATGGAAGATGCAATCTTACCAGAAAAATCATTGTGTGATAAATCCAAGACTTGAAGCTTTTGAGCAGAGCTAAATTTTCCACTGAGCTTATTCTCCAATTGCAAAACTTTCTCCAAACCTGAACCAAAAATCCACACAGGAAGGTCGCCACTCAGCAAATTCTGGCTAAAATCCAAAACCAAAAGGTTTCCACAATTGGTCATAGATTCTGGTAAGTTCCCACTTAAACTATTTGCAGACAAATTAAACACCTTCAATGATTGAAGATTCCCAATTGAAGTTGGAACCTGACCCGAAAATCTATTCCCAGAAAGATCCAAAGTCTCAAGGCGATTGAGTTCACCAATCCATTTTGGAACCTCACCAGTGAACATGTTGTTACTCAAACTCAAATAATCACACAAGCCAAGATTCTGCATTGTGTCTGGAACAGTCCCAGAAAGCATATTCTCACTGAAATCCACAGACCTCAATAACAAACAGCTTCCAATCCCATTTGGAACCCCCCCATTAAACCGATTCTTGCTCAGGTTAATATTCCTCAAATTGTTCAATACTTCAATCCCTCTGGGAATCTCACTATCCAACAAATTACCAGACAAATCAAGTGAGCTTAACCCATTCAAACCCCAAATCCCGGCAGGCAAAGACCCTGAAAACTGATTCGAACTCAAATTTATGGATGCTAAACTAGCACATGAGCTCAAAGTACCTGGAATCTTCCCTGAAAACTTATTCTTAGCCAAAGAAATATCCCTCAAAGCTCCACAATCCTTAAAAAAGTCCTCCGGTATTGTCCCGGAGAGACTGTTTTCACTCAAATCAATGATTCTAAGGTTTTCAAGGCGAGTAAGGTTAGGATTAATGCTACCAGTAAGGCAGTTTCTTGATAGAGAGAGCTTGTGAAGGAACTGGAGCTGCATGAGGCCACGGCCGATCTGACCTGAGAGAGAGAGCCCATCAAGAGAGAGCTCAGTGACCCGGTTGGATCTGGGGTTGCATTTGACACCAAACCAGTTGCAGGGAGTGTCATCATCTTGGTTCCAAGATGAGAGCTTTCTCTTTGGATCTTGAAGGTCTGCTTTAAACACTATTAGACCAAAAACATCATCATTTAATGATGGGTTAAGGGATCTCACACATTGAGTTCGAAAAGATAAAACCAAGAAAGCTAATAAGCTCAGCAGCTTTTTTGTCCTTGACATTGATAATTCCTATCAAGAAACTCAAAAACCACTACAGCCCATTGAAACTAAGTAAATAAAAATAGAAAAAACAAAGGGAAAAGCTAAAATCTAGTGATATATTCTATTGGCTTCAAAAACGAAAAAAAAAAGGGTTCTTTTTTTAACGTCTAGATTTGAAGTAGAGAGACAAGTAGAAGTCAAACTTAGCAAAATGAGACAACAACCCAAACATTTCTTAGCTTAAGTGAGAAGATGATGTTATAGTTCTCCCTGCGCCTGACCAATGCCCAGAACTGTCCCTAACTTTTGGCTTCAAGTTTCACGAAAAAGATAAAAACTTCTAGCAAGTAAACAGATGATCTGATAACCAAATAAGCAGCAGTAAGCTGGTGCATTTAAAGCTGAGTGGACAGGACACTCAAATGGTTCACCAGATTCCGGTGAAACAGTTAGGGTTTCGGTGAGAGTTGCCGTTAAAAAGCATCGGGAAGTGAGAGGGGAGAGAGAGTTTGCTTCAAGGGTATGTTGGTGTTTGAGCTGTGGTTCGGTCCAGAGAGAGAGAGAGACAGGGGGGGAGGTGTAATAAAGTTTGTGTTTTTGTGAACGGGAAAGGGCAGAGAAAATACGAAGCAGGCTGGTACGTGGGGGCTATTTAATGAGATTTGTAGACACGTGGCTACTTATATAAAGTGGATGGGTTTTCCACGTGGCTTTTACACGTATTCCTTTCCACTGTCAGTGAGAATTCCTTAAAAATTGGCGATGGATCATGTATTGCTGACGGGACCAAGTGTGGTGATGAATATAGGTGGATTGGATTTGAGTTTATTATTATATATAATTTATTTTTTAATATTTTATAAATTAAAATTTTAATTTTTTATTAGATTTACACGGGTTGGATATATTGGGGTTGAATAAGTTTTTGTGAATATATATATATAATTCTCATACATTCATGTTTATAAGCTATCAACAATATAGATTGTATATATATATATAAAAAATTCTCATACATTCATGTTTATAAGCCATCAACAATATAGATTGTATATATATATATATAAAATTCTCATACATTCATGTTTATAAGCCATCAACAATATAGATTGTAGGCATCATGACACCCACAAGATTAGGTTTAATTTTAATATTTTGAACCACCATTAAATTCTAGTTACATTCACTTTCTCTTTAACAAAAAAAAACATGTAAATTTTTATTAGGTTAAAAGAGATCTAACATAAAGCTAACTAAAAAAAATTTTGGAGCCAAAACATTTTTAAGTAAATAAAAATAACAGTTTAATCTATAAACTATCAAATATAAAAACAAAAGAAATATAAAGTATACAAGTTGTCGAGTTAATTGGATTTAAAAAATCTCGACCTACCACCCAACTCGTGATATTAATTTTTTAGATATTTTAACCCATTATCTGTTAGTGAATATGGCATATAGTTAATTAATTGATTACATGCAACACTGATTTTATTCATTTAAACATATTTATTAATCATAAAGGCTTTCATTATTTTTAATATTCATTTATATTTGATTAATGAATTTAATGTTTAATTAATAAATCTAGAGTAAAGATAAAGTCTACAGAAAAAATAAATTTGCAAATAAAATTATAAAGTTGCTATAATTATAAGATTCTTATTGCATCAAAGAATTGTTCATAAATATTTTTTATCAATGCTCTATAAAAACTAGATATTAATTAGAATTGTTGAGACCGGTACATATTATGTTATATATATATATATATATATATATATA
>Ga0307511_10003953_pt1 | contig 15152 bp, 13 predicted proteins | sample 13_EM_MG_FD_200266 | JGI IMG/M metagenome (GOLD analysis project Ga0307511, IMG submission 200266) | Populus trichocarpa ectomycorrhiza microbial communities from riparian zone in the Pacific Northwest, United States - 13_EM | ecosystem: Host-associated > Plants > Roots > Unclassified | place... | reverse complement strand
TATTTTTTCATGTATTCAAATTATTTTGATATCCTGGTATCAAAAATAAACTAAAAAATATTATTTTAATGTATTTTCAAATGAAAAACAATTACATTATTGTAATATCAAATAATATTTAAAAAAATATAAGGGTAAGATTTGATTTTCCCTAAAATAATTGTTCTTAATAGTCTTATCATCATTAGATATTGAATAAAGTAAAATAGCATCGATCATTCAATTAAGTAAATGAAAAGAAAGGTCAATGATAAAAATACAGAGAGCTACTCGAGACTTAATTTGCTTATGTATCAGTTAATATTCTTAGATAAATGAGTCCACAAATTAAGTTTCACTTTGCATGGTAGGATCAATAAACCATCTATGTAGAATATTTTACCGAGAAAAGTCCGTGGAGTGATAGAGAATCGGCTCGTGTTATTAAAAGCCAAAAAGGGACTATGGACGTATTTTGCTTAACAAATATTTTTTTTATTTGCACCCTTTAGCAGATTTTATCAGGCGTAAAAAAAAAATATATATTAGTTTTGTCAGCTGTCATGGATTTTTTTTTTTAAAAAAAAACCCATCATTGATACTAATATATAGCTCAATTTTTTTAAAAAAAAAACCGAAATACTACAATTTGTTTTTTCTTTCGTTAAATACTACAATATTTTTTTTTATGGTCATGGTTAAATACCGCACACAAATTAAATGCTTGATTAATTATAATTATAGGTTAACTGGAGTCTACCTGCTCTCCTTTGTTTTCTTTTAAGAGATGGATTATCTTTCGTTTTTGTTTTTATGTTTTGTTACAATAATGATGTTTAGATAAATATATTGATTTTACATCCATATATATGCCATGTCCCTTTTATTTTTATGTCCAAACACGTGGAGAGGAAAACTAGAAACCCGCTATACCTATTAACACATATTATAAGGGATTGGCTTTTCATATTATAAGGGATCTTTAAGAAAATTTAGGATTTTTTAATAAAAATTTAAATTTAAATTTATTTTTAATTTTATCTTTTAATATTTGATTTATTGGGTATAGGGTTTCATAATTTTTTTTATTTTCTTTCTATGAAATTTTTTCGGTATAATGATCCGAGTTGCAAATTTTACGGGTTAGTCGTGTTGACTCGGTTATTTTTTTATTTTTTTAATTAATTTTTTCTCAACTCCATCCTTCAGCACTGAGTTGATCGAGAATTAGACTTCATAATTTTTATTTTATATGAGAATATCACAGTCTTATGACCTAGGCCACGAGTTTTGCGGGTTAACTAGGTTGACTTGGGTTTTTTTTGTCATTTTTTAATTGAATACTCTTTTATTAATTTTATCCTTCAACACTAGGTTGATTGAAAATTTATATTTATATTTTTTTTATTTCTTTTATGAAGTTATTTTAGTCTCCCGACCTAAGTTTGGCAGGTTAGCCCTAGTTGACTCGGGTAATTTTTTTTATTTGATTTTTTTCAATTTAATCATTTGATATTTAGTTGATTGAGAATTAAGTTTTATAAAAAAAATTATTTACTTTCTATGAGATTATCACAGTCTTATGACCTAGGTCGCGGGTTAGGCCAGTTGTGTCAGGTTTTTTGTCCTTTTTAGTTAATTTTTTTTAATTTAATCCTTTAATGTTGATTGATTGAGAATTAGGCTTCATAATTTGTTTTAATTTTCACCTGTAAGGTTATCTCAATCTCGTGACCTGAGTCACGAGTTTGATCGTTTGATTTTTTTGTGTCTTTTTTTATTATAAACTTGCAATCATAACATAAACTAGTATATATATAAAGCAAATAATAAATTATACATAAGATATTGAAACTAACTTCTAGTATGCATACCAAAGCATATATTTTCATCAATTTTATATTTTTCCCATTTATTTTGGTTTTTTATGTTATAAAAAAAAGAAGAAAAAAAAGGAGAAGCAGGTAAGATGGGCAAGTTTGATTATAAAATAAAGCATAAAGAAAAACAAGTAAATTGAGATTGTGCGACGCTTATCAAGGGATTATATAGTTATTTTATATACTATAAGGATTAATGAATTAATTTTGGCAAACTATAAGATTTTTTAGTTTTTACGGTGCTGTGGAAATATAATCAACGAGTAATGCTATTTTTATAAGAAAATAAATAAGAATAGATCATAATAAAAATACAAACCATCCAATCACACAAAATCAATGAGAGAATTATTGGTCCAATCTAATGGCTTATAACTTGTTTATTTATTGATTTTTGCATGTGAAGTATTATTAATAACTAATTTCCTTGGCAAATAAATGAGTAGAGAATTTAGGAATATTCAGTACAATCTAGCCGGCGTATATAAAGACATTGAATTAATTAATGTACCTAATTCCACCATATTTTCACCAGTTCCGGAAACTCACTCTGGTTGAATACGGCTCCCCAGGATATGTTTGGTAACGCAGATCTATCTGTTTTTAAAATGTTTTTTAAATTATTTTTTAATTTTCTGATGTAAATAATTAAAAAAATTAAAAATATATTATCTTAATATATTTTTAATTAAGAATTACATTGCACTGTATTATAAACACACACCTAGACGTGCTTACGTCTCCTAGGCCATAGACTTGGGACTTCTCCATAATTCTAATTTTCCTGAAATTTAAACAAACCCCAACTCACAAGTCACAGGGCAATCAGCCTTGTTTTCTCAACAATGAATATTGCAGCATTACCCTACCTCGACGACGTCTGGGTCCCTTGCGTTCCACAGTCTCTCATTAAACTCTATAAAAGCCACCACCTTTCTACAACTAACTTGCATATCTGGCCAAGTAACTCTAGCGCATACAAGTTGCTGGGCAAAATATGAGTGAAGGTGGAATGGAGTCAGTGCAGAGGCCAACTTCAAACAGAGGCAATAAAGGACAAAATGGGCAGCACGAAAAGGAGCAGAGTGGGAGCTTTCAGATGCCGCTGCACTACCCAAGATACACCAGAGACGACTATGAGACCATGCAAGAATGGAAACTTGATTGCCTGCTCAGAGAGTATGGGTTGCCCATCACTGGGGATGTTGAAGAGAAAAGGAAGTATGCCATGGGAGCTTTTCTTTGGTCCCGTTAGACTGCTAGTTTATGTTTTGTGGTCAGTCTTTGGACCAGTGTGCTGGCTGTGTAATGAACATTTAGTAGAATAACGTGGGTGTTATTATGTAATCTCTTAATTTCTCTTTTGTTGTGCGATGAACCACCACTGTGATCTTCGTTCGGGCACGAGAGATGGAAATAATTGTCTGGCACTCTTTTATTCCTTTTTTTTTTTTTTGTCAAAATCACACTTTCACCCCTTGATCTTGTGACAAATGTTTTTCTAATCCCTCGTGTTTTAAATTTGGTCTATTTACATCGAAATTGTTAAAATATTGGTCTGTTGATCCCAATCAATAATTGCCATGAATTATATCGTTATAAATAGACTGAATTGCTGCTTAAGAAAATACGAGGACTGAATCTAACTTTTTCTAAAAAGTCCCAGCAGCTTCAACATTGCGATCTTTACTATCGGCCACGAATAGGGTGGTTTAGTGGAAGCTGAGGTGATGAGGTGGCCTGAACAATATTACTGTATGTAGAGGAAACTTTCCAAAAAAACGTTTAATTGAGCACCTATATCCTTAAAAGATGCAATTTCATCCTTTCTAATGGCATTATTGGTTTGAGCTAATTAACCAAAATTTAATTTATTGATTTTGATGTCAATCTGTCCAAGTTAAAAAGACAAGGACAAGATTACTACATACCACAAACATAAGGGGCAAATAGTTGATTGTTCCTAAATTAAAGTAAGATAGCATCAATTATTAAAGCTCATTAAAGCAAAAGAAAAGAAAATATCATAGATAAGTCTTATAAGAGAGTTACTCAAAACTTTACTTATACATCAATATTAATTTTTCCCTTTTTTTCAGATTAAGCATTCTTGATAAATGAGTTGACAAATTAAGCTTCACTTTGCTTACTACTTGCTAGCATTAGTAAACCATTTACGTACAATATTTTTTCGCCAATGGAGTGGTGGAGAATCTGCTGTTGAGCGTTGCTGCTATATAACTTGCGTATCATTTATTATGAATTGTAATAATAGATTTATTATTTTACCTTTATTAACTGAAAACTTTTGCACGTCACTCAAAGGTAATGCTTTTTTTTTTTTTTTTGCATGGTCCATTAATAATTATAAAATTAATTGGGGATATCTTGGTCTTTTCAAAAACAATAGCATGGTATAATTATTTAAATGACTTTAAAAGCAAAAAAATATATGCCTTGAGTCTAAGGGTGTTTTCGATATTTTATTTTACAAAAACCTAAACCCTATAGGAAAAGTATTGTAAATATATTTTAATTTATTGTGAATTATTATAGTAAATTTACTATTTTTCCCTTCTCAACTAAAAAACTTTGCATGCCTTCTAGAGATGACGTGATCTTTTTGTAAGGTCCATTAATCATTACAAAATTAATCAAGAGCATTTTGATCTTCTTGAACTTTTTTGCATAATATAAATACATAAATGTCTTTAAAAAAAAAATTACACCTCGGAACTAGGTTCCGAGGTGTTTTTGATATTTGATATTTTATAATACAGTAAAATAACTTTATTATTGCTCTTGAAATCAAAATTTTCTAACATAGCCTCCACGGTCTAGTTCATACTTTTTATTGGTTATTGTCATGTAATCTCAAGGGCAGCTTGTTCCTTTAATAAAGAGCACGCCATCAAGGAAACAACCCTACCATGTTTAAGTGGTGCAAGTGGCGACTCGTGACAATAAAAAAATGGTGTTTCTTAGTGTTTTTTGATTAGTCATTGCAAGGCCTGCCTATCTAGATATCGTGTGCGGTGTAATTCCCTTCGGTTAGTTATTAATTGGCTTTTTTTTTTTCTCTCTCTCTCTTCCTCGCAATTTTTACACTGGTATTTTAAAAATTCATAATAGCTTTTTAATTTGTTTTTTATTAGATTTGATTTTTATTTTTTTAATTTGAATTTTTTTAATTTTTTTTCAGTTTCACTATCCTTAAATTTTTTAATATATTAGATTTGGTTTCCATTCTTTTAATTGCCATATATTTTATTTGAAATTATTTTTATAATTGATGATTTTTACGATTTCATCCTCTATTTTTTATTGCTATTTCTTTGTTTTGACAAATCTTTTAAATTAATATTTTTTTTAATTTCATCATTCAACATTAAATTGAGCTTCTTGATTAAGCTCAAGTTTAGGATCTAACGAGTTATGAATTTAAAAGATTAACCGATGTTTAGGAAATTCATCTGGATTCATTTATTTATTTATTTTTTAAATTTGTGTTTTTTCAGTTTTATCTTTTATCATTTGATTTAATTGAAGATTGAGATCCATTAATCTTTTTATTTGCTATCTATAAGATTTTTTGTTAATTTAAAAAATGACACATGTTATCCTGGGTCTTTTTATTTGTTGTTTTTTTTGTTAAATTTGCCTTTTTAAAAAAATTATTTTTTAATTAAATCAAATAAATTGCTTAAATATAAATATAATATACCCGCTTTATAATAATTTATTTGGTTTTTATCGGAGTTGTTGCTCAGCTGCATGTGCGATTTCTTTCTTTATTTAGCCTAAAAAAACCACTTTTTGTTATTTAACTTTAAAAAACAGGCCATTTCTTTTTTGTCCCGCGCTCTTGTCCTATTTGTTCCTTTTTAAATTGTTTTTATTTGATAAAAAATAAATATCCAGCGTCATTGATTGTTGCGTGATTAAATGAAAAATAACTTAATAAATAAAAAGTTTTTGTTCAGCGGGATGAATGATCCATATCCCGGGAATAATAGGTTGACTTGGTTCACTCTTGTCTTTTTTTAAACCTTTTTTTCACCTGGTATTTTTATTTTTATTTTTATTTTCTCTTTTGATAAGATGCGGTGGGCCATGCATCTTCTGGCTTGATTGTTATTTTTTATAAAAATTTAATGCATTTTCAGCCCCGAGAAGTGTTAAAACAAAAAAAGAAGTGCAAAAATTACAAAAGTAAAAATAGTAAATTCATGTTTTTATTGCTACTTTTAGTAATGGATTCTACCACTAAAAGTAAATAACAACAAAAACAAATATACATTTAAAACACACATGAAACCTACTCAGGCCCAATCAAAATTCGCTAAAAAAACCCCTGGTATTAAGCCCATACAGTGAACCAGGCCCCTGAGCTTATGCTACGCATAGGACGCACATTAGCATCCGCTCCTGGCCGGCAGTCCAGCGAGGGAGTTGCTGCTTCACTTCAGTGTATAAAAGCATTGATATTAAGCGCACGCACATCCAAAATTTCGGGGATTCCCTTTTTCCCTCAAATTTTTTTTATTGCATCTTTTCAAAATCCTCTCCGCGCCAGATTCATCTCTCACATTTCCATCTCTCTCTCCGTCGATCTCAAAACCCTAATTTTCCCGAGAAAATAAGAAAAAGAGAGTAAAAATGCCGAGAGAGATAATCACGCTGCAAGTAGGACAATGCGGGAACCAGATCGGCATGGAGTTCTGGAAACAGCTTTGCCTCGAACACGGCATCAACAAAGATGGCATTCTCGAAGATTTCGCTACTCAGGTAGGTCTTCTATTCTCACTCTTTATCTTTTGAAAGATTGTATTCTATTGTCTTGACCTAAATCAGGGAATTTAACTGTCTGCTTTTTATTGTTTTCCCTTTTCTGCTGTTTATTTGGAAATGTAAAATAAAAATATATAATCTGTGAACTCTAAGATGATAGTATTAATAGGATTTCGATCAATGTCTATTTGTTGAATTTGGTGTGATTCAGGGAGGTGATAGGAAAGATGTGTTTTTCTACCAAGCGGATGACCAGCACTACATACCACGAGCATTACTAATTGATTTGGAGCCTAGGGTCATCAATGGAATTCAAAACAGTGAATATCGAAATCTTTACAATCATGAGAACATCTTTGTTTCGGATCATGGTGGTGGTGCAGGAAATAATTGGGCCAGTGGATATCATCAGGTTTGTTGCCTTGCTGTCCCATGTACTAGATAATTTGATTTCTTTCTTTTGGGATATTCAGGGTAAAAATGTTCTTACCTTTTTTAGAGTTTGGCAATTAGGTTCTTATTGTCATCAACTGATTGATTTCTGTTTTCTTTATTTGTTACCGGTCAGGGAAAGGGTGTTGAAGAGGATATAATGGACATGATTGATAGAGAGGCAGATGGAAGTGATAGTCTTGAGGGTTTTGTTCTATGCCATTCAATTGCTGGAGGAACAGGCTCAGGTTGCTTTACTTGTCAATTTGTCATTGCCTTTTCTTGTCTATTAAAGTTCTGAAGTTTTGATGCATTTGTGTAGTACTCTCACACAAACTATATTACTGATATTTTTTGTTAGAATCTGACAAGTGGTCATGATTTGAACACTTGAATTAACACAGTTCTGGTAAGCGTAGATTGGTTCCAAGTTAGATTGCTCTTGGTTTATAATAGATAATTTGTGAATCGTACTTGATAATATTGTGGCCACTGGCACATAATCAAAATGGCTGCACAATATGTGAACTTATTGTTGCTAATATATGATGGAACCCAGATAGAGCTCTTAGTTTCTGGTTTGCTTACTTCTTGAGTGTCTGCATTATGTATTGAAGGTATGGGCTCGTATCTGCTGGAGACTTTAAATGATCGCTATAGCAAAAAGCTGGTCCAGACATACAGTGTATTTCCTAACCAGATGGAGACGAGTGATGTGGTAGTCCAACCCTATAACTCACTTTTAACACTCAAGAGACTGACACTAAATGCAGATTGTGTTGTTGTTCTGGACAATACTGCACTGAATAGAATTGCTGTTGAGCGCCTACATTTGTCAACTCCCACATTTGCTCAAACAAACTCTTTGGTATCTACTGTTATGTCTGCTAGCACAACTACTCTGCGGTATCCAGGATATATGAACAATGACTTGGTTGGTCTTCTTGCATCTTTAATTCCAACACCAAGATGCCATTTTCTCATGACTGGATATACACCACTCACAGTGGAGCGTCAGGTAAGATTCGAACTTGATTTCTTTATGGTTCTATTTAATTTGTTCGATAACAATACTGTTTCATTAGTAGTCTTATAATTGATTATGTAAAAAATGAGATTCTCAGTTAATTGATAATTAGAATCTCTTCAGTAGTTTTATGGATTTTGGTGAGACATAGTTGGATTATTTCAGATACACCAATCAGCAGCTCCATCAAATAATATTATTTTGGTTTGTCATTTCTTTATATATTTTCACTTGGCATGCTTATGCTCTTAAAGGAGGATTTGCTGATGATCTGATGCAAATAATCTCATGGCAGGCTAACGTGATTCGTAAAACTACTGTACTGGATGTTATGAGAAGACTTCTGCAGGTGAGAAATTTCATTCCTTTTTGTTTAACCAAAGTGCAGTTAGGTATCAAACTGACCCTTTTTTTTTCAGACCAAGAATATCATGGTTTCCTCTTATGCACGAACAAAAGAAGCTAGTCAAGCAAAATACATTTCGATATTGAATATTATTCAGGGAGAAGTGGACCCTACTCAGGTAATAATTTCTTATAGTTTATGAACCTGTTAGAAGTCTCTTACTGTAGAAGACTGCTTGAAAAGATGAATGAACTTGTTAAGTTAATCACCATGAGGGCAGCACATTTGGGAAGTCAACCCTTAGCTGCTTCCATTTTTCTCTCTCCATATCTGCCTCATAATTTGGCTTTAGTTATGTGATACTTTAGTTTCAGTAAGTTGGCTTTTTGTTAGGTCAGCCCAGCTATAGTGTCACTGTGTTGATCCTGTTTTATCTTTTAGCTTTGTCTAGGGTCCCTTTGTGCTTGTTACATGGTTTTGCATATCATTACATGGAGAGGCTGCTATTAATAGAGTTGGCTTTTTGCATATCATAAGCGCAAGCAGTTTTTTCTTTTTGCACACAAGTAAATTCATCTATATTGCATTGCTTACTCTTTTATCAGGTTCATGAAAGTTTGCAGAGGATTCGTGAAAGGAAGCTTGTTAACTTTATTGAGTGGGGCCCTGCAAGTATACAGGTCTTTTCCTATAGTACAATGAATAAAACCTTTTTCTTCATTCCATTTACTCTTTTCCTCTTCTAATCAGATTATAATATCTGCTCATGTTATATTTTTTCCTTTTCTTTTTGAAGGTTGCTTTGTCTAGAAAGTCTCCTTATGTTCAAACTGCGCACAGGGTAGGAACAAAATCTGCGCCCTTACTTTCTCGGTTTTGGTTTATTTTTCATTAGAATCTTACGAAAAACATAAATCTTTCTAGAGATTATGTTATTCAGTTTCATATGTCAATTTTGAAGATGTTGAATTTCTCATGTAATGTTTAGCGTAACTGGAATGTTATGCAAATTTTGTGAAAGAATAAATGAGCAAACTGCATTTGTAGGTAAGTGGGCTCATGCTAGCAAGCCACACTAGCATCCGCCACCTCTTCAGCAAATGTTTGAGCCAGTATGAGAAGCTGAGAAAAAAACAAGCTTTTCTTGATAACTATCGAAAATTTCCGATGTTTGCTGTAAGTTGCCTTTCTCATGTTTCTCACATGCCTCTGGTCAGTTGTCAATACATGGATTATACTATACAGTCCCTGTTTTATCTTCAGCTAGTAATCATGAAAAAGGAACCCATCTTTTCGATCAGAAACATTACGGTTTTATTGTTCACAATGCTCCATTTCAGATCAGCAACATGATTTTGTTAATCTCCACTAGCCCTTTTTGGCTGGAGTGTAGAATGCTTCGAGATAAGGTGCACTAGCTTTGTAGACTGCTTTTTTATTATCTGTTGCAAAATGTTTTTTCAGGACAATGATCTTTCTGAATTTGATGAATCACGGGACATAATTGAGAGTTTAGTTGATGAATACAAAGCCTGTGAGTCCCCAGATTACATAAAATGGGGAATGGAGGTACATGACTACTGGCCCTGACTTTCCCCAGATTACATCTTATCTGTATGCTGCTGATTTTATGTTATATTGCAGGATCCGGACAACCTTTTAACAGAAGAAGGTAATGCTAAAGGAACAGTGGATCCAAAATTGGCAATTTGAATTACCAAGTAAGTTAAAAAGTTTATGCTTCTAGGTAATTGCTATAATTATAGGTTCTATTTGTGTTTCCTCTCATTGAGAATTACTTCAGCGAGTTGAATTTTATCCGACGTATAGTTCAGTTAGATTTTTTTGCAAATTTTTTCTATATAGAATGCCTTTCTGAAGCATGTTTTTGTAACTTTAGCATGTATGAGACTGCAGGCTGTAAAATAGCACCTTTATGAATGTTTATGCAAAATAGATTGGAAGATCCTGTTAGCTTGTGGTAGTTTCACATTGAGTGAGTTGTTTGTGTCTTATTTTGTTCTCGGATCCCTGTATCTTGTATTCTTGTCTCTGTTTCCTTTCTGCAAAAAGGTGACTAGCTTTGAATTTTACTCATTTGCAGATTGTAGTTATGATGCTGAAAGCACAGTTGAAAACTGATTGTAAGTAAATATGACAAATTTATGGTTTGAGATCTTTTTTTTTGGGTGTGAAGATTGGTGATTTCGTGGTGTGTCGATTGCTTGGGTGTTTGATTTTGTTAGTCTTCAAAAAAAGAAAAGGACTCCCAACCCACTCCTTGCAGATTTTGAGTTTTGTTGGATCAGGTTTTTCATTATCTTTCAATTATTACTAAATTTCATGGAACCTAGAGGACAGAGACTACATTTGCAGTCAGATAATGAGATTTCCTGCTTGGATGTCTTTGATGCTTTGCAGGTGTTAATTCTATTCGGGACTAAATTTGTAGTATTGACAAGTAAAATTATTTTCGTGATTTATCACACCCTTTTTTGTGTAATATCTCAAAACATGGCATGTGAAGCATTTTCTGTGGTCCCGTCCACATGGTAGGTTGGTAATGGTCCAACAGTGTTTATTGATATGGTGGTTATCCATGCTACCGGGTGGCGTTGTGATTGTCCTGTACGGTTTGTATAAATTATGAAATTTATCTTGTGGTGTCAAAATTCCAGATGTGGTGTTTGGTGTTCCGTGCTTTCTGAATCCATTGCATGTGTTGTTATGGTGGTTTATTTCATGTGATTTTAAATCACCCGAGTTACAACTTACCCATGAATGGTGTTTGCTTTCTTCAACCTGTGCATATATGACTAGCATAGGATTGATAGAAGAAGGGAAAACAGATGTTTGATGATTAATTGCAGCAACCAGACTGGAAACTTTTGCCTTGAATTTTGGGCTGATTCCAAGTTTGTTTGCATGCAAGCAGAGCATTTACAACAGCATATACTAACACGATAATTTTTTTTATTTATGTAACCATCTCCTTCTTCATATTTCCTAGGAAGGTGAGAATATCCTGCTTGACATTATTGCTGTTGACTCAACATAAAAATTGAGTAAAGACCGGCCGCTTGAGTTTAGTTCGAAGCCAACTCTACGGTTTGCCCACCCAGAAATTTGTGTGGCACTATTAGCTTAGCGCTTCTTTAACCACATACGGGCATGGTTCCGAATAAGCCAGTCAATTCCCTTTCTTTCAGTGTTAATCCGAGTAAAAAAAAAAAAACATTGTTTTCCATTTAATTGTAGTCTTAGAATGTTGGATTCTTCCTGCATACATTCAAGTATTTTCGGTTTCAATTTCATATTTAGTAATCCACCCATATGTAATTAATATCCTTGTCAGAATTTTCAAATTTAAGATTGTCAGATCGAATACAAATCTGTTGTCAATTATTATTAGCTAATGAGATTCACAAGTTTTAAAAGTAATTTTTTTATCCCAATTTCAAAAGTCATATCTAAAATTCAAATTTCCACGCTACCACGTGTCAATATTAAAAAACCCCTCGGATGCCTCGCCAACGTTTCAAATCAAATTTTACAGATCTATGTACCTATCATAAATTCTGAAATATATATATATATATAAAAGTTGAAGAAATTAGCCGTTAAGTCCGTTACAAATTTAAACAACAGAAGGTGAGGTGGGGGTGGTTAGGTAACACAAACAAAAGGGTCAAGCGACAACTCGACTGACAGGCTGTTAAAATAAAAAAGAAGTAGAAAGGTCCGACCATCACATGGCGCATTGTTAGCAAAGCCAAATTTAAAAAGAAAGATAGATACCCTCCATTTCTATGGACCCCGCACTCACTGCCCTCAATAGTAAACACTGCGACATGCCAATTCCGACTCTTATTACCAAATAGTGGCTTCCCTCTTTCCTCTCTCTCTCACACACTCACCAAGCCTTCTTTGTATTTATACTCTCCTCCCTCTATTCTCTCCTTATCCTCCCCCATCTCTCTCTCGTAAAGACGAGCACATTGTTCTTTTTTCTGTTCTTTCTCTCTTTGCGAAGCTAGTTGTGGCTAGATCTCTCTGCTTTTTTCTTAGATCTTAAGAGTTAAAAAGCATAGCAATGGCAGTTTGTGCTTCATTCAAGGCTTTTATTGCCGTTTTGGCTGTTGTTTCTCTTATTTTGGCTGTTGTCTCCCCTTCTGTTGAGGCCCAGTCTCCCGCTCCCGCTCCTGCACCTACCAGCGATGGTAATCTCCTCTTCCCTCCGCTGGCTTTTATTTTTGTGGATTTTTTCTGCTTGGATTCAAAATTACGAAACCCATTGTAGTTTCCTTGCTACCCTCCCCTCTTCTTTTAGATTCTCCTTGGGGAGAGATTCTCATAAATGCCAGAGATTCTCTTAGATGGTCCATTTAAAACCTAAACAGGGAGGGGTCTTCCATTAATTAAGCGTGATAGTAGTTCTCTTTGAATGGTTTTTTTTACAGATTTTGCTTAATGTTTTTGCAGGGACTTCAATCGACCAAGGAATCGCATACCTGCTGATGCTTGTGGCTCTGGTGCTCACATACCTGATTCACCCGCTGGATGCTTCATCCTACACTTTCTTTTGAATTTTCTAGGACTTGTAGAGATGGATTGTGCTCACTTATCTGGTTTCAGAAGGAATTTCTTATGAGTGATTGATTGTGGTGGCGGCATTGGTTATCAAAAGATTGATTCAATTTTATTTTTTTCTCGAAGTTTAGTTTTTATTAAAGCTTTCAATTTGGTCTCTAAAATGTAAATACTACTCTACTCCATTGATATTAGACCGTGTTGAGTGGCCGCAAGGAACCCACTCATCGGGCAATCCATCTCATTATTATGCGTAAAAACTTGTTTAACAGGGTAACCTTTTCTCCAGATCTTTTTGCCCATACGATCACATCCTTCCAGTCCTGTATCTGGTAAGTGTTAAAAGAGGACAAAAACAATAAAACAAATCAAGGCATAGTTGCATCACTAGAAATAATTGTTGTGTGAATAAAAATCTATCCCGGGATTCCCAGGCCCTAAGAAGGGGATTCTAATTCTTATACTCTGTAGCTACCCTGTTGCCTTTTAAGCACTCAGATACTTGCCAAGTTGCCCAAGCTCACGAAATCCTTTCAATGGAGCCGGAGGATGACTCTTTTCCTATTTTTTTTTTTTTTTTAAGACAAGACAATCAATGTCGTACGCTGCAATCACGCGTGCAAACGTTTCTTGCAAATGGGAATCACAACATTCTCAATTGACGAACAGAATCAATGCCGAGAAACGCGGGAACCAACTCTTGCAAACAGTCCCTTCACTCCCCCTGTTCTACAAGGAAGCTAGCAAGCTAATATCTAGAACACTTATCAGTTAAAAAGATTTCAATGAGCAATTTTTCTTCTTCGGCTTTGACTATCTGGCTCGTGCACAAGTGGAGCCTCGGATACCAGGCAAATGTGTTCCGGGCAGACATTTATCACCACCTTCTCCAAATTACCTCAGATAAATCATGGATTTAATTGAATATTTCACTTAAAAGAAATAAAGAAATGGAAAATTGGCCATATGACAGTCCAGGCAGATTGTATGATATAATTGCTGCCATGAAAATTCAAAGGCAATAATTGATGGTAGACGTGGAGCATTCCAGTCAGCGGGAATGGACAAGGGAAACAAAACAAAAATGATCGGACCACTTGGTTCAAATTTGAAGTAAACTGGGAGGCACGGTTTACATCTGATCGTTCCTGCGAAACTATCCCACAGATGATGCTCTCTGCAGGTGCCTATGGTGTTTTTCACGTCTGGAAACATCTGGAATAACAATTTTAGATCAGAAATTAACACTGTTCAATATGCTATTTATCAGACTCCTCATTAAATCCAATTACAATAAAATAACAGCAATGAGCATACCGTATTCGATTCAAAACACGCCGTTCCACATAGATAGACCTTGGTAAGGAACTCCTGCTGCCTGAGCTTGCAACCTTGTCTACGAAAATACATAATGAATAAATCATCAATTAAAACATTATCAGTCATAGAAGAAGATTTAATTAGAAAAATGAAGAAATGAGTGGTAATAAAAAAAAAAAGGAAAAATTGGAATACAATTATCTGAAACTTGTGAAAGTATAACAATATCTAAAAAAAAAAAACATAATAATATCTAAAAGTAATGTATTATTCATCAAGGAAAAAAAAACATCAAATAAATTAAAATTATCACTACAAAATGATCATGTATTTGGAGAAGCATTATAACCAACAAAGAAGTATAGTTGTGAAGACAGATGTTTTTAATGTTTTTTTTTTTTACACAGTCTTACCAATCATTTCTAATTTTTTTTCTTTTGAAATATTTCATGTTTTAAATAATATTGTTTTAATAAAATAATATACCTAGATTAATCCAATAATTTATTCTTTTTTTTCAGATTAGTCCTGAGTCGATGACAACTATATGGTTGTGAGGTGTGGAGACCATAATAATAGAAAATAGAAAATAGAAAATGCCTGGCTCACAAAGCCGCATTAGTGGACTGGACTAAAGAAAGTGACCAGGAATTCTTTGATAATCTGGACTTGGCATTGGTTTGGTCTGTACAAGGAGAACACCGCTTAGCCCAGAAAATAAAATGCAAATCATTACATTCCGCTCTTGGAAGCAAGCTGGTCTCATGAAATACGAATATTTTTTAAA
>Ga0307511_10003952_pt1 | contig 15153 bp, 15 predicted proteins | sample 13_EM_MG_FD_200266 | JGI IMG/M metagenome (GOLD analysis project Ga0307511, IMG submission 200266) | Populus trichocarpa ectomycorrhiza microbial communities from riparian zone in the Pacific Northwest, United States - 13_EM | ecosystem: Host-associated > Plants > Roots > Unclassified | place... | reverse complement strand
TGGGGGTTGGGATTGTGGGATATCGTGATGTGGAGGACTGGAGAGAGAGGGAAACGTTTGGTGTGGGTTGGGGAGTGAAGTTTAAGTACTACTGCACTTGTTGCTACCTGGCCTTTTTTTTTTTTTGGTGGTGGTGAGTTCTCGCAACGGTGGCTACTTTTACATATCTTAATACAACATCGGATTGTCTTGGTGGCGGGGCCCGGGACAGGCATACCGCACCCGCAGTGCACAGGAAGCGGCAATAAGGCGACAGTGGCTATTTTCAGGGTCACGGCTGCCCCACAGTTGCGCTTGCTACGGCCAATTGGGCCCTATTCCAGCGCTGTTGTGTGAGCGTCGGAAGTGAACACGTTGAAGTTAGAGTTGCGCCGGCTACAGAAATTCCAGGAACATTCGAGCGCTGGCCAAGCGATCTCCAGCCAAGACCACTGCAAGGTCCAGGTCCACCTTGAGGACATGTGGCGACAACATTCGACTGCGAGGAGTGCCCGAGACTATACCGCCTGTGGGATAAGGCGGATCAGAAGGACATGCGGGTTTGATGTGTATGGACGTGCCATGATTGGAGTTCAATATATGTATTCAATGTATTTATATCAGTTGCTTCAAATCGAAATACAGATGCCCTAAGCTACATGTAAATTAAGGTGAATGCAGAGCGCCTGTTACTCCGAACGTAATTTAATTTTCCAAAAAGGATTGCCCACCACCCAACGTATAAAATCCAAACCTCTTCAAACAGCCTTACGGTAGAGCATCGTTGGGTTCTTCCCCCACTCAGATGCCCATCGGGAAGCGGAGCACATGCTGCTATGCCTCTACTAAACCCGCTGCTACTGTTTGCCCAAAGGCTCTCAACACAATCCTTGTACCCACCTCGACAGGGATAGTGCCCCCTCCTACTACGCCCGGGCCATTGTCTACCTGGACGGTGATACTTGCTAAACCTCCAGCCGGAATATGTCTCGGCTTCTTCTTCGTCACAGCTCCTGTCGCCTTGTCGTACACTGCAATCATCTTTGCTACCTTCCCTGCTGCATTCAACCTGCCACGGTGTATATCCACCATCATTGGCGTAATACTCTCAAACGCAAGTATCTTCATATTGAAAGTAGAAACGGCAGGGATGGGATGCGCCGGATCGCAGAGGATGTCGCCTTGCCTGTATATATGTTAGCATCATATTTAGCAGGACAAATGGCATAAGGAGAGTGGAACAAACCTTATATGGTCAATCTCAATCCCAGCCAAGTGTAAGACGGTGTTGTGCCCAGCAATGGCCCAGTCACGTGGCTCGTCATCGACCTCTATAGCCTTCACAGCAGCTTTCTCCCCTGTGGGCATATCCACCAATATGTCTCCCACCTGAACCGATCCAGCATCTAACCTACCGGCTACTGACACGGGTTGCATAACCCCTCCTCTGAATACATCCGCCACCGTTAGCCTAAACGGCTTCTCAATAGCCCTCTTCGATGGCTTTGTTTTCTCTACCGCACCTAATTGTCAGCAAGCGGCTTTCAATACCATAAAGGCTTCCAAACTCTCACCTAATTCATCGACCAGCGTTCCTCCATTATACCAGGGCATTAGGCCCTCCTTTGGCTTCTTAGTGACATTGGCTCCTGTCAGGCCACTGCACGGAACAAAAGACACATTCTTAGGATTAAACCCCGCCGTCATCAAAAACTGCCCTATTTGCGCCGTAATCTCCTCAAATCGAGCTGAAGACCAGTTGACGTTATCCAACTTATTTACCGCTACAATTATTCTTTGCACTCCCATACTCCGTACGAGTAATGTGTGCTCCTTCGTCTGCCCGCGGAAATTGAATCCGGTCTCAAACTCCCCAGTAGTTGAATCTATGACTAAGACTGCGAAATCGGCTTGTGAAGCTCCGGCTATCATGTTCGGTATGAAGTCTTTATGCCCGGGGGCATCTAAAATAGTGTAGCTGCAGTTCTCCGTCTCGAATTTATTGCTGGCAATGTCGATTGTAACACCACTAAAAGGTATTAGTGGTTGATCGTTGAAGCAGATATTATTATAACATGAACCCACCGACTTCGCTCCTCACTTGTCTGATCAAGCACCCAAGCAAATGCAAACGAGGACTTTCCAATCTTCTCCGCTTCTTGCTTGTACTTCTTAAGTGTTCGCTCATCAACAACACCTAGGTCATAGAGTAGCCTTCCCATCAGGGTACTCTTGCCAGCGTCCACGTGGCCTATGCCAACTTGTTAATGCTACTTTCAATGGTGTAGGGCCGAAGGGGCATATACCAATTACCACAAAGTTAGCATTTTCCTTCGTCTTCAATTTCTTGTACTCTTCAGCCACAGTCAAGTTCTTCCTAGTCTTTGCAACCCTCTCCAACTCTGCAGTATTAGATACAACGATATTTGGTTGTTGTTGCCCCCCGAGGTTCATTTCCTTTACACTGTTCGCAACATCATCTGCTGGGCCTTGCGTTTTTGTGATGTCCTTCACCTTTGTCTTCGCACTACCAAAACCTGTATGATCGACTAGTTAATATTATATTTGGTCCAGAGGGGAATCCAAGGAAGCCCGTAGCGGTACCTTTTACCTGGCTCTGTGCTGCCAAAACCTTGTCATCAGGGCTAGGCTCAGCAAAGGCATTACTTGATGCTGCTGGAGGCGCATTGACTGTAGCTGAGTAGTAGAACAACGTTGCGTTAGTAATCTTTTCCGCATGTGGTTTTACTATCCTCTCCCCAAACATAGACACTGCAAATGACGATGGAGATGCCTTCGGAGTAACAGCAAAAGGCTGTATTGCCTCCTCAACTACAATATCCTCTCCTGGCTTTGCATTGCCATGGTCGATGGCAGGCAACTCTGGTCTCGCAAAAACACCTTCGGTTGTGGCGGGCGGATCGGCGGGGCGAGTCTGTTCAGTGACGTTCTTCGCAGTATGTGGTACTGTGGGAGATGCAGTTGCCGTAGGCTCTATCGCTGAGATCTCCGCCGCCGCAGGTAGGGTGGATATGGCACCATCTAGTGCTTGGGGTGACGATACTGCTGCTACTAGTGAAGTGGGGGCTGTAGGTGATACTGGTCCTTTCTTCGCCGCTAACTTTGATAATAGGCCTACGGCACCCTTCTCTTCCTTCCCTGCATTGCCCGCACTAGATTCCTGTTGTTTCTTTTCCGCTGCTGCCTTTCTCGCCTTTGCTAAAGCAGCCAATTTTGATGTCCTCCCCCCGCCAGACCCCCCCAGTAGCCCTCCCCTGGGGTGTATTGGCACAATCACAATGTTTGCCCTCCGGTCACTAGATATAGCTCCCCAGGGTGCATCGTCCCAGAATCCCACTGGCACCGAGCCCCACCGCAGTGCGTTGAATTCAGAGGAGCATCCGGGGACTATGGGTTCACCGGATTGGCCCTGATATCCAGCCCAACCAAGACCTGACAGAGGCTCAGATCGTTAAGACCAACTTCTCTTTTGGGCCCATTGTGACAGCTACCAGTATTTACAGGCCTCTTAGGATCTCGCAACGCTCATCCCGTAGTGTGCTTGAAAATAAAAAGATTATCGAAAATATTTGCGCTCACCTTTCTTTTGGGTATTTGCCTGTGGCTGCCCCTTCGCCTTTGGCTGCTTCTTCTTCTTCTCCTTCACAGGTGTGGCCGGCCTATAGGTATCTATTCCGCTCCAACAACCCCTCGTCAGCCTTGGAGCCTTTTCGAGTCCAGATCGCATTGAAAATAGCTGAGGCCTACCCAGGATGTAATTTATCGTCTTTGGCACATCATAGTAATAATCCCACAAGATGTCTTCTATCGCCCTGTTCGAGCACCCAGTGACCTCTCCAATCGTAGCTTTCACCTGCGCCAATGCAGCGGCCATTTGTACTTTATCCTCCTCGGACATCTCTGCTAAATACATATAATGTTAGCCGATGCCCGCACTCCTTCCCGATGATATGCGACTATACGTACGTTCCCCTCCATCGCTATATTCGTCATATTCATACTCATAGTCCGCCAGCTCCTCGTCCAGGTCCAAGTTACGAATAGCTTGATGTCTCGACATGATTGCTGAATCGCGGGGTATTGTGGGGGTAGTGACGCAGTCGGTGTCGGGCAATCAGAAATTAGAGGACCGATGAACAAAAACCCCGGCGTCGCGGGTGGCTTAAGTACTTGTAGGTACAAATACGTACTCTTTATTCACAAACTTTGAGGTGGGATGGTGGGACAGAGGCAAGAGCCTCATACTGAAGCTTTAGGGTTTCCGAATACTTTGGGGTCACCAAGCCTAATAACCGAAAAACAGCCCGGTATAAACAGTACTGTCAGTCTCGCCACTATACTATGAAGACTTGTAAACCTACACATATCACTGTACTGTAGCTTTAGGCTTTGGGTGTTGACAATAAGCTTAATAACCGAAAAATACCACAGTATATACAAGTAATTAGTAATTTGTCAGTCTCGTGGGCATGGACCAGCATTTCAAGATGGTATGGCAGTACTTAACCCCACTGCCATCGGGATACCGCGGTGCAAACGATATTGTCCAGTAGAACGTTTTTTTAAATGTTTTTATGTTTTTTGCATGATGGGCTTCTTACATATGTGTGTACATGTCCACACACAGGGCTATTACATTACACACTTGCAATTATACTGTTAGGTATCTAAGTTTGACCTTTTTTAATTTTTTTACCAGACTACGGTATGTTTTTTTTTATGTACAAATTTGTATGGGAACACCACGTAACAACCACTACATGACAGTCAACTGAGTGTGGCAGCCGCGGGGGGGCATATAGCGGCCTGATTTCTTGATATAGGATAGAAATCCTCTCCATCATAATAATTCCATGGTGCACAAGGTAATTGCTTGCTTATTTGAATTCTGGGGTTTTTTTTTTGTTTGGGGGTGCGCTGTTGGCTATTATTTTGGTGTGAAACTGTTAGCCGGGGCAACGAACTCTGGTCTTGTGTGGGCAGAGCTTTTCTCTTCTAGGTCTCCCCCCCTCCCTCCCTTCAATTTTCCAAATTGAGTGCAAGCGATAGAGCAGGGCGAACAGGGTATACTTCATCTTACACTACTATGAAAAGCTGTCATATTGTTGCAGCATAGCTAGGCCTATCTAGGCTTGTCGTCAGGCCAGTCAAACTGTCATTCCATTGAAGAAAGTTCAGGGGCCTGCCCCGAGAAAATTTCAAGTTGTAGTCTGGCTGGGTTGGCTCCTTAGGAAAATATCAACAGGGAACTCGGTTTTAAAAAATACAGCGGGTCGAACTGTCCATGTACTATCTTACTCCATACACTATCCGCATATAGGTTTTCAAAAAGATAGTCACCTAAAACACAATTGGGGTTAGGCATATATGCATAAATATTGTGGAAAGAAACAAGACTCTGATATAAAATTACCCTGAATTGATAGCATGCAGCTCCAAAGAGAAAAATCTACTCTCTACCATCCGGCTTCTTTCCCCTCTATACCATCATGGCATAAGTGCACTCTCCACTGAACCCTTCCACAGTCTGTCTGCCAAAATACCCATTCCTAGCAGATACCATTTCTTAATCTACGGGAAGAATTCGTTAATGTGAATGGTGGTAAGGAAGAAACGTACATAGGTCTTCAAATATCTTAGTGATGCTAGTTGCTCGACGAGATGCAAGTGGGGGTTCTTTATCCTTTGCACCAGTACAACAATAACTCTCGGTGTTCTTTCAGCAATGAGAGACACAATGAATCGAAACGAGTTTTGACTTTCCATTTTCAACCTGCATATAAACTGCATATTATATCCTATTGTGCCATGGGACTACTGCCTATTTCTCAGAAGATTCAAAGAAAGGGGTATTATAATTTCCAAGCTCTAGCTGGTATATATTCACAAAAACGACCCAAACGAGAAAAGAGTACCACATATACAAAACTGACATCACAACACCCAAGTAAAAAACCGACATCCATCCGTAATAAAATGTAAATAGGTGTGTCCATGACCAAGAGTGGATATATGTTAACAGTAAGCAAGTAAAGGAAGCACAGGTCCCAAGTGCACTCCAGGTATGTATGTAGTAGTCATCAAACACAAAGCCATTATTTATTATACCGCTCAAACAGCCAAACACCACATAGACACACCCAGACCTCATTACTTGCCTTCAACTTCATCTCAAGCCCAACTACCACAGCTCGGCTGCAATTCCTGCTCCCTCTGGATGGTTTTGTAAAGTCAGACAAGACAGTTATTTATCAATTCCCAAGCAAACTAATCATCGGTACTCATCCCATGCAGGGACTCAACCAAACACATCACAGCCCGTAACTCATGACCATCATTACTAGCAAAATTTGCTGCAAGAAAAAAAGGGAAGGTAAACCGAACTCGCCAAACCAATCAAGCCAGCAAAAAGTGCAAAATTTCCAAGTAAAGCAAGGAAAACACAATCCGCAACTCCACTCCATTGTCATCACCACATTTCGTCATCTCCATGCCCCGCCGCACCATTTCCCGCATGTTGTTGCTGGTGGTATTGCTGCGACGGTGAATAGTACTGTTGATGGTACTGCTGCTGCTCATATTCTCCACCGCTAGTCCCATCCGCATGCCCATGGCCTGGTGAAAACTGCGCATTCTGCGAATGGCTTCGTGGAGGGTGCTGGTACTGTTGGTGTGGTTGGTGTTGAGATTGATCATCATCCTCATATTCGTAATTCTGAGAATCCTCGGCATAGTCAACCTGCCCATTTGAACCCTGTGGGGTCCGAGTTAGAACTCTCGCTCGAAAAATTGAGACGAGGCAAAAAAGCATTTTCATGAACTCACATCATCATATTGATAGTACTGCTCAGCTTGTTGCTCGTACTGTGAGTGCTGCTGCTCATAGTGGGCTTGTTGCTGCTGATATACCTGCTGCTGCTCGTACTCTCGTTGTTGCTCCTGCAGTTGCTGCTGCTGCTGTTGTTGCTGCTGCAGCAAGGTAGGCTGATGCATTTGTACCTTCGCTAAATATGAATACATGAAATTACTCAGCAGAACTTGCTGAAGTAATGGTCGTCGGGGGTTTGCTAATTTCAAATGCGAGAGTCTGTAAATTGCGCGCTCGATATGTATAGGGAAACGGGCATAGTAAAAGTTCTGCTGTACATGGGGTTGCTCTGGGGACGTATTCCGGGTAGATTTCGCCTTCTGTGACTCTGAGCCAGACTTCTTTCGCGAACCCCCAAAGAATGATGAGAAAAGTCCAGATCCCTCCCCTTTCTTAGAGCTTGCTGTTTCTTGGGTATTTGCTTTCCGTGATGCCTCGGCTTTGTCTTTATCTCGTCCTCCGTCACCCTTCTCTAGTTGCAATTCTTTCCCATCAATTGACTTTTGTATCACATCCAGCCGGGCATGGTCCTTGTCTGTCCCTTTCTCTGCTTTAGACACCTTTGATTTCTTTACTTTTACGCCCCCGCCATCCTTTTCAGATGCCTTCTCCTTTGACTCCTTCTCCCTTTCTCGTTCTTTATCACCAACGAACCAGCCCCAACTGGATTTTCTCGTGGATGAGCTAACTGAATCTGACCGACCGGCTCGTTTCTCTTTACCCTCGGAGGAAGCTGGCGTAAGAGATTCCTTCCCTGCTGAACTCGGACGAGAACCAGCCTCACCCGCCAAGTTCTCCGATCCTCCTTGCCTCACTAGTGGTCGTTTTGAGCCCTTAGAAGGACTTGTCTGCGGGGGTTGGTGAGAGGAAGTTCTTTCGGAGTGCTTTGCTTGCTGGGCCTGATCTGTTGGGGGCGTCTCTACTATCCGAGGAACCGCGGCTACCTTGTCCTGCGATTCTTTTCGTGAATGCGAAAGACGCGATGTCGGTGAAGTCGACCGCCTATTAGGCTTACTACTAGACGACTTCACAGCGGGCGCACTGGACATAGGAGGGACTGAGGCGGAATTTGCAAGCATATCCTCAAAAGACGCAGATGGCGGTGGAGCTTCTGGGGCGGAGGGAGCCACAGGGGAAGGAGCGGTTGGAGGGGGAGACGTAGCGATCGGCTTTATTCGCACGCTTGAATCTTGGGATTCATTGACCTCCCTTGCGTTGGCCGTACTGAGGTCCTGTAGCCTGCTGTGGATCCTATTTGCAGCATTGACGGACGGAAGTGGGTCTGTGTGTACCCTCTTCAGTGTGTGATCAATTTTTGGCGAACCTGGAGAATTTCCAGGGGAGTAATCGTCTGTATCTGTTTCGCCCCCGGTTCGAGGAAATCTCCGCCGTACACTACCAAGTCCGCTGACACCTCCCCCTCTTTCCTTCCGGTACGTCGTCCGCGTAGAGCGTCGTAAGGTGTGGCCCAGAGGTGGTAATATTGGTAAATCCTCATCTATCTTTCCATTTACATTCACCCTCGCTGCCGGGCTGACACTTAGCTTCCTAAGCAGGCTCGAGGGATCATTCACCAAATTTTCGAGGTCGGACACCTTTAGCATAGGGACACCATTCTGGGACCGTCTTCTTTCCAGTCGCTCAGCGCCGTCTTCGTACCCTTCTGCTGCCCTCCCACCTGTGTTGTCAATCTGCTTCGACAGCATGGACTTTTTCCTCCGTAGAGCCGGGCCCTGCCCCCCCCCAGCAGATAACAGCGAATTACTCTGTCCCCCTGGTGACCTAATCTCTTTGACCTTTGCTTCAACGAATGCCTTCCATCCCTCGGGAGCAAGCTCAGGATGCAGCCTTGCAGGTACCCAAAATAACCTCCGTGCATCATTGTCATCGTCTCCTCCAGTTGGTGCTGTGAATGTCGAGAGATTGAATCCTGGTAGGTCGGGATCAGATGCAGTTGAAGCATCCATCGACATTCGCCTAAGAGCCTGTAAATTACTAAGTTCCTGCTGTACAGCAGCAGGATTAGACTCGTAGTCAATGTCGTTGAGAGGAAAATGCTGGTTTGCCGTTTCCAAAGGAGATGAGGGTCCGGATGCAGGTCGTCTAGGAACTGTCGTATGCAGTGGTTCTTGGCTCCGATTTGATGATCCTCCTCTCGCAGTACCCCTGCTAGTATTTGAACTACGGCCCGAATTCGAGGATGAGGTTGAATTCGGACTATTTATTGGATTATGATCGGCATTGGAAGCCCTCCTACCGTCATCACGCCGGTTGCTGCGGGACGCTGTACCAGAACCCAATTTCTCATTATTTTGCTGCCCATACATATCTGCTAAGGCGTCCGTGGCACGATTGCTGTCCTCATTGTAATGTCGAGCCTCATTCCCAGAGGGTAGGCCTCTGTCGCGTGTTCGTAGGGTGGTCTAGGAGAAAGGAGACAAAAGCCACTCGGAGTCAGTTTGCCTGTTCCAGCCCAGGAGCCACCCCCAGCTTAGTATCGATACGAGAGGTGAGCGAACATACATTCATCGACCGAGCGGTATAACGTTGAATGCCTTGACCACGGCCTCCGAGCTTAACTGATCAAAGTCTTGTAGGCCGTGCTCATCTGCAATGTCTCAAACTTTGGACTTTGGTGTGAGGCGGGGAAGGAAAGCAACGTTAATTGCAATAAATTGTCAGTAGATGGTTATGTGTGCAGTCTGGTTCTTCTCTTTCTATAGGTTTCAATATTTCAATGAAGGTCGAAGGTATGGAGGTTTGACTGGGGAAACGTTAAATCGAAACAAAGCTAATGATAAAGGAGTGCTGAATCCCTCTGAGTAGGTGTTGTGCTGGGCGAATGCACAGGTACAGGAGATGGAATGCTCGTCCAAAGTGTTTGAATGGGCGACCTTGTAGATTGACTGGCTGGTGAGTAGGAAGTATTGTATTAATTGTGTGACCTGTATGTAGTTGCCGGATGATTCAAATCGAAGCGGAAGCGGGACCGGGGGTGTATTTTCCGATCGGACGGCCTCTAACTTGACTCGCAGCAAACACAGCGTTGAAGATGCCTTCGTTGAGCTGCCTGCCTGCCTGCCCTTCCAGAATGCACGTGTGCCCACCGATATGTACCGAGCCTCAAGATTGGTGGGAGCTGGGCCGAAGCTGGGCAGAGTGGCGTCTTGTTCGTCTGGCGGTGCTGGTGGGAAGGTCGTGAGGCGACAACAGCTCTTGAGGGTTGGGTTTTCAGACAGAGCATCGCATATGTGGAGGTTTGTTCTCTGGCCGGCTGCTTCTTCAAATCTCTTGGCCCCATACGTTGAGATGCTGATTGGTACAGATTTGTATATATATCCCCAGACAAATATATCCCGGGCCCTATTCACCTCGGCATGGTTGCTCTCGGTACATGAATAGAGCAATCATCTACCTTGTGCACGAGATCTGGTTTGCAATGTGGTGGTGAAAATAGAAGCAAGAAAGTCTTGTTCGTGTACGGGGCACGAGACCGCCTGACCGCCTGAGACACACCCCTATGCTCTGCAGCTTACTACTGTACCGGTAGTCCCTTACCAACACAAGTACATGTATACCCATTCAGAGCTCACCATTTTGAATTTCATCTCCACGCTGAGCAGCTCTAATTCCAGTACGGATTTACTATCAACTGTCTGAGCCGAGCTCATACTAGGAGCTAAACGCCCAGGCTTATGGTACCTCTACCTACGCCCCCAGCCTACATACCTCCACCGGAATGCCCTGCAGACACGGCCACCGGCTTGCAGCAGAGATTGCAATCTATACAAAATACTCCTGCTTCGCCAGACTACCTGCTTCCTCAGGACAAGTGCATCATTCCCACCTTTTCCCGGCACTTATTGATATACAATTCATACACGGTAGTTCCAAAAGATCCTGGTAGCAATCCCAGATTCAAAGTTGAGAGCAGCATAACGAACGTCCAAACTATTTTTTACCCGGCATCATGTAACACCGACGGCTAGCTGTTCTGTTGCGGCAGCAAGCTGACTTAGCCTCGAGAACCCCACTCCCGGTGGGAAGGGCAAAAAGAAACATCTATGCCTTTCCAAGGAAACATATTGATACCACGATCCTTCATCAAGTGTTCCTCTAGGGCTCAGAATTTAAACACACCTCCACAGGCTCAAGCCACAGTCCTAAAGTTTCAGTATAACTCTTGCTGCTTGGTGCCCTGAACTATAGCCGAATATTTTCCCGTCATAAGTGCCAGCAAAATGTGTACTCCACTTGTATTCCAGAGAAGTAGGTGGGTTCATATAGAGCTATTAATAACCCTATTTAATTTCCGAGTCATAAATCTCTCCGGGGCCAAGAGAGTAGGAAGAGTATCTACATAAAACACAAAAAGGTCAGGGATCAAGGGCAAAAAGGGGAGAACTGTGGTGCTAAGAGCCTCATTACAATAATCGTGGAGAAGCGGATGGAAACCTGAAAAAGAGGAAAAAAACTGATATTTGAATCAATAATGAAATCACCTTATTCCAATAACCCAGAAATCCCGATCAGCTCCCCGTAACCCCCCAAATCCCATTTCCTCAGATTCCCCACATCCCGTTCTCTTTCCACAATAAAAGAAGAAATGAAAAAGATACGCATAGCAAACCCACAGAACAGAAATACCCATACCCAAACCCAGCCGGACCGGCCTATCAAGAGAACTAGCAAACAGCTAAATCTTTAACCCTTTGCCCTCGAACCCTGTTCGCTTCAACTCTTTCCCAAACCAAGCCCAATCTCCTGTGCCTAATCGAACTGAACGATACATTACTTATCATACAAAGCAAGATGCGGCCAGAAATAGTAACCCGATGTCAATGCAAGGTCAAAACGAAGCCAAAAGGCTCGAGAGTATATACCCAACCAATGTAGAATACAATGGATATCTCCAGAATAGAAGAAACATAAGAGAAAAGATTAATCATGAAATTGAAGTCGAATGTAAAACAAAAACCTATTTACTTGTCCCCCATTTGATCCAATAACTCCCAGGATTGTACTAGTTTGTATTTTAGACAGAAGAATGGGAAACGTGGATATATCTGTAGCAGGATGATAGATGTATCGTGCTTCGAATGTAATATTGTGTGATTTTGTGACGTGAGGACAATAGGAAATGAGAAGACCACACTGTGAAGGCAAGCTAACAGCGATATGGTACTTTGGGTGACTTCCTTTGAAGAATTGATATATATTCCACTTTGACTAGGTAGATCTTCAAACCCTGGCTGAAGTTCTGCCAAGCGCGTTTCGTTTGGGTCTTGAATCTGTCGTAGCTCACCAATATACAAGGGAACCCCCGACGGCTAACCCCGACCATCATCAGCCTAACCATGGTGAGGTGTAATAAGGGCGGATGTTATAGAACCAGGGACCCAAGATAGCCATGGCGCTGAATGCGTGCCATATCAAGGTGTGGTAGGGTGGGATAATTCGTCCCTGGCGTTGGCGTCGTAGGGCTTCGCTCACCAACAGCCAATTCTGCCAGGTGTTGAAGGCTGCCATGTCCTCGTGGAACATCGGAGCCACTTCCACTTCCAGCACCAGCACCATACCTAGGCTGTCTTCGCCTTTCTATCAAATCCTTGATTGCCTTGTCCCATCCGTCCTCGTCTCTTGCCGGCGTAGTCCACCGTTTCTCCAAAGCATCCATTAACTTTTCGATACCAGCACATGCGTCCTTCTTGGTTTCTTCAAAGTCCGCGAGATCCAGCAAAGCACCTAAGGCCAATGCCGCAAAATGATGGCTGAGAGGTGTTGTGGGGTTTTGCGCGGAGGACAAGATATCTGCAATGCGTATGGCTGGCGCAAGAAGTTGAACTGGGTCGGTTCTCGATGCATGCCTTAAAGACAGAAGCTTGACATGATAATATGCCAGCTCCACCAAACCAAGGGGGCCTCTCTGGGCCCATAGTGGTTCCACGGTCTCACGAAATCGCTCGAGCTCACCCCTCAATAGCCTAGAGGTGTAGGCAGTAGATATCTCCCCATCCGCAGCAGTAAGACTTTCTGCAAGATGCCCCATGATACACGACAGACCTGTACGTACGTATGCGAGTGAGAAGATTGTACAAGGTGATACAAGGAGTAATATACTTACGAGCAATATGATACAGAGCAACGCCAAGCACGTTTTGGTCCTCCACAAGCAGTGCTACGCTGGAATCTGGAATGAATAGGGGGCTTGATGTGCTAATAGCATGCCACCGATCAAGAACCACTAATACCCACCAAGCCCTTCTACCCAGCTTTTCATCAGAATCTGGACCCCCAGCCTGCAGCTTTTCACGAGGTAAACGATTGCTATGATGCAACTTCATGTTGTAAACAAGTCCCACGGCTGCGCCTAACCACGCGGCTCTCGGAGGCCCTGATGAATCTGGCCCATGATTATCCGCCTCCAAACCCATAAGGATGAGTGTTTGCAAATAAATCAGGTTATCCCTATGCGACCTAGCAGCGGAGCTCTCAAATTGAGCCGAAATAATCAAATCAGAAGCCCTCCTTGCATTTGACGTCGACACCTCTCTTGCCCTAGATGCAGGGCTTGATCGGACGGTTGAATACAGAGCTTCTAGGAAAGCATCACGCATTGAACCTGGGGCTTCCGCAAGCCGAGACCGGAGATTGGACTTTGATTCTGGTAACAAAGGGAAAGTAGGATGGATCAATTCATAATATCTATTCCATAGCGATAAATTAGTGCTCTGTTTATTACAATTGGACGAGGTGATACATACTGGCTAACTAGTTCATCATCCCAGTCAAAAACAACCTGATCTGTACCTGTTGGGTTCATAGGGGCGGCCTGTCGCTCAGTAGGGTCAAAGGGAAAGCTGACACTCGCCCTTCTATCACTGTCCGACATGCCCTTCCAGAATACTCCATTTGGTGAGGCATGAGTCCTGTATGATGAAGTAGGCTCTGAGCTAGCTGAATTTGGAAGATTTGGGTGCTGGGATGGGCCTTGAAGGGATGGCTGATGTGGTGGTGGTTGGTGCTGTGGGGGTGGCAGTTGCCTTGAGGGTGGTGGATGCTGATGATTTGAATGGAAAGAATCGATTGAAGGAAGACGCTCACTCGGCCGCGGAGTTAGCGGTTGTTGTGTGAGAGGTTGTAGGTGAAGCGCATTATGAAACCCACTGGAGTTGGATAGCGTACGCTTACGGCCTTGTTTTACCGTGCCCGATTGCGCGGGAGGTGGGGAGGTTGATTCCGATGGACCGGGTGAATGCTCCCCATCCCCAGGTGCTCCCGGTCCATACGAATGCAGGTCACCGGTAGAAATGGAATTTTCGAGTGTATTCAATCGGTCTGCTAGCTCTTTGATGTATCTAAAATAAAAGCGCAATTAGCCATGAAATTTGGATGCAGTGACGTTCTCCCATACCCCTTGCTCGGACCTCGTTTCATTGGTACCCTGCTAAATGAACACTTTGAGCCAACGCGTTTGCAGCTGGAGCATTGCTCGATGCCAGATTCTGACGTTGCATCGCATCGGATCTGCTCTTCAGTCAGTAAAAATTCACGCTAAAATCAATTGCGCGTCTATTGTAAAGTGCAATACCTTTTTGCGGCGACACTCATCGCAAGCTCGTGATACTTTAGAGCGCTTTCTAGGCGCAGTGAGATCCCCGGGGAGTGCGGATAAATCCTGACCTGGATCACTCATGCCTAGAGGAACGGTACGCGGCGACACTGGCTGCCTCATGTCATGGTTGCTGTGACCCCCAGGTGAAATTCCCATCATGGGCGACATTATGGGTGGAAGGCTCCTTGAGACGTTGCGGTCCGGAGATGAAAACTGCATCCCTGGCTGGGACCAATGTGGAGAGAATGTTGACGTCGTGTTGGCATCGCCAGGTCCGGGTGGGCTCGAGGTGGTGTATTGTGGAGTTGGCAGAGACTGTTGTTGCGGATGTGGTTGGTGTTGGTGCTGTTGCTGCTGCTGGTGATGATGGGCCTGTATGTGAGGTGCCTGTTGATCCAGAGGATTCGCGTGTGGTGTAGACAACGGTGACGAGCTGAAGATTGTCGGACTCTTGGAGCTTGTTGAGTTCGCAACTGCAGGTACCGGTACCGTAGACCCGGCAGCCGAGGTGTGCGAAGGATTGGCTGCTGCAACCTCCGCCATTGCCATTCAACTCTGTATGTTTCAACCTCTTGGAAATCAATCAATCCTGCATTCCTTTTCCTAGTCGAAGCAAAAATTCGCGTGAAGTTACGGAAGAGGACGGGAAGACAGAAGAAAATTGTAGGAA
>Ga0307511_10003951_pt1 | contig 15156 bp, 11 predicted proteins | sample 13_EM_MG_FD_200266 | JGI IMG/M metagenome (GOLD analysis project Ga0307511, IMG submission 200266) | Populus trichocarpa ectomycorrhiza microbial communities from riparian zone in the Pacific Northwest, United States - 13_EM | ecosystem: Host-associated > Plants > Roots > Unclassified | place... | reverse complement strand
CTCCAACCGTCGCGGGAACCAAAACCTCCCACCTCCCCAACCCCTCCCACGCCCCCACCGCCACCTCCCTACTCCACAACTTCCCCCCCTGCCCACCACCCGGTACTCCCCCGCCTGCAAGCGTCGATCCAATCGAGTTCTGCACCTTCACTTTCGCAGCCAGAGACTTGTACTCGTCGTATGCCATGTTGAAGTTACATGTATCCGTATCCGAGATGATATCCAGTCTTGCCGCGGCGATGAGCAGGGAAAGCTCGAGCTCCGTCAAGGCGGGGAGGATGTGTAATCTATTCTCTGGTCCAGAAAGGGATGTAGATGTAGTAGCTTGGGCAACGACCGCCGTGTCCTTATCTGAGTTTGAGTTGTTGGAGGCCTTAGTCGTACCCAAAACGACTACTCCCTCCGTCAAGTAAGGATGCTCCACTGTAACCAAATGGGAGATCGGGAACAAGCACCAACTCGCCCAAAATGATTTAACATCCTTCGTCAACGCATAACCCCTTCTCACCAACCTTCTAAATCCCTTACTCTCCACCCACAGCCCCTCCAATGTCTCATTCCACTTCTCCCAATATCCCCTCTCTTCAGCACCAACACCCTCAATCTCGTCTAACTCATCTTCATCAACCTCCAACCCGCTCCTGACTACAGCCCAAAACTGTTCGATGGAGTTGGGAAGCCGGAGATGTACGCTCCTATGACTAAACCTACTTTTGACTCGCTTCTCTAGGCCCTCAACAACGTCAACTCTGCTCGTCAAACCCAACACCGCAATAGGCGCCTTCCTAGCTTGAGCGATATCGAATAAATTATACAGCAGCGTTTGCCTTGGATGCGTCACGAATAGATCAAACTCATCCAATACAAACACCACGCTCAAACTCGTTTTCCTGCCTCCTCCTCCATCGTCATCCTCCTCCGCCCCGCCATTGAGTTCATCTGGATGCGACAACAGCGCCAATATCGACGTGAGCGTATCCGCGAAATTCGACGTCTTGGGTTGGCCGCCTTGGTCTTCTAGATCCATCTCAACGCCAAGTTGCCGCCAGATTTCGCGGATAGCGAGTTTATCGTCGGTTTGGAGGAAGCCATTGAGTCGGACGACGAGGAATTCGCCCTTGTGGGCCTCTTGGAGAGAGTCAATTGCTGTGTCGACGAGCTATTCAATAAATTGCATCATTAGCCGGGGTGGCCATCATTATGTCAATGGAAATAAGTCTAAATGAATGAATAATGATTGGAATCAGAGGTGACATAAAGTCATGATCGGTTTAATCGTTTGCGGGGTCTTAAGCCGCTCATAAACACGGACCAATTTTTTTCTCATCATGAAGAAATGTAGATGAAGGGAAATTAAAAAGGCGATGGTGGTGGCAACTTACAGTACTCTTCCCAACTCCCCTCGGACCAATAACGAGCATGCTATTCCCCTCCCCACTCACGACCGTCTGCTCAAGTAAATGATGAACATGTCCATACTCCTCCTCAAACCCTACTAGCCTCTTCTTCCCCCTCCCGCTCAACTTCCCTAGGACATGTTTCTTCAGCAGCGCCACTCCTAGTTCGGTAACAGGACCGGAGTAGGTCGACTTGGGCTTCATCGCTACAGCTATGGACATGGCTTCGTCCATGGTCAAGGGGGGGTTTGCTGGAGCTTCGTACGCTGCAGCTGACATCTGAGCTACAGGTGCCTGGGCAGGGATAAGTGCAAACTGCGCAACCACTTCCTCCCGCGAGGGATCAGCCGCTTTCCGCCCTCCACGGGCAGTCCCGCCACGGCCCCGGGTAGATCCCCGCCCTCGTCCTCGCCCTCCTCGCCCACGGGCGCCCTCGGCTGGGGCGAGATTCGCGGCAGTGACTTCCGGAAGAGGTTCTCTCGCCCCATTAGCAGCAGCAGCGGCAGCTGGTTTCCTCCCCCGCTTTGCCTTTGGTGGTGGTGGTGCCGGCACAGCATTAAGTTCATCATCATCAGTAGCATCCTCCGTGGTAGGTGCTCCAGCAGCGGGGGTTGTGGGTAGCACAAATGCCGGAGGTGGTACTGCAGCCGGGGCCTTCCTCGTGCTTGTAGCTGTCTTGCTGCCTCTCCCTCTTCCTCTCCCTCTCCGAGATGGTGTAGTAGGGTTACCGTTGACAAATACATCTTTCTCCACTGCCCCCCCTTTATCCGTTGCCGTTGCCGAGTTAACAGCTCGGCTTGTCATGCTCACCAACACCGGGTTTGGGGACTGTGGAGCAGCCTTCTTCAGATTGGATAGGAAGGGGGATTCATTCGCTTTCGAAAGATCATCTTCAGAAGCGGGGGTATCAAAGATATTATCCGACGGAGGAGCCGGGGGTGTTGGCGTCGGTGCCACAGCAGCAGTCTTCCTCGTTCCCCTTGATGTAGTTGTACTAGCAGCTCCTGCCGCATTCTTCTTCGGGGGCCTCGGTACGGCGCGGAAAGTGATAAAAGGCGAATTCTCATCGTTCCCTCTCGTCAACTTTGCGCTTCTAGAACCTCCTGTCTTGGCCGTAGGGGCAAGTGTCTGGGCGATTGCATCCGAAACCGACTTTTCCGCTTCGGTTGGCTGGGGAGGAGGTGGAGGTGGGGGGGCAGTAGCCGCAGACGTTGCATTCTGCCTGGTAATTTTCACCGCCGTGGCAGATTTCGCATTCGTGGAAGTATTATGATTAGAGAATGTAGCATGGGTATTATTCACCATCGTCATATTCGGGCCCACTAACCCGCCCAACTTCGTCCCCCCGCGAGTCTTCCGAGGGGATGACTGCTTGACTGCATAACTCGTAGGACTTAGGACTCTCGCAAACTTGAGCTTCTTCTTCGGTGTGGTATTATCCTCGATAGGGTCTTTCCGCTTGGGGGGCATCGTAAGAAAAAAAAGTGGTGTTGGTTTTGTTTGGAGTATTTATACTGGGGGACTGGTGTTTACGCGTAGAGCGAAAGTTTGCAACACGAGACTGTTTTTTGTAGGGCGTGATCGGGCTTGGCGAGATGAGGCTTGGCAGGGTTTAATGGGGATTTTAGTTCAGGGTAATGCAGCCGAGTACCAGTATAATCACAGGCTAAATTATGCCTTGCGCACACATACAAAGGTCTAGGCTTTTATAGTACATCTCTCGTACTTATACCAAATTGTTTAGATTTTGTGCCACTCACTGCGAAGCATTGCTATAGGGGACGGCCAAAAGGTGGTTGTGGACAGCCTTTGTTAACGCTATTAAGCTACCACGTACCTAGAGGTACCTTAAGGCATCTCCCGCGGGGCTAGTGGAAAATTAGTATTAATAGATGGAAGCTCCATCTTGAGGACTAGTGAGGGCTCCTGGGCTGGGGCTTGTGGATGTAAAGGTTATATTAGTAACCCAGCAAACAGAGAGTTGTAGTCGAACCTGCCTTAATACATAACCCCGAGAGTGGGTCGACGCATTGAAGGAGGATATGGACTATACTTATGGAGATGGAACTTTTATGGCAGCACTCTCCTTAGCAAAATTTGCTGGTGTAGTATAGAGGATCTACTTAAGTTTGTAGTTGTGGAAAAACTGTCTACAGTCTCATGGCAAAAGAACATCAAACTCCATTGAGTAAGTGTCTGGTAACGAGAATATGTACGTGGCAAGGCCTCCAGGGCTGCTGTCGAAGGACTTAATCAAGCTTGGGTACGTCCATGTAGGCAAACTAGAACCAGAGACCGGGATTACCCTGAGATTTCATCACGTAGTCACTCACTTAAAGTCAGTCTTGATATTATTCCGAAGCAACAACGCAAATAAAAGTTAGCACAAAATAGCCTAGGACGGTGTAGCTGATTAATTGGGCTGCCAGACTATAATTGAGCTGGTTGCTGGCTTCTATACTAGTAGTCTCTAGTCTTCTCACCAGTCTCATCGCCCTCTACCAGCATCGTAATTTCACCTTATGTATTCCGACATATTGTTGCTTAGTGGCCTTATAGCAAACACCCGATTGGCTCTTGCAAACCGAAAGAGACTACAAACCAAATCCTAAGGATCCCTCCCAGCGGTTATGTAAACTTCGTATTTACAATTGAGATGGATATAACATAAATACCCACAAGCAATTGCAAGCTTAAGCACCAAGTAACATTAAACAACAAAAGAACGAACGCAAAAATGAAACCAGGCCCACCTTTGCTTGCCAAACACCCCGTCAATAAAAGAGGCAATGACAAAATACTATAGTAAGACCAAAAACTACCAAAGGAGAAGGAGAAAAAATACACAAGAAAGAGGAAATAAAAACCACGGGCCAGACCACTTATTACCCTAAACCGCACACCACTCCAACCACGTGTCCGCAAAATGGTTACTACTAATAATCCACCGCCCACCCATTCTCCTGCATAAACTCTTCACACGCCACTCGCAGCCCCAAATTCGGCCTGAGATCCTCCTCCGTCAATGGCTCTCTTGTCAACGGGTCTGTGTTACTCCTTCTTAGATGCTCCAGGATCGTCGCCCGCTCATAGCTTTGCCCGTGCTTTGTTATTACTGGGTCGTGCATGATGCAGAATGTGATATTGTCGATCAAGTGGTCTGGGACAATCTGCAGTGGAAGCAAATTAGCATCCCGGTTTTCTTGCCAAGCCTAGGGCAGGGAGGTAGGAATCGTACCCTCGGTTTATACTTTGCCGAATCAGCCCTCGCAAAGACGTCCTTGATAAGATTAACCTTCTCACGCGTCGAATGCTTCCTCGCCTCAATTTCCTCCCATATTGCCTCTTTCAGGGCATGCCTATCCTCTTCCTCATTTCCTTCCCGGTCTCTATTCCAATCTCCCCCCTCCTCATCCCTATGCTCTTGGCCTTCCCTCGCCTCCACTGCACCCAAACCCCACTGCCTCTCCACAGCACTAACCTCCTTCTCCCCTTCTTCAGTCAACATCTTCACCAACTTCCCCAGTAACCCTTCCTCCTCCATTATCCTTCTTTCTTCAGTAACCTCCCATTTTCTCTTCTTCGCCTGCAATACCGTTCCTGCTATTGTCGCAGCACTAGGGCTACGTACAGCTATAGCGAGTTTATATGCTTGTTGTGAGGAAGAAAGGGCTTCGTTGGGGCGGTCAAGGGCGAGCTGAGCTTGCCCTAAATATGTGTAGGCTTTGAGAGATGTGGGGAGAAGATCAAGTGCACGTTGGCAGTCGTCGATGACGGCTTCCCAAAGGGAAAGTTTGAGCCGGGAGAGAGCGCGGTTGGTGAAGTAAGCAGGGTTTGTGGCGTCATGGATAATTCTATAACGTCTGTGTAAATTAAACTGAGAGACGGACGATGTTGATTCGGGGCCTTACGCTTTCGTATAAAACCCCTCTGCCCCTATAAAATCACTCGCTTGGAAGCATCTACACCAAAGCCGCACAATTAGAATATTTAACCTGGTACCAACCCCATCTCCCACAGCAGCTGTGCCTCGGAGCTTTCTAATTAGTTTGGAGAGGACTCACATATTTCCCCGTGCCTTCAATTCCTCCGCCTGAGATCTCGACATGTTTCCTTCAATTTTTAGATATCCACCCCAGTTGGTAGTTCGCTAAATTGTCGAGGTCTGTTGTTATCTCCGGCCTGAATACCTCTGAAGCGTGTTTGTTTTTCCAGAAATGATATGTTTATTCCCAAGCCGGTTTTGCAATCCCTAGAGCCTAGAAGCAAACTGGTGCGGGTTCCCGATAGATGTGGTTTGTTCCTTCTCCTTTGCTCTGCTTGAGTTACACTGAGGATAACCAAGCTTACGCTCTAGCTATATACGAAAAGTATCACCGATGTTTTCAGGCTCCCAATAAACAAAACGCCGTTGCCTCCAAACCTAATTCCTTCTCGAAGTCGTGTCCTAGTTCGTCACCTGTATGTCGGTGACGCAGGTCCGTGGCGAGACTGCACAGGTCCAATCCGTAGCGTTCCTTATCGATATGCTATCCTGCCCAATAAAAAGTCCGATCGACACGGAGTCCGTCCAAAAGGTTTCAAATATCCAACACCAATTCGATTTCTCTGAACGTTGACCCACTAGAGCAGATCAGCCAAAAAGCGAGATTTCGCCTACAACCTGTCAGCGGCCCCAAGTTGTACCTTGCTCCCGTCCCTAGCTCTAATGTACCCTAGAACCTTCGAAGCGGCTGCCGAGCCCTGAGATGCTTTATGCGAAGTGAACCCTGAAAAATTAGAAAGGTGTGTACATTGATAGAGTGGTTACTTTGATAGAGTAGTCTTTCGAAAGGGGGACGGAGAGTTGAATCTAACACTCTCTGAGTGGAGAGGCACTGTGGATGGTGTATATATACTTAGATTCCATGGTCGTGAGCGCGAACTTCCATAACTTTCCGTGGGCTCAGATTACATAGAATAGTTACTACTTTAGCTCTGGCTACCTGATTGGTCAGTTGAGGGCTGACATAATATGGAATACCAAGACATACGTAAACATAACTACCATGTCGTGCGAGTGCTTACATACCTTAGTAGATAACAAGTTTATATGGAAATAGTCTGAAGAAGGAGCCGGCAATCATGACCACGACATTAATGAACGGAACTTGGGAACGCAAGCTGCAGCTAACATTTTGAGCAGAAAACAGGGCAATAGCCCGAAGAATAATTGAAATTACTTGTAATCAAATCCCTTACCATACCACAGACTCAGGTCTATGGGGTTTCATTACCGAAACATCCCCTTCCAATCTTCCAGCCGTTCCTCCATCTGCCCCCTTGTATACCTCAAAGAGAAAGACAACTGCAAAAAAAAGTTGTAAAAGTTGTGTGTAGTTAGGGAATGAACTACAGGTAACAAAAAGAAACTCGTAAAAGCCAACTGATCACCTGTGGACAAGTGCAATACCGGCCCAGCGGAACCCCAAAATAACTAGCACCCAAGTCTTAAAATGCCACCTTTCCTCTATCTTACTTCATTCATCACATTCGATACCATCTCATGCATTGCCCTCACGGGATTTCCTATAGTTGGCCTGTAATTCCCGTATCCCGGTCAGTCTCTTAAACGGTACCAAAAACAGTGGAAAAAATCATTCTGCCATCTGGGCATCATCCATGCCCTCTGTCTCCTCTGAATGGATTCCAAACTCATCAAATCTCCTAGCCTTCGGGGGTTCAAGAAATCAAGACTCGTGAGTCTAATCAGCCCCTCCCCCACATAATAATCCCAGAAGCCCATGTCCGGTACTGAAAAGAATATTAAAGAAAAAAGAAATTCATACCTCTTGTTCAACTTGAAGACCATCAATCAATGGTGCCAATTCTGAGTAGATCTCATACGCTTTCTTGTGGAACTCCAGCTGTGCCTGCACAAGATCTGCAAGATTTCTCAGTGGCTCCGGGGTATCCAGAACATTCTTCATTACCCCAACAGCCTCCTCCGTCGCACCCACAAACTCATCTTCAGCGGCTTCAATCTCTTGCCTTTGCTCCTCGGTCAAGTGATCGTCCGAAGGTAGTACCTCGGACTTCTGAGCTCCAACGCTCGGTAAACTGAACCCAAGAGGGCCATTCTTCGCCCTGCTCTTCGCAGAATCAAGGGTAAGCCTAGCATTCTCCACATTCCGCCTGGCCTTAGCAGCAAAGACATTCAGGTTGGTGTTAAGGGTAGTAGTGAACGGAGAGTTGAATCTTTGCTGAATAATCTGATCCTGCTGAAGCCGTGCTTCACCTACTTGCTCACTGGCAAGTGCGTATTTCTCCAATGCGGTGGCAAGAGGGTCAGAATGGTCGATAAGTTGAGCAGAGGCGATAGACGCTCGGCCGATGGCATGGTTGAAAGTTTTGGGGGCTGGTTTGGGACCCGGTTTAGTTAAAGCCTGTTGGGCTTCAGCAGCCGAATTGGCCATTGATAGAAGTTGCACTTTGTCCGTAATAGTTCGGGACAAGTCAAGCACCGATTCTTTCTAAAAGAGGAATCAGCATAGCATTTACAATATGAGAAGCTAGGATCGATCATACAAGATTGGGAGGATAGTCATAGGCCTATGCACCCGCGAGAATGTTAGCTACTTCTGCATAGTACCATGGGTTGGAGAAGCTACACACCTCATTGGAAAACTGTGATCTGTACCACGGAACCCCCGTTAGTGCTTGTACGCTCTTCCATAAATACTTCCGGGAACATACGTCACCGCCAACATATTCTTATGCACCTGCTTTAAGGCATCGACACGCTTCTCAAGCTCAACATAGTCCGGAGGGAGTTGAGTCTTATTTTCAGTCAGCTTCCTCCGCAACGCAAACAGAACCTCCGAATCCCTGAATATTCCAGGAAAGAACGACTGTCCGGAACCAGACGGGGGAACAGTGGCAGGAGTGGTATCATGAAGAGCAGCATTCAAGGAGGGAGTAGCAGCAGAAGAGGAGAAAGTCGCGGCAGCTGTTTCTGCAGAAACGGAGGTCAGGGCGGGGTTGGAGGGGTTCGAGACCTTATCGTCAGCCTGGCCCAGCTGTTCCTTGAGATACTGTTGACTCCTCGCAGCAAAAGGAGAGAAGCTTGTGGTAAACTTCTTTCCAAAACTCTGAATCTGGTCCATAATACTGGATATGTTGCGGGTTATGTGGAATCTGTTCGGGTGAAGGGTGGCGTAGGTAGTTGCCGATCAGGGAGGGGTAGATGGGAGGATGAGGGATATCGATTACTGAAGACTGGTGAAAAGTGAAGTACTAAGAGAAGCTTGCTGCAAATAGTCACTGCACCTCTATGATATGTTTTTGTGATGATATTCGATAACACAGGTTTTAGCGAACCAGGCTCAGCTTGGCCTGCGGAGGAGACGAGCCATCCCACTTCCTTCCGCAAGTGGCTAAAATGGTCCCAGGTATACGCTTACTACAAGCAGAGATCATACCGGATGATTAAAGTTAGGAGGATCATATCAAGTGACATGTGATTTTTGTAAGATCTATATAAACTAAGAATATAATAAAGCAACTTATGTCTTGAATCAATAGATGTGCACTTCGATGTTCATCAGTTTGAAAGCAATTCCCGAGACAGTTAAATAATAATAAAGAGTAATGAGTGCAAGTATCTGCGGAGAGAAAACCGCGTCTTTCGTAATTACAGGATACGCACGTGGGCACCCTGCTGGTCCGGTACATCCCACGAGCGCCTCATACCCTCAGCCACTGATTATATGACTCTGTGTAAAGCGGTGCCATGTGCCACTCCGAGTCCTAACTCCCATCCGGTTGATAGCAGAGATAATTGTCGGGTTTTCCAGGAACCACCATGAGCTTCTCTGATCCTCGAGGAAAAGCCAGACAGTTTCATTTTCATACCCTAACAGCAGCTGATTGAGCCCTCTCAGCTTGACATCCCTCCATAAACTTCTTGAATACCTATACCAGGTACCTCTCCACGAAAACCCAATCTGATCTCGGAAATCATTTGTGTTGTCTGCCTTGCAAAGAAGTCAACCATTGCCAGCTCTTCTACCATCTCTCTCTGCACACTATTGTCAATACCTCATTAAATGGGGCGGAAATTTTCCTGATTCCACTACCTCCTTTTTTCCGAATCATAGTTCTGACAATGAGTCAGGTATCCTTTGTTTGTGTGAGATATAAACTCTTGCGTGTCTGAGTTTGAAATTTCCACCTTGTGTGGCACAATTCTTGCTAATCCATGGTAAGCAATTGTAACTTTTGAGCCAGCTGATTGATGGAAACCAGCGCGTGCCGCATTTTCATGCTGCAGGTTACAAGGCCCCACAAAATAATGTTTCAAAGAAACAAAAATCTCCCCAGAATCGCATGCACATGCCATTTAGATGTAGCAGTCAGCAAGGCGCAGTCAGAGGGATCAATATCCCGATCGATCAATGTCCCTAGATCCTCCAGAGTACCAAGCACACCTGTTCCCCATTCGTAAGAACATGGAAAAGCCACTGGCCAAGCTCTTAGAACTATATTCGTCATGCAGCCGGCCCATATCGAAAATGCTGTGCAACCAACATAATACGCAAGAGGTTGGACTCGCTAGTGAGTAGACACGCCCATGGGTCTACTCCGTCACCCCTCCGCATCTGTGAGGGGAATCCCGCGACAGGTCTGCAGGCAGTGCTGATTTGGCCATACTTGTAGTCGTTACGTTTTTCTGTAGGGTAGAGTACCTACGTACATACGCTAGTTATCAGCACCAAGACAAGGTTTAACTCATGCATCCCCAACTCGACCACTAGAGTTTCTGAGTAGAGTACTCCTGGGAGGGGATGCTTCGTAGCTTGATTGCTCTTCCCATGGATATTCCTTGTGTTGATAGTGATCTGCATTGCTAGAGGTTGCGTATACCATCACAAAAGGCACTGCCCACGGAATGGAATCTCATAACTAATTGTTTGTTCTTTTTGATGTCTTCGATAACCAGGCGGTGGCTAGTCCATAAATATGAGTATTTATTGGCGGCAGTGCTCGGGTCATGGTTCCCCCACAAAGTGAGACTCTTGCCACACTCGGGTGTAGATAATTTGACCGAGGAGCTCTCTCATAGGTACCGCACCCGTGGCCACCCAAATCCCAGAAAGCTCATATCTCATCATTCTACTCTACAAAGGTTGGAGAAGCGAGACCAGGGACTCGGATCCCTGGGATATATTAGCACGGCTCGGATCTAAGAATTCGACATGGTATCACCTCTAGAAGTCAAGAATAGACACACAGTGTATGCTTTGGAGAGCAAAGCACTGTACGGTACAAAGTTTGAGATAGACTTACTTTAGAGCAACACTGTCTAACCCTCAGAGTAAAAGAAGGAGCATTGGGGCTGGTAGTCCGGTGGCTGGCTTCGTGATGAAGCCGGTGGGAGTGCGGCGGAGTGAAGGAATATGGCCGAGCACGTAGTCTGGTTGCACGAGAAGGACGGGAGTTGTCTGTTGTCTCGCCAAGATCTTGGTACGGCACCGAAATGATCACCTCAAGGCATGGTTTAATTTAGCCAGAACCCCCACAGATTCACCTGCGGGACAGACAAAGCAACCTCCTACGATCCCAGGTCGGCGCCGAAATGGATGGTTGATGACAGTCGATCCGGAACAGTGCGAGGTTGAGGATTAATGAGAGCGCCAATGTTGCATTCGGGCTGGCCTATTATTTAGTATTATTATTGACCTATAGTACCTAGTATCTTTGGTGTCACGACAGAACCTCTCGTTTCTAGGCGCTTTTCGCTCGTCTCCCGCAGCAAGGAACATTAGGGTGCAGAATACAAATATCCCTGTCCCATATCCTACTCTCCTTTACGCCAGATATACCCTCCCTATGGGTACTAGCCCAAGAACTTGGTCCTTGCGGGCATTGGTGATCGTGCCATCAGATCTTTCAGGACCAAAACCGCACATGGTCCTGGGTGAATCGTGTGAATCCCGAGAGGCATCCACAACATCATCGAGAGCCTTGAGGAGCCACAGATATCTCAGAACACATGCATATGCATATTGGTTGGTTATGTGGTTGGATATGCGGTTGATATGTGGTACCGTATTTGGCTCTACAGCGTCACAAAGTATCAACCGCAACATACCGGCTCTTGATTGTAGTCGATTCATGCTATCTTTACCTCTTACCGGTATCTAAGTACGTTCTGAGCGCATTCGGAGAAAAGGGTTTTGACAGGATCAGCCTCTCCGGCAAGCCATGGCCATTGACAGGGGTAGCCGATGGGAAAACCAGGGTATGCTGGAGGGTGTGGTCGACAACATCGAAGCTCACATCCAACTGAGTGAGCACAATGTGCTTTTTTCAATTCAGCCTGCGCCCAACATACGATTATTTCAACACCGACTAGACAGAACCGTGAGAGGCCCCTGGATTCAGTGCCCCTCACCCAAATTGACGGCGTTTGGTATACCTAAGGTAGGTAGGTATCTGATTGCCTCTGATTCATCAAGGGAAAAAGCAAATATTCGGATCAAGAAAGCCGATACCTCACCGCCACATGCTTGATAGCTTGCAATAGAGATCCTTACGAAGTAGGTTATACGCGCCGTCCTCCAACAGAAGTCCCCGTGGTTTTGACGTCTCTCATCTGCATCAAAAAACATTCTACTTCATGCAAGATCCCGGGACTTCAAAAGATTGCCATTCCTGAGTGCGATCTGTGGACTAGAATCGCAGCAGCGAAGGAGACGCAGACAGAATACGGAAGCTGCAGCTCCTGGGCGTCAGATCGTGCGAGAGATATACATATCCGGCAGTCGTAGAAACAATTCTATGAATTGCACAGGATATTTAAGAAAAAAAATAAAAGACGAGACATCTTGAGATAAAAACAAGAAAGGGCAGTTACAAGAAGATTCACACGCAGGAATTTTTGTGTTACTAACCCTCAGAGGCAATATATTTTTACTCTCAGGGGTGAGCTTTACTAGCAAGTAGTAGCTATCCAAGATAAAACAAGAGCGTGGCCAGAGGAGGTTCTATACACCTACCACTTATAGGGGAACAGCCTCAGATTGAGCTACAGATCTTTGAGTGCCTGTGTCGCTAAATATTCCCCAATATATCCTACCCCCTCCTCCCTACTCCTGAATTATTGCTCGCTTGCTAGCGTTCCCATTCCCTTGCGAACTTGGTCTTACAATCAATGTCAGCTCAGCAGAGTGCAGACTCGGAGTGCTCAACTCCAGCAATCTCTCCTACCAATCAGGCGAAACAGCTGGCTTCCTCAAATCCAGCTGCTCAAAGCTCACTAGAAACCAACAGTATAGAGAACGTCTCATCCGGTACCGCAACTCTAAATGAAACCACCAATGCTCCAACTACGAGTGCCAGTGCAGCTGCAAAGGCTTCACGAAAACGAACAAAAACAGGCTGTCTAAGTGAGAATATCCCTTCTGCGTGAATTTACACGGCATCAAGCTCCAGGGATGGATTGCTTGTGAATGCTGCCGTGGTGATAATAACTCTACTGACATGAATATATGTAGCCTGCCGAAAGAGACGCATCAAATGCGGTGAGGAGAGACCAATTTGTGCCAATTGCGTGAAGTCGAAACGGACATGTGAAGGCTACAACCAGAGAGTTGTTTTCAAAGATGGTATGAACAGCCTGCGTGCCGTCACTGGAATACCGGGTGCATCTTCGGCACCAATCGATAGACGATATTATCCCCACCCTATTCAACCTGCGCCTCCCACTCTGCCAACGCTGCAGCCCATAGCTCCAGCACCTCCAGCCCCCCAACCGCCACAGTCGCAGCCATATTCGCGAGAGAGGCAGCTGGAGCATCTACAATCTCATCTTGGGGGACATACCTATGATCTGCACTCTTCTGCTCTTCATTCACCTCATGCTGTGATTGATGGCCGGCAACAGCAGTCCCAGATTTCTCAGCAGAGTAATTACTACAACCTTGTTCCAACTAATAGCAATGATTACACTCTGCCTTTATCCACAAATACAGAGATTCAACCGACGGGGCCATCTCCCCTCTATAGAGGACCGGCAGCCGTTCAGCAGTCAGGTTATAATGGAGCGGGGGCTATAGGTCCCTGTTTTCCTAGTCAAAGCTCTGCTTCGGTGGGCAGCGACGCTTTCAACCCCCCAATTGCTGGACCATATAGTATATTGAGAATCCAATCGGAGGGCGCAGAAAGGAACCATGGGGGCAATAACACACGTAGGTTCCCTGGTACCCCCAATGACGAAGAGGTTTCAAGTTATTACACCGAATGAATTGTTGTCTTTAGAAGTTACTATGTTGCTGTGTTGCTGTGTTGCTCTGTTACTTTGTAATACTACAATGTGTCCCAAATATACCTTCATGTTGCCGTTGCGTATTCTGTATCTTGTCGTCATCCTTGCCTGCGAATCCAAACTTGTGTAGAAGGCAAACCATCCTCTTCTCGGTGCTGACCATTTGTAGACCCACCTATGACGAAAGCAATTCACTTCTCTTCTACGTCCGAAGAACCTGCAGACCCAGCTCATATCTATCAACATGGAGATCCTGAAGCTTTATCAGACGAAGAGCCGTGGGACGTTCAGGGCGATGAGGATGAAGAACTTCTTGATTATAGCGATGAAGAAGAAATCCGGATAATTACACCTAGGGTAGCTATTAATAGCCTACTTGCTTCAACCCCAGAACCAGGCCGCGGAATTTCCTTTAGGTTATTTCTCCCGGATTTCCAGACGCTGTCAACCTACTACCCCTCCAAGACTTCATCTCCTTTGACTGATCCCGTTACAGCCAGAATTTTCTGTCATTTTATTTATGTACTCGGTCCGAGTATATCCATCTTTGAGAGGCATGCGCCAAATCCTGTTCTGTCATTTACGGCTGGTTCACAGGCACCAAAGAATGTGTGGGCGTATACCATACCTATGCTTGCCTTGGGGCATCCACCGCTGCTACATGCCATTTTGGCACTGTCAAGTTTACATATTGCTAAATTGACTAAAGGCCCTAGCCATCCCTCACTTTTACACTACCACATCGCATTACGAAGACTTGGAAGGTCGATAGCAGATGAACGAAAAAGAGGTCATGTGGCTACCTTAGCGGCGACTCTGATTTTGGCCTACTACGAAACAATGGCAGCAGAACATGAGAAATGGGCAAGCCATATTCATGGAGCCAAGCAACTGTTACAAGAGATTGATTTCGTTGAGCTCAGTAGGGGTGTCGAAAGTTTGGAGGACGAGCGGGCACTGAGAGAACAATATCCAGAGCCGGAAATGCGAAATCAGCGAATATTGATGATGCGTGCAGCGCGAAGACAGCGGGATGCGTATATCGTAAACGATCTGGACGATAATTTGACTGGATTAATTATGGGTACTAAAGGCGGGAGGAGAGACTCGCGGACGGGGAAAGGCAAAGGTAGAAAGACAGCATATAGCAAGAAGGAGTTGGAGACGTGCCAGTTGCAGTCAGACTTGTTTTGGTGGTATGTAAAGATGGACTTATACCAGTCTTTACTAAGCGGCAATCCACTTATGTTAGTGTTCCAATCCTGAGATTCTAGAGTGCGTAAGACAACTGACTTGGAACAGTTTGGATTATGCCTTTTGGGATCAATGTCCACCTCGAGCGAGGATAGGGACTCTGGGTACAACATATGGCTCTTCGGATCATCTTTTCCTCCTGATGGGAAGGCTTGCAGACTTTCAAGCCCGAGACGTCAAACGAAAGAAGGCGATCGA
>Ga0307511_10003950_pt1 | contig 15156 bp, 9 predicted proteins | sample 13_EM_MG_FD_200266 | JGI IMG/M metagenome (GOLD analysis project Ga0307511, IMG submission 200266) | Populus trichocarpa ectomycorrhiza microbial communities from riparian zone in the Pacific Northwest, United States - 13_EM | ecosystem: Host-associated > Plants > Roots > Unclassified | place... | reverse complement strand
ATAAAACTGTCCTTAATCAATATGCAAATAACCTACGAGTCCTATGAAAAATACCATTATATCCCTGCAAGCAGGCCAAAAACTTTGTACATAGAAAAGCAGAGATAAAAACAAACTATGCAAGTACACCATGAACTGTCTTACGATCTGTATTAAATAATTGAGCTTCTTTAATTTTTTTTTATAATTATATAAAATGCTAGGACGATCTAATTTTATAATTCAATTAGTTATAGATTAATAAATATTTTAATATATTATTACTTTGCATGGTGATCTTGTCAAAAATGCCATGTTAATTATATAATTATTTTTAATCATATAACTCTTGTCGAAGTTAAATTGTAATCATAACGAAATCAAATATCCATGAAATATGATTAATGACCTAAATTCTAAAACTCATATAAAAAAATAAAAATCACAATATAAGCTTTTTAACTGATTTAAATGAAAAAAAATATACTGTGAGAAATTTAATAATCTGAGAGTTTCACCGATATTCTATTTTATTTATTTTTTATGCAAACACATAATACGAAGTGACCTATCCTATTTCATAACCCTCACAATAACACAACCTTCGCAGTTAATAATTAAATCTTTTATTTACATAACTATATATACGTGTAAAAAATAAATCTCTCATCCCATAATTCTTAATAAATTGCGATTGTTTTACTATATATATATATATATATATAGAGAGAGAGAGAGAGAGAGAGAGAGATTGAGAGAGAGAGATTTTATTTCAAATCATGCCCGTGACTTCAATTTTCAATAATCATAGTATTTTTTTTTTGTGAAAGAATAAATGTTTTTTTCAATTTCAAGCAAAATCAGCTATCCTCACCATCTCCCGAGCTCAACTGCATTACTTGTATGATTTTTTTTTATATAAATTTACCCAAAAATTATTTATTTTTTCATAAAATACCAATCCTAAAAACGGGTTAACGTGTGTGCGGCGACGTTTTACCGGACACGAACGCTTAGACGGCGACGCGGCGCGCAACTTTCACTCAGATAAATCGCAAAGTTTCGCAGTCACAATCTTAATTTTCTCTTAACTAATCTCTCTCTCTCCATCTCTCTGTCTCAAAACCTAAAAATTAAAATTCATTCACTCTCCCTCCCTCCCTCCCTCCCTCACGCACGCACTATTATCATTTCCGATTTCGCCGCCAACTGCCAAATCTCTCCTCCCCCTCTCCCATCCCCCTCTCAGGTACATTAATTTACATGCACATGCATATAAACTAACCGTTAGCTTATTATTCTTTAATTTAGGGTTTGGTTTTATGTTGCTGCATTTTATTTTAACTGTCTTTGGAGATTGAGAACTGATAGGTTAAATTTTTTCTCTTTGAAGCTTTCTTTCTCCCTCTCCAATTTGATGGAGGACCTGGAGTCTTGGATGTTTTTATAGATTTTTAGAAACTCTTAAACGCAGCGTTTTATAGTCGTCCCCGCACTGCGAGCCAAGGAGATACGTCTTTTGGATATTGTTTGTCAAATGTCAGAAGTTGATATGGCTGTTATTAAACCTGAGGTTTGTTTCCTTTTGCTTTTCTTATTATTTTTAATTTCTTAAAAGAATTTCAACATTCTAATTAAATCTCTGCTTTTATTAGTTTTATCTGCACTTGTTTTCTGCCATTTTATGGAGAAAATATCTGTTTTTTTATGTGCAATTATCTCTTCCCGCTAGGACGGCATATGGTTTGCTTTGAGTTGATTGGTTAGCAGTCGTGGAATGTAGGCCTTAACTGTCCATGTAGATGTAAATTGTATGTTCTCTTTTGGCAGCAACATATTCTTGGAATGATGGTAGTAAATTTTGCATGATCAATGCTGAATTGGTGAATACCGACTCATTTCATTGATTTTTTAAGCTTTTGCAACTAATATTATTCAAGTTAGAAACAAGAGAGTTAAAGCATTGTGTATTTTCTAACCCCTTTCTATAACAGAAGATTTTATATTGTTGATCCGTGATCTCTTGTTTATTTGAGCTTCTTCTTGAAGTCCCTGTTTTATTGTGGGGCTCTATTCTGTGTTATAATGAGGAATTATTCAAAAGACTCAAACCATGCTGCTATCTGTTGTCAGATGATGAAATCATATATCTGGATACAGACCACGGATGGTGCAATTCAGCAAGTGGAACAAGAAGTTGCCATGTTTTGCCCTATGATATGTCAGGAAGTAATACAAAAGGGAATGGGATCCTCTAAGAATTGTGCTATATCTCTACCTCAACGTGTCACTCCTGCCATGCTTAGCCTAATTCTTGATTACTGTAGATTTCATCAAGTTGCTGGCCGCTCTAACAAGGTTTCTTCACATTTCTGGCATCTCATATGCTGTTTGTTGGCTTTACATTTGTTTCTTGCTCTCAGTAGTTGATGTCAGAAGTACATGTTAAATGGGAAAACTTTAACCGATCATTTACATGTCCAGGGAGCTGCTAGTTCATAAAAAGTTGTAGAAGATGAAATAGCATAGGTGTAGCACAACTTACCCTAGTCTTTTGTGTTTTTTTTGTGTGTGTAGGAACGCAAGTCTTTTGATGAGAAGTTTGTTCGAATGGACACAAAGAGGCTTTGTGAGTTGACTTCTGCTGCTGACAGCCTCCAATTAAAGCCTTTGGTTGATCTTACTAGTCGCGCACTTGCTCGAATCATTGAAGGGAAAACCCCTGAGGAGATACGTGAGATATTTCATTTGCCTGATGATCTAACAGAGGTGTCTGGTACTTGTGAGAACTGTGTGTAGCATGACTTTTTCATACACGCTGTGATTTTAACTTTGGTCCCACTGATTTAGGAAGAGAAGCTAGAGCCTTTGAAGAACACAACTGATGATCCACGGATCCGACTTTTAAATCGGTTGTATGCAAAGAAGAGGAAAGAACTAAAAGAGAGAGAGAAACTAAAGGTTTTCTTTTCTGTCCAAACTTTGTCCTTCGAGTATTGATACTTTCATCAGTCTTAATCCTAATCAAACTGCTAGTTGTGGATTGTGATTGGGTTGGGCCTTCCATTTGTTGCAGGATGTTGATGCTGAAGAGGAGCATGTGGATGACCGCTCAGTTGATGACCTCTTGTCTTTTATCAATGGAGGAGATGGAGGTATGCTCAAGTGTTGTTCAACTGTAACTTGTCATTCTCCTGATTCCTAAACCATTTTCTATCTTCATGATGTAAATGCTGAGGTTTGATAATATAATCCCAAACCTGCCAGTGAATATGACAATGCCATATCATAGAGTATAAAAACTAGGAAATATCTGTTTGTAGTTTGTACAGCATTACTTGAAAAGAAAATAAGTAGAATGGATGTTTCAATCTAGAAATTTGTTCTTTCAACTCCTATTTGGAATAGAATGAGTAGAGACTTCTAGGTTCAAGAGAATCAGGGCAAGAAATTTTATGTTCTCTAATGATTGTTTCATTTTTGTTAGTGGTGTCTGATTTGGATGATAACAAATGCGAAGAGGAGTGTGAGAGCTTGGCAGGACTTAAGTAATAAAGATATATGTATTGGTACACCTTGATAGAAATGCACGCGGCTCCTTATTGAACATTTGAGTTTTATGGGATTGGCATTGCTGTAATTTTCATGGTTGATCATATTCTTAAAGGGACCTGGACTTGATTCTTCATCTGTGTTATTCATATAATTTCTAGTTATTTCTGGATTTTTTGTTGCACAGTATTGGTGTATGAAATTGTACTTTTGTTAAAGATTCAGTATAATCTACCTGATAGTGCAAATAATTTAGTGTCTACCAAGCATATATAAAAGCATTTCAAGTTTCAAACGACGAATTGCTGTTGTAAATTTCTTGGTGTGCTTAGATGATCAGAACAATACCTTTGATGCAGTATTGTATGTCTGTTTTTAGTGACTTTTAGTCTTTATATATATATATATATCTATTTCATATGCTCTTGAAGGCCTAACCGGGGGCAAGAAATTTTCTTCTCAGATTCTAAAGGGATTAAGACTTCCAAGAATAAAAAGAAGCACAGAAAAAGAAAAGATCTGCAAAAGTGTGCCCCTTCAAATGAAGCCATTGAAACGCCTAAAAAGGTTGGGCCACCTTGTTCCCATCCCTTATCTTTTAAAGTATGGGGTTCAGCAATAGTCAAGCTTCTTTTTTGTCACAATTTCTCAGGAGTCAAACGCTGCTAGTTCTCTATGCCATAATGCTGAGGTGGATCACGAATTACAGTCCAGTCTTAGTGAGAAATTAAAGTTACAAGATGCGGCAGGTGAAATTTTTGCACCTACAGTGGAGTTTGATGATGTTGATATTGATGATGAGATAGATCCAGCTTTAAAAGAAGAAATTGATAGGTGAGCATGGACATGGATTATTAATGTATTCTATAAACTGTATGCTCACACACACACACACACGTGATGTGATATATATATTTAATAAACTGGATTATTAAAAGAAGAAATTGTGTGTGGATATATATATTTAATCTTAAAACAGGGTACCCTTTTCCTATTTTGGTAAATAATGTTTGCTAGTTTTTCCTTTTTTCCACATTTTCTACACTTGACCAATTGTGATGTGAAGTTAAAAGATTACCTACTTGTTTGTGTGGTCTGCGCACTGACCATTTCCAGCAGTATTTGTTCGTGCCTTCAATAGCATTGTTTAAAAGTAAGATGGTGTGATTCATATTTGGTCAATGAGAACTTACCATGGCAATTATTTGGGCATTCAAATTATTTGTATGTATTATATTTTGAAGCTTCTGGATTGCATATTGCAGCCTTTAAGTCTTTTGAATATTCCACATGATGTTACTGGTTGAGCTTTCACATATGGTCATTTCCTGTTGATAATACTGTGGATTGGAAAGAATATTACACCCTTCTTTGCACTCTCCTCCATACCATGGTCTTGACCTAATTTTGTTGCATTCGACATGAATATTAGTACTTTCTGGTTTGGTATTCCATAATATCTTTTTTCCCCAGGGAGGTTGAAGATTTTGCTCGAATACTAAATTCAGATTGGCCTGAAAGGATGCAGGAGCTTCTATCTTTGGGTCAAGAGAGGAGACTGACACATTTATCTGTTAATGGCAATGGTGCCTTGAAAGGACATGCAAGTATGCCCTCTTTTCCCTTGTGACTTAAAGTTTCTCTTGCATGTGGTGATTTTGTTCTCTGGAATGTCCTATTCTTTGTGTGTTGGTAGTTGCCTACTTTAATGCTAGCATTTGGTTTCATCCTCTTCCTGTAATTTGATTTGCGGGATCGGAGATTCAATTGTTAATCAATGGTATTCCCCAAACTGTATTCCATGTGAATTTCCACTCCCACCCACTACATGCATGATTTGGACCATTTTGTGTTTGCTATATTCCTTAAGAATCTTGTCATTTTAGTCTGCATGATTGGAAAATTGGAAATTCTTGTCTTGACTTGGTTGTTTTATCCAGTGACATTTTTCAAGTCTTGCAACAATGTGATTCTTGAAATCTTAATTCACTTGACTTTGTACTTTTAGTGGGCACCATGAGTTTGTCATGTGAAATCAGAAAAACCAATATGTTTGAGCAGATGTCTGGAACCTAAGGTTTCAGTTGAATAATGATCTCCCATAGTTTGTGAATGGATAGATAGGATAAAGCATTATCTGTTAAAATGTTTATTAAACAATGGCAGCAGCATTACTTGAAACTTAATCCATTATAGCCACCATGATCATCATGTTCCTCGGTGACTAATTAAATGATTTGTTTGGATGGGGAGGACCAGATCCTGGGCAGAAATGAATATTCCAGTATGGATTCTCTCTCGGACGGCCGATGGCTGGAACAATTTTGACCAGATCCTAATGCAGGTAGCATTGACGGCAACAAAAAGAGGATTGCATTGTCATTGATGTGAATTCACATGTAAGTTTTTTTCTATTTATTTTTTTATTCTTTTTCTCATAAAAGGAAAAATAGAAAGAATTGCCTGTGCTTTTTAGGAGGCAATTTGATTGTAGGGGCAACATTTGTACTTTAAGAGAAGGAATAAAAATGCAAAAGCTGTTCCATGAGCCAGCTCTGCTCAATTGTTATTATCTGGTGTGGGGTGGTTGTGCTGTCTGTTAATGGAAAGAAACTGCCTGTGATGTTATTTGTCAAGGAATATTGATCATCTTTCCCAGCTGAGAATCGTCTTCTCTCTCTCTCACTCCTGAACTTGAAGAGATATTTATACCTGTTCAATGATTTGGCAGAAATTCCTCTGCTCAGAATGACATTTTTGATGGTTGTAATTGCCTTGGGCTTTTTCGTGGTGTGCATAGATGATAGACCATAGAGCACAGGTTGATGTGCGCTATGGAGCCTTCGGAAAGTTTTTTTAGCATATTTGTAGAAATAGCAACCACAACGTGGGATAGGGGAAAGGAATGGAAGATACAGATGATAGCAATTTCTGGTCATGACTTGCATCTTTGAACTTTTTAATTCTGGAACACTCATATTAACCGGTAAATGCTGAATCGAGTGTCCTAGTGGAAATCATGCTGAAATAAAAAGGAATGATTCTGGATGCTGTTCAAATCGCAAGACTTGCATGTTCTTACGCCGGGGGTGAGTTTACGCCTCACCAAGTTGTGCTACTCAGGGGGGATAGAGTCCATGCTCGAATAATCGACTCCCAGAGCGGCTTCTTGTGATGAAATTAAGACTATACGATAACATAAATAACAAGACATGTTGGACTAAGCAGAAGTTTAAGAGCGTTGGGAACTAAAGTAGTTCGATTATGCAATATTGGCACGAGATCAGCTGCTAATCCGAGCGAAGATAAAGATCCTTCGCAATCAGTCAAGCTAATTTTACTCACTTCGGTTCCCAGGCGGTTAATGGCTAAAAACATTACAAGCTCTCCTAAAACTTGTACAGGTAACATTTACGAGCTCCTTGTGTATACTATACTAAAACCAGAACAGCTAGACATGGTTGTATTTTATTGTTGAGAGCCAGGGGGTTGAAATTGGATGTGCGGGCAGTGCCTTTCAGGTTCTCCCATTGTCCATAATGTTTTGAGATCACCTCGTCGCCTTCCCAGCGTCAGAAACGTACCTGCATCCATGATTAAAGAATTAATCTCATGCGAATTATGTAGACAAACAAGAATGACCACTCAAGGAGGCCATTTCTGTAATTCTCCTATACGAAACAGGCCAATGCTTGATTTGTTCTTCTTATTTTTTTTGGTGATCTAGACCATTTAAGCATTTTGCTCCATGTTATCCCTTGAACTTCAAATACTCATTCTTGATTGATAAATGTCAATGCTTGATTTAGTCAAGGAGGGGATGAGTTTTGAGCAAATGCTTTGATGGTCTCAAGCACCCTGTACCATGGAGATGGTATTTGGGCTGCTCAGAGTCCTCCAGTTTCAGCTGGCAATTGCCTAGGGTCCTTCAACTTCAGCTGGCCTAAATACATTTTCAAACCAGGGTGGTGCACTTTTGCATGCAAAGGAAATGCTTACGTGGCCCAAGTGAAAGCTTGCAAGCAATTGCCACTATTGTTTGCCAAGAGTAATATGGGTAATTTCTGGACCTCCACTTGGAGCGGGGTGCTGTAGAAACTTATTTTAAACTATAAACCTCTCCACTAAAGGGGAATTACCCATGGGCTTCACCCAATGGTTGTGTTGCTGCTGCTTAGTACTTACCAAGGGTGAATGGAACAATGTAAAGCAAAGCTGGCTGGCCATGCCCATCCATCATGTTCAAAGCCAAGTATGTTATTAGGAGACCTGCACATTAACAAATTGTGGATAGTGATGATGGCGGTCATTAATTACAAAAACATAAAACACCCACAAAGTCACAGTCACAAAGCAACATTCATTTTTTATATACTGCTTCAGAGAAACTTGTTTCCTATAAACCATGCTTAGTTTCAAATTATATGATCCATCCTAGGAGAATTTACACCAACAAATTCTTAACTGGATATTGACCTTGATCTCTTGCTGTAGCCTCAATCTCTGGTAGTATATAGTGCAGAAATATATGAACATCTTGTCCTTTTTATTTAAGGTTGCCAAACTATATCACACTTCTTGAAACCCCTTTGAAACATGAAAACTGTTTGCAACTGCCTCTATATGTTTCATCATCGCATGATGCAGCTCTTATTAAGCAGCGGTGATGATCCAAGTTTAATGTGTGCAACACATGAATGAGTGTGTATCAGCTATGTAAATTTTATGTTGTCTTTCTTTATCTCCTCCTCACAAGGAGAGTTCAATGCATGCTATAATTTCCTAAAATCCTTTTGCACAGGTGGTCAAATATACTTGTATATGGCTCATATATGCATCCCATTGATAATTTCTATCAGTTGCTTTTAACTACCAGCTTTCCATGCTTGAATAACACATAATGAACTAAAATGTTAAAAGTTATCTTATGAACCACAGTGATGTGTCCAGGTCCATCCACTTTAGCTTTTGGCATACCTAAACCATAAGCAGTCATTGCCCACAAGAAGTATCCGGCTCGAAGATTCTTCTTTGCAAGCCAATCATATCTGCAAAATGACCAGCACTACTCAACTTACAAGCAGTTAAAACATCATATCAAATCCCAGTCTGTCAAAACATATCAAAGTAAAAACATCCATAAGTATTATGACGAGAATAGGCCTTATATAGTTCATGGGCCAAGCATCATAGCCCATTCCACTTTCATCTGGTCAAAATATGGTTTGTTTGACAATAATTTCATGGCCTTACAACTTAAGAGGGAAAAAGAGAGAGAGAAAGGGGCAATTTCCAATTAAAGAATGAGTGTTTCTACATAATCATGGCTATACCATTCTGAAATCTTATCAATTTCAGGCCTGCTACAGGTAACCACAAAGGCAGGACAAGAAGGAAGCTGACAGCAATGATAGTCACTTCTGGAGAAATGGAATACTTGCATTTTCAAGGGAATTAAGGGACATTGTCATCAGCTGAGTTAGTTATATGGATTAAGATTCAAACCTCAATGAAAAAGCTACAAGCAATCCTGGTAAGATGATGTCACCAAACCCAATTATGCTATAGCCACCCCAAGGATCAAACATCCGTGGGATTTTCAGTAGCATTGGTATACCATCCTCTCCACTCTTATCACCACGAGCTACCTGTAAGAAGAGGAAAGACGTGAAGATTTGCATTTTCTATTAATATATACATTCATTACCAGGATCATTCAGCAGGCCTCAACACAACTTACCACTATCATCACACTCTCCTTGAACCACCATTTGGAAACAAAAACCCAGAAGATGTCATACAAAAAGGCACAACTTAGAAGAACTGTTCCCACCTGACCATTATTATTATTTTTTAAACCAAAAGAAAAGAAACTGCATCAGCATATTGAATAATGAATCATAGTAGTTAAAATGCATTTGTTCACCACTATTTATCAAGTACATCAAAAGCATGTTTCTGGAGATGAGAACAACAAATAACAATATGACAGGAAAAGACCCAAACCTAGATGACATTAAAAGGCTATCAATGAAAACAAATAAGGTAGCACTAGAACTGTGCAGTGGGAAAACAAACTAATAGAATGACTTTTTGATCACCTTGAGATTGGGCACACGAACAATCTGAAGAACAGTAATGATCAGAACAATACCCTGATGATGCAAGAAAAAAGGAGAAATATCAGTTGGCCTGTTCCAATCAATTTGCAATGATATGGAGAAGGTGAAAAGGAAAAGATAAAACAAATTAGAACCTTAGACATTTGAAGGTACAAAGACAAATAAACTAATTCTATTGCAAATACTTCCATAATAATGGAAGCGTTACATCTTTAACTAACTCATGTTAGTGCTTCACTAGTAAAATCTGATATTCAGTTACAAATTCTATACATGCTTCCGAATGTTACCATTAAACCATATTATTGCTAGTACTGTAATCAAGTTTGTACAATTTAGACATGAAATTAAAGATATTGCCCATTCACCTTTTCACTTATTTGTGCTCGCTATTAGTAGAGAGATTATTGGCTTGATGATGGTGGTATCTATTTAAGGGAGGGGAAACAAACATTATGCTTTCCATATAGGATAGCAATTTAAAACCATAGGCAGCCTAGTGGTTGTGTTCTATGGCATGGAACTTCACAAACTATGTATGCATGAAGAGAACTGCAGCAAGATGAATGGGAGTGAAAAAAAATTGTCTTACAAGGATATCTTGACCAATCCAAGCAAAGGAGACACGGCGGAAAACTGCCCAAACAACAGCAAATGCTATGCAGAAAGGAGAGACTGCCAAAGTCAGATATGAGACAGCTCCAAAGAAGGGAACTTTAATAAATGATTCTCCAGCAGGTTGAAACCATCTGAAACTATAATTGTTAGCTGTCAGTTATATGTTCCACGGGAACTTTGAAAAAACAAAGGAATTTAACAAATGTAGTAAAAGACAAGAATGGAAGAGTCAAGTTAAAAAAGACAAGAATGGAAGAGTAACTAACAAAAAAATACAAGTAATGTTGCTGAAAGAGGATAACATAATTCTTATACTGTAGGTACTGGAAAAAAAAAATCCCAAAGTCATTTGTTTGGCCACATTTAGTGTTGCATAAAGCAATTGCCACATTTTTTTAAAAAATAAATCCATGATTATAGATGGTCCTCAGACTAAATTTATCAAGAAACAGTAAACACCGTGGCAAGTTAAAAAAGACAAGAATCAAGTTAACACTGAAGGGCTGTCACACAGATAATCATTTTTCTAGAACCAACATGCATAACTATTAGGGGCACAGTAAAATAAGCTCTTAAGAAAATAGTCCAAGATCTGGAAAGATCAAGACTGGCTGAGTTCTTTTAATTTTTCTTTTCATATACAGTTCCAATAGTAAATAATTAAGAGACAAGCCCATAGTAATGAATGATAAGAATACTAGGGTGCGGGTGCTCAGCTAACAAGACAAAATCCCAATAGAGTGCCAACATAATCAGGTAGTAGAGGAAAATAAAAAAATGTTTGAAGAAGTCATGCTTCTTGTCCTTTTATTCTTATCACACGGATAAAAATTCCAACACAAAACAATTACGTTGAGAATTAAAATGCAGAAGGGGAAAAGAATACACATACCATGATAATAAAGCAACCAAGCAAGTTTGCAAGCCCTATAAGCATGAAGAGATTTCAAGGTTCAACATTCACAGTAAAAAAAACTTCAGAATGATGCAATCTGAATCAACAAATTCAAGCAAAGCTTGAAAGATTTATGGAAACTTAGGCACTGAGACTTGCCCCACGTTTCACCAATAAATTGTCTATTTGATGATTGAGAAAGAAATAAGACAAACATCATGGAAAATAATTTTTCATGGCATATCAGGCAAGGTTCCCCTTTGATAAAAATTGAATTGCTTTCCATCAGTTTGAAATAACTGAACCATATAGATTGGTTTCATTAACACAATTGGACATTTTCAACTAATTAATTCCTACAATTTGATGCCTCACAAATCAGAAATCCTAGAGACCTTTGATCAAATTTGCTTCTCTGACAACACTATACATCATCCGACAACGCAAGTTCCAAAGAACTAATGCCTTTAAAAATGTATAGTGTAGAATATAGTACATTACAGGCTTGAACAATGAAAAAACAAAATAAAGAATGAAAAGAGACCTTTGCAACCAGTTTACACCTATCTTTCAGTGACAATCATAAACTGAAATGTGAAACCAGTAAAAAAATAATCATGATAGCAAGCTAGTGTAATGACAAAATTTGATTAGACCTCAATAAGATCTCAGAATAAAATGCAGATTTAAAAAGGAGAGTAGATAGATCTAGAAAAGGGTGATTGGAACTTCTAGAAAAACCTGAAACTTTTAAGCAAGTTAGAAATAGGGGATAACACCAAGTAAAATCAAGAATCCTTGCATACAAGTTTACATATGGATGCCTATGTGTCTAAAAAAATAAATAAAGATGGCAGGTACATCGATAAAAAAGAATTAAGAATCAAAATGTAGCTGACCCACCTCCACTCCCCCAATGCAGAACAGAACCACCAGAACCTCAATAAACCAGTATGACATAAGCTTGTAAAGCATAATCAAGAAACATGAAGCAATCACGACAAAGAGAACTGCAGATGCTGTGTTGATGTTAACAATACCACTAGAGCGAACACCATCCATATCTATAAATTCATCCGAACCATCCTGCAAGCACAATGTCAATTGCTTATCACTTGAAAAAACCAGGGATCTAAACCACCAAGGATTATGCTTGACAGGAATTGCAAAAATTTATCTGTCTAGATGCCCAAAATGACCTTTAATAGCTTATCCTGCTCTATAGCAGCTTCTCTAGCACTCCACGCGGACCAGTAGGAAGCACATAAAATGGTGCCAACAGCCATGAGCCATAAGAACACTTCTGCAACATCTACCACTGGACGTCGTGGAGAGTATAACTGCACTTTAACTGAGGAAGGGAACATATGGAAGTGCAAACAAATGAATGCCCCATTCAAACAAAAGCCAAGTTTGCATATTAAGGTTTAATAACGATGCAACTGATTTCATGTACAATTGCATCTGAAGAAATGAAAAGGCATATCCAACTGTCCTACTGATACAAGGGAATGAATGAATATTGAGAAATGCAAACCTGTGGAGCTGCTCGTCAAATATTTTTCCAAGCTTGCACCAGCATCTTGTGGGAGCATGACAGCAGCAATGCCAATCTTTACATCAGTTTCATTGACTTCACAAACCATCTTGAAGAGTTCTACAGAAGAAAGTTCCAAGAGTAAATCATGAAACCAAAAATGCAAGCATGACCAGTATTGACTTTTGTTCGTAAAGAAGCCATAACTATTTTAAGTTCAACAATTTACTTAGGTGGCACTCGCATGTTCTAAAAATATTTGTTTTACGTTTTTGAATAAAAAAAGGATTTTGTTGTAGAGACATTTTCGATTGAATAAGAATACAAGTGGTTTTTCTCCTGAGAGTTTTAGTTTTACAGAGTCAAAGCAGCAGAAAATAAATGCATTTTGGAAGTAGCACAAATGAACAAATAACACGAATAACAGCAATTATGAGATTATAGATGCCTGTTGAGAGAGAGAGATCAGTGACACTTGTATACATCAACATAAACAGAACATGAAGAGCTAGACAGATCAGTTATTTTAGTGTTGAGCTCCAAGAGATCTAATGCATGGCAGCATGTGGGCACGCAAGTCAATCGAGAGGGTTTTGAATTGATACAAACAAGACGGACAAAATGTCACAAGCAAATACCTGTCCGGTTGTTTATGATAAGAATAGCTGAAGCACCAGCATCTTCAGCAACATTTGCCTTCGCTGTGAAGCTACAGTTACCTCGGTAAGCCAAGATCACCTCCCCTGAAAGCTACCCGGCAGCGAGAAAGTCCAAATTATAAGAAAATGAATAAATGAACACTATTTTGAACAACTAATTAAAATTTGAGCAAGATAAACTCTACAAATAGATCAGAAGTTAAAAAAAACCTTATTTCTGGGTTTGCTGCAACAATCAGGAGGGTCAGCCAGAGCAAGTGTAGATAAATTCGCATGTTTTTCCTTAGATTCCAAAGTGAGGCCAAAACGAGCACCAACACCAACATACTCAATGTCTTCTACGTCATTAATATAAGTTGGTACTTTGACCTATAAAATAAAATTCAATAACAGGTAAAATCAAACGACATTTACAAATGCAAGTAATCATTTTTAATTTCTCATTCACTATTGAATGAGTAAAAGAAAAACTGAATGGAAATTAATTCTTTTTAGATAACAAACGATTCCATCAATTAAAAGAAAAGATTATACAGAAGCGGTTAGGAGCATAAGCCATCCTCAAACGAGCAGAACAAAACTCTGATAAATGTAAAATTAATTTTTTATTTTCAAATTATTTTTGGAACAATTATTTCGTAATATTCAAACAGAAAAAAATGGGAATCATATAAAGCGAATATCCTCTCAAAGTCTACAACTACTATTCATTTTTTGAAAAATCAATTGAACGATCAACTGCGCACAACTTTCCCTCCTTTGCTAAGCAACCAAACATAAATCATCATAACAATAAAAAATATAAATTATAAACACTTCAGTCAATCCAAACGAAACTAATGCAGTTACCACCACTTCGCATCAAAATTGAACTAACAATTCATCGCAAAAATCAGCTGCCTAAAAGTTAACAATTTGCTTCATTTTCCTCTCCTCCAATTTTCTCACCATCCAAACAGAATCAACAGAGAGGATTTGAAGATAAAAATTAAAGTGAAGTAAGGAATTTTTCCTCAAAGCTTTACCAGAACGAAATTATTTTCACAGCCAGGCCGCTTTGGAGCGACGTCGTCCTGGTGCACTATATCACTAGCTGATCCAAAACAAAAGCTTGAAGCTAAAACAACTATAAATACATACTTATTTTTACAAATATTCATTTCAAACTAAATAATTTGAAGCTTCTTTTTAGGGTTTCAGCAGAAAGAGAGAGAGAGGAGGAGGAAATGTGAAAATGGAGAGAAAGCATGTGTTGTACTTGTCGTTTTAGGAGGGAGACATGATAAAAACGCCGTGTGGCAACCGTTATCGAACTGGTTTACCTATTGTTTTTTCTTTTTGTTGGTAGGTCAGATTAAACGCGTTGCCTAGACCGTGTCAATCACTGCCCTGAAATTTCATAATAACAGGTTTATTTTTATTTTTTTTATTTTTTCTGTCAAAAACACATTTAAGTGTTTGTTTAGTTCGGGAGGGAGCCTATTGTAAGCAAATTTATTAAACCCGGCATGTAAACCGGTATGAATGATTCAACATGAGTTAATTAAATATAATTTTATTTTATTTTTTAAGAAATTTAAATATTTTTTCTTCTTATTTTTTTTAAATTAAATTATATTTTAATCAAGTTGATCATGTAACATATTAATTTACCATGTAGTTAAATTCTAATAAGTCAATTCTTATCCTAGTTTTTTTAATCAGGTCAACTCGCTAAATTATAGTTAAAAAAATAATTAATATATGTGATTGAAAATGAATTTATATTAAAAATAAGTATGTTATATATATATA
>Ga0307511_10003949_pt1 | contig 15156 bp, 13 predicted proteins | sample 13_EM_MG_FD_200266 | JGI IMG/M metagenome (GOLD analysis project Ga0307511, IMG submission 200266) | Populus trichocarpa ectomycorrhiza microbial communities from riparian zone in the Pacific Northwest, United States - 13_EM | ecosystem: Host-associated > Plants > Roots > Unclassified | place... | reverse complement strand
TATGCAAAAAGCATATTCAATCTCAAACAAGCACAAATTTGATGAATATTAAGCTGACTTCAGCTGATCTAAAATAAATAAATAAATAAAAATCTTGTTTGATACTATTTCTCAATTTGTTTTTTTGGATAAAAGAAGTTGAGAAAAAAAATATAAATAGGCTCTAAATTTCATTAATTCGAGTGTAATAAAACCGGTTTATATATGATTAATTTCATGTTTCGTATTGTGGTGTAAAATATTTTTTAAAAATATTTTTATTTAAAAATATATTAAAATATTTTTTTTATTTTTTTTATTTTTAATATCAACACATCAAAACTATAAAAAAATATCAAAAAAAATTAATTTAATATTTTTTTAAGACAGTATATTTATAAAATGGATGTGAAAACAAAAGTTACTGTAATCCCAAAATACTAAATGAACATGGATGCTCGGGTCGGATATAAATGGATAGATATCGGGTATTAACCCTATCCATCACAAGTCCCATCGTCAAATAATAATGGCTCGCATTGTGTAAGGAAGGTTTTTTCCGAATTAACACACAAAGCATCTTTGCTTGGCTTTGCTTTGGATTATTTAAACAATTAGCCTTTGGCCTTCTGTCTTGTCTTAAATTTTCTATTCCTCTGCTTCTGCTCATCCTTCTATCTATCCTAACCCTAAAACCCCAAAAGGAAAAATATCATTTTGATCTGAATCATGGATGAAGAGTATGATGTGATTGTTTTGGGCACTGGTCTCAAAGAATGCATCCTCAGTGGTCTTCTCTCCGTTGACGGCCTCAAGGTCGGTTCTTCTTCTTCTTCTTCTTTCCCATATTCCCAATAGGGTATGTGATGGATCTATATCGTTTGATTTGTGAATTCTACCCTGTTTTCTAGATTAGGGTTGTATACACAGATCAAGCTGATTGTTAATGATTGATCTGATCATTTATATTTGTTTGGATTTGCAAAGACTCTGGCTTTACTGGAGCTATTTACTGATTGATTTAAAAAATGAAAACTTTTCAGATGTTTTTGGAGAAACATGGATTGATTTCTGGTTCTTTAGCTTCTTATGCGAAGTCTTGAAATGAGTTTTCATTGAATCGTTTGCTGGGTTTTGGGTTTCACTTCAATCATGACCATCCTTCCTTTGACTTTCGAGTTGCCATCGTAGGAAATGGATCTGTTTGCATGGAATTACTGCAAATAACTGTACATGATTTCTGTATTCTCCTTTTGACAACTTTCGGCTGTATTTGGATCATATTGAGTTTTATGCACTTGTAAGAGTGTATTTGTTGATGCTAACATGATTACGTTTCGTGTATGTCTTGTTGAGTCAGGTCCTGCATATGGACAGGAATGACTACTACGGGGGAGAGTCTGCGTCGCTGAACCTCATTCAGGTCTTACTATTCATGATCTGCATTTGCCAATCACTTGCTGTTTTTCTGCTACTCACTACTCTTGTGAGTGATCGGTTTTGATTGTGAATGAATTTATTTACAGCTCTGGAAGAGGTTCAGGGGAAACGATAAGCCTCCAGCACATCTGGGCTCAAGCAGGGATTATAATGTTGACATGATTCCTAAGGTGTATTTCCAACTTTGCTTCTCAACACTTCCTGTTATCTGACCAGTTATTCTGTTTCTGAACTTGTCATTTTATAATCTCTGCTCTTTTGTCATGTGTCTCCATATGGCTAGTTTATGATGGCAAATGGCAATCTTGTACGTGTCCTCATTCACACAGATGTTACCAAGTATCTGTACTTCAAAGCAGTGGATGGCGGCTACGTCTTCAACAAGGGAAAGGTATACTTATGTTCAAGCTCAGTAGGGGTTGATTGATCTCAGTAGTTTCTATTGTGATATGTTTTTAACTCAAAGCTGTTGGTATGGACTTCTATAATAGGTCCACAAGGTGCCCGCAACTGATATGGAGGCACTCAAATCTCCTCTCATGGGTCTTTTTGAAAAGCGCCGTGCTCGCAAGTTTTTCATATATGTCCAGAACTACGAAGACAGTGATCCTAAAACCCATGAGGGAATGGACTTGACTAGAGTGACTACCAGAGAACTGATTGCGTATGTTCTTGCTCCTGGTTTTATATTGCAACCATGCCACTTTGTGTGCTACTTTGTAATACCTCACTGCAGCTTTTATGGATTCTCATGTTATGTTCAATACCTTTATTTTGGTTTGAAAAATATCTTAGAAGTTATTTGGATTGCTGTGAGTCAATTTGTATTCAACAATAAACTTGGTGAGCACAGTTTTTTCTTATTATCCAGTTAACTTTTTGTCAGAAAATATGGTCTTGATGACAATACCATAGACTTCATCGGTCATGCATTGGCACTACATAGAGATGATCGCTACCTAAATGAACCTGCACTGGATACTGTTAAAAGGATGAAGGTGATAATCTAAGTATAGTTTTCGTACAAATGTTTTGATCTCTGTTACATTTGAATTTTTATTTTATTTTATGTGTTATTTGAAAATTTTCCTCCTGATTATGTGATAGCTATATGCGGAGTCCCTTGCCCGTTTTCAAGGAGGATCACCATATATTTACCCTCTGTATGGTTTAGGAGAGCTCCCACAGGTAACTCACTCACTCTCTCCCTGCCTACCCCCTACCCCTTCTTTCTCCACCTGTCTCAACCCTCAACATGCTAACTTGTTATATACTGAAATAATGACATTTATCTGGGTGTGTTGTTCCACCTAGGCATTTGCACGGCTTAGTGCTGTTTATGGAGGCACATACATGTTGAATAAACCTGAGTGCAAGGTACTTGTTTATGCTTCTGAAATTTGATTTGTTATTTCTTGTGTAATTGTGTCACCCTATATATGCCGGTAAAAATATGCGTGCATATGACTGTTGTTGTAGACTGGAAATATAACATGGAAGTGGCATATTGCTGTAATTTCAGGTAGAGTTCAACGAGGAAGGCAAAGTTGCTGGTGTCACATCAGAAGGGGAAACTGCTAAGTGCAAGAAAGTTGTTTGTGATCCTTCCTACTTACCCAACAAGGTATGGAGGACAAAAAAAATAGTTATTGAAGCCAGAATCTATATATATGTGTATGTGTGTGTGTTGAAGATAAAAAATGAATGTTCCATTATTTACAGAAAGTTGAATGCATTTGAACAGGCTAGGAAGGTTGGTAGGGTTGCAAGGGCAATTGCCATTATGAGCCACCCAATACCAAGCACCGATGAATCTCATTCAGTGCAGGTTATCCTGCCACAGAAGCAGCTGGGTCGCAGATCAGACATGTGAGTTCTAGATACTTGATCAGTTGTACAAATATTCTCCTTTCCAGTCCCATATTATTTTGTAAAATATTGAAGGATTATAATTGGACATTTCAACATTATCTATTTTTAGTGTTACCATATATCAGCCTACATTTGAGTTGTGTTTTTTACAGGACATGATAGTTAAGTCTCTTGTCTGCTGCAGTTTAGGTGTTCTTATTTTTGTATTTATTGCTTTCTGGTTTAGGTATTTTTTCCTTTGATATAGCCTTTTCATGGTAAAACTCTGAAATCCGTTTGCCCAATTATAATTTTTGTTACTGTCTTGGAAAGCTTAGTTTCTGTTTTATAGGTAAGGACATCCATGGGGTATAGTTGAATTGCTTACTCCAATTGAAAGGTCTATCTGAGGGGGAAGCTTTCATTACGGTGACTCAGCTGGAACAAATATATTGCCTCTCTGTGTGCTAAATTTTTGTGATGCTTCTGTGTTGAGCAGGTACCTTTTCTGCTGTTCTTATACCCACAATGTTGCTCCAAAGGGAAAATTCATTGCATTTGTATCAACCGAGGCAGAGACTGATCATCCTGAATCTGAATTGAAACCTGGAATTGACCTCCTAGGTCCTGTTGATGAGATATTCTTCGATATTTATGACAGATATGAACCAGTCAATGAACCTTCTTTGGACAATTGCTTTATTTCGACAGTGAGTGCAATTTTTTTTTTTCTGAATGCTGCTGCTAGTTATGATTGTGTTGCTTCACCTTTCCTTTATGGATGCACCCTAATTCGAGTTTCTTAATGTTTGGCAGAGCTATGATGCCACAACACACTTTGAGTCAACTGTTACAGATGTTCTGAACATGTATACCATGATAACTGGAAAGGTAAGATTGCACTCTCTGGTGTTGGAGTATTTGTGGTATAAAACTACTCTTTGTAGAATCTCTACCATCTTGGGCTTGTGATTTTAATAGCTGCGATTCTGTTATGCACACAATTGTGATGTTAATCAATTGAACTCGTAAAAAGAGCTGCATGATTGACTTCTAAGAAAACTATTCACTGTTGAATTCTCTCTCTTGCTGGTATATGTTTTTGCCAATGTGCATGCCATTGATTGTTTGGCTGGATTATGTCAAGGGGAACATCTAATTAAAGTTTGTCCTTGACCTTTGGAGGAGGCACAAAACTGGGGGTTTGTATTTAAATTCTATTCAAATTTTAAGATTGAACTGGGGCAATATTTGAACCAGATCCTAACTAAGCATCAAAGGTGATCAGTTCTTGTACATATCATTTAAAGTTAATCGTATATAGTGTTTTTCTTGTTGCTTGTCATTTTATTCTCGCTGGAATCCACGTTGTAATTAATTCCACCTTTGATGTTGCAGGTTGTTGACCTCAGTGTGGATTTAAGTGCTGCCAGTGCTGCGGAGGAATGAGGAAAGCTGCATTTGCATGCCACCGATAACGTGCTTTGTTCCAAGTTGCTTTGAACATCACAAATTTCTCTTGGGATTTGGCTCGTAAGAGTGGGCATCAGACTCATCTAATTAGTCTGTCGTGGTCTTGGGTTTATCATTCCTTGTCTTAAACTATACACCATGTGACCTCCGATAAAGATATTTATGTTGTTTTAAATGCTGTCATATTTCCAAAGGGCAACTTTTATCTGGGTCGTGTAAGAGAGAGAAGTTGCCATTCTTCTGCATGGTTGGGTTATAGGGTGGTGGAGTCTTTGGTTATATTTTATAATAGACAGTGCCTTTCCATATTTTACATGAATGAAATGGACGCACAAATTCAAGGTGTGTGTGTTGCTTCAGAGAGGCAACGTGAAGGTTTTTTGGTACTCTGCTGAATCGATGGTGGATTCTTAAAAACAAGGACAGGCTGGTTGTGGATGATAGATTTTTATGATTTTAAAATGGGAAAATTAAAACCAAGTTTGGTCCAAATTGCAAATACTGTTATGGATTAAAAAATCAAACTTTTTAAAATATTTCCTAAAATTGAACAGTCAAGAACTGCAAGATGCTACAATTTCTAAGCTTTGATTTTATGGTGTTTGGTATGGTGTACAGGAGTGTAGTTTGATCATGTTTTAAATTTTTATTGATGTAAAATGTGAAACATAATTTTTCAAATTAGAGCTAGTAATCACGATTTAGATCAAATTACAAGATGCTTAATACAATTTTCCTTTTAAAAATAGGAACATTCATGAGTCCATGATGGACCTATTCCCAGTATAAGTAATACAAGACTCATAGTTGAAGCTTGGAAAATTTGTCACATTACAATGATTTTGATTTCAAATCCCAGTTAAGATACCCTTGGCCCGGCTGCTTTTTGTTTGCCATTGCTCAAAGACCATACAGGGTTTAAAAAAAATGTTTAGATTTATTTTTATGCTAGCATTTTCTTTTTTTCATTACTATTACTATTATTATTTAACTTGATAAACTAAAATCAAAGTTAATTTTATTATTAGGATGTAAAGCCCGGCCCAGCCCACCACTTAGTAGTCTATAATAAGCAAGCAACGGTGTCTCTCTCTTTACCTTGCTAGTTTATCTGGCTTGCTGAGACCTACGGGCTGCTACTGCTGTGGAAGACGACGACAACGGCGGCGGCATCGTCTGATTGATTCTATTCACAAAGATGAAGCTAGACGTCGAAGTGTTACGTTATCTCTCAAAGGACGACTTCAGGGTGTTAACAGCCGTAGAGATGGGCATGCGAAACCACGAAATAGTCCCCGCCGAACTCATAGACCGAATAGCCTCTCTAAAACACGGAGGCACCTACAAAGTCCTTAAGAACCTCCTCAAGCACAAGCTCGTCCACCACGACTCCTCCAAATACGACGGTTTCCGTCTCACTTACCTCGGCTACGATTTCCTCGCCATCAAGACCCTTGTTAATCGCGGTGTCATTTCCAGTGTCGGTCGTAAATTGGGGACTGGTAAAGAATCCGATATCTATGAGGTTGCTGCTGAAGACGGTACCGTTTTGGCCATGAAGTTGCATCGGCTTGGGAGGGTTTCTTTTAGAGCTGTTAAGTCTAAGAGGGATTATTTGAGGCATCGCTCTAGTTTTAATTGGCTTTACTTGTCTAGACTCGCTGCTCTTAAAGAATTCGCCTTTATGAAGGTAAACGTTTCTCTTCTCAAAGAATGTGCTGTATTTTAGTGGGCTGCTTTGAATTTTTCTGATTTTTGGAAAGGATTTAGCTTTATCGTGTCGAATTTGTGTTTTACTTTTTCATGGATGATAATGGGTTTTGGCTATTTATTTTAAGGCAAGGTTTGTTTTCTTTGTTCTTTTAGCTTTTTACTGTATTGGGTTGTTGTTAATTCTTAGAAATAATTTAGCTTTATCATGTAGATATTTGTGTAGTATTTTAATTGGGTAATAATGGGTTTTGGTTATTTTTTGAGTTAGGCATTGGAAGAGCATGGGTTTCCGGTTCCAAATGCTGTGGATTGTAATAGGCATTGTGTGATCATGTCACTTGTTCAAGGTTATCCACTGTGAGTGCTGCTTGCTCTTTCTTTCTCTAATCTAATGTAAAAAAAATGCAGATATCTTTCTTTCTGTTTGTAATGGATTATTGAATGCTTTTGTGTGATCAGTGTCCAGGTGAAGGAATTACAAAATCCAGAAACTATTTTCGAGACGGTACTTGGCGTTATTGTTCGTTTGGCAGAGCATGGCCTTATACACTGTGATTTCAATGAGTTTAACATTATGGTATGCATTTGATACCAACTTCAAAATGTGGAGCTGTTTGCTGTTGTTATCTTCTGGTTATGTTTTTTTTCTCTCTTTTTATTTATTATCCTTTTGAATTGTTGTGCTTTGTAGATTGATGATGATGAGAAGGTCACCGTGATTGATTTTCCACAGATGGTTTCTGTATCTCATCGGAATGCGCAGATGTACTTATTTAGCTCCCATCTTCATCACCATGTCAATTTAGTTTACTGATATATTGGATGCTATAACTGATTCATTAACACATTCCCATTTCCCAGGTACTTTGACCGTGATGTTGAATGCATCTTTAAGTTTTTTCAGAAGAGGTCAGTCAGTGGTTATTTTGCTAAATTTCTAATCTGATATTTGAAACTTAGACTGCCAATTGGGTAGTTCTGGATTGCATCTTGCCTTCTGGAATATTTCAAAATTTCCTAACCATTAGGCAGTTTCTCATGCTTAATAATTTATGTTGTCTCCACAGGTTTAACCTCTCTTTTCAAGTAAGCACAGATGATAATGAGGGCTCTGATGCAGACACAGATGAAACTGGCTGGCCATCCTTTTCCTCAATATCCAAATCTTCTGGTTTTCTTGACAAGGAACTTGCTGCCAGTGGCTTCTCAAGGAAAGATCAGGAGGACATTGAGAAAGTATGGTGAAGCATTTTTCATTAAATTGTCCTATGGGGGTGGGAGGTTTTATTTATTTTTTCTTGTATCCTGCTTCCTCAGTGCTGGTGCACTATTTTGAGGAATTCACCCAACTTTATCATCAACTCATATTAAGTGAACATGACTACAGTCTGTCCAAGGTTTTGTGTTGTATCATCAACCTTTGATATTTGATAGGCATGTGTCAACATCTAATTCCTTTGGAAAGCTCTCTGCCTATCTTATCTTGTAGTTGCCTCTTTTCTGTTGAAAGCCAGTCTTCTATTGCATGCTCTTGAACATGAATCATTGCCATTTGCCATCTCTATGCACAAATTTGTAGGTACATCTTGTAGATGGTTTTAAGAAAATTACTTTTCTTGTATTTTCCTGTGGTTCTATCTCTTACTATCTAGTCTGTTTACCCTTAACATTCCTCTGTGTGTTGGTCCCATCAACTACAAGTGATGCTCTTTCCATAATGTCTCAGTTCATCCGCATCTTGTTGGAAAATAGGACACTACAGATCTTTGATATAACAGTGAAACTCTTTGTATTTGTTGTGGATTTTAGGAATTATGAGTGCACACTTGATGGTGCTGGGTTTCAGCTTTTGATGTTCCACCTTGTACACTTTTCTTTTTGTTCTGGGATAGCATGTATAATCAAATAAAAAATCTCTTAAATGATTTTGCATTACAGCTCTGAATGAAGTTCTATTTTTTTGCAGTTCATTGAAGAGGACATAGATGATACAGACTCTGACAGAGAGGAATCTGAAGATAAACAGTTTGTTGAGTCGACGGAAGCAAATGTCAAGGGTTTAAGTTCTTTGCCCTTGGAGGAGCTGGTATATTTTTCTTGGCTTTTATTGTCACTACCCATTTAAGTGGCCTGACTTAGAAGTTCGATACAAACTGAGGCCTTAACCTCTTGATATCACTGAGTGTAGTTGAACTTTATGTTGCTTCATCAGAACACATTGCATTATCTGTGGGCATAGAAAGAGGAACTTCGCCATGCCTGTTAGGGAGTTGCAATGATTCATTTGGATATGGTGTTTTGATTCTTAGGTATCTTGAGACATGATAAGAAATTTATCTTATTAGTGATGGTTAATCATTGGAAAAGTAGAACTTTAAAGATCAAGAGTTGGTTGAATTTAATGTCTGAAGTTGATCAAAAAATGGAAAAAAATTTCTTTGACAACCAGAATGATTTTCGTTATCTATAAGGTGACCCTGTTGTGGATTGTGTATTTTGTGCTCTGCCCCTTTTGCATACTAACGAACCAAAACCCTTTTTCAGCTTCTTATGTTTTTATAAATGACTTTAGCAAAAGAGATCAGAGAAATAATAATACCATTACCATGACATGCAAGAACAATTCTTAAACGGGTAATATATGGAGAGTGACAAGGAAACAAGTGGCTATATGATCAATGTTGAAGATATTTAAAGCCAAAATATTTATCGATGGATTCAAGTATGCAAAGATAACCATTCTAAAAAGGTTAATATCATGGCTTTGGGAAGGATGCCCAGATTTAAATTGCAGACCTGCAGTTTGCAGTTTATTTAACTGTATCTCCTGGAACACACCTGCATTCAATATGTCAATGATTTTTGTCTATTGTTATGTACTCTTGTCCAGAATGTTTTTGTTCTGTATCCCTGCATTGGATTGTTTTAAATTATTAAGAATAATTACTTTTCAGGAAGAGCAAACTTCAAACTCTGATGAGGATGGGGTAGAGGTTAAGCAACAGAGTTGCGAAGCAGGTCAAGATAACAGGGCTGAAATTCAAGATGACAGCGACAAGGTACATTTTCAATTATTGTTTGCTCCAGCTGTTGAATTTTTTATATCTGTCCAACATGTAACATGATATACAGCATGCATTTTTTGGGGGTTTGGATTACAGTGTTACTTGGGGCTTAGCATCCATCCCATGTCCAAAAGCTTATTGGCTCACGATGTTGAGCCTGTGGATCCAGCTCGATTGCATCTTTATAATACATCCCAAGTATTCTTACTAAATACTTGGTTCTTCTGCATCACATTTTCCTTCTGTCGAATTATATCTTGTGGGGGATGTTTAACCACATTCTAAATTAACAATAGCTCTATTTCTTCTCATCTCTTTACAAATGCCCTCAAAAGGAAAATGCCTTGTGTTCTAATGCAAATGTACTTTTCATCGGAAAGTTGTGTTGGTTGGTTTATATGCGCGGGTGTATGTAACTACATTAGTATCATGTTCTATATCTTCTTTGTTTCTACTTGATCCTCTAGGTAAAAAGAAAAAAAACGTAATTTGTTTGTTGCTCTTCATTGTAAAAATTTTAGTGCCATGCTCTTTGCACTGCTTTATAACACGATATCACCTGACATTTATCTTTCCTTTCCTTCTTTTCTTATGTGCAAAACTAATAGCAGTTTCATTTTCCAGGAAGAAGACAATCAAAGTGCAATTGAAAATGATGCTGAACTGAACAAGAGTCTAAACAAGCAAAGAAAACGTGCCGTAGCAGCAGCTCGTGGGGGGCGGAGGAGTTTTGCATCCAGAAACTCTTACAAAGACAAGGGTGGCAAATCCTCCCAAAACTCCCGAATTCAGAAACAACTGTGCAGCTGGTGAAATATGCGAAACCTTTTTGTAACGACAGACAGATAGACATGGTGTCGATTAAGTTGTTTGCAGCAACACTACCCTAAAGAGATAATTTTCACCTACTTCTTTGTGTGGAACACCTCAGAAAAAAGTGAAGAACAGCTCCAAGTGTAATCATTATGTATGCGGCATAAATGAAAAGTAGAAGGAAAGCTGAGAGCGCAATATTGATTTCGTCCCTGTTTTCAGTATGTTGGAATAGAACATCATATTTTTTTTATTAACTACTTATCTTTTAGGAAAAGAGGAAGATGGTGATGGGAGTTTCTGATATAAGAAAGAGAAGGATGTGATCTTTGGCAAAACAGTAATCTTTTTCTACTGAATTCTTATGAGATATGTTTGCCAGTATTTTCCTTGCCTAAATCGGTGTTGGATCTCATCTGAAGTGGATTTTTAGATATGGTTTCGGATCTTCTTGTTCAACTCATAAAGATTATTTCGAAAAGGGATTTAGTTTAGTTTCAATTGATAGTTAAGATGGATCAATGATTAAGTTTGCATTGCAAGGCTAGAACAGTTCCAAGCGATTATAGTGCCGGTGGCGCTGCACCGCGGGTGTGCCAGCGTTTCCTAATGGGCCCTTAAAAGAGTAGCAGCAATCCAATCCATAGATAGGAAAGGAAAAGAAAGGCTACAGAGGACTGAATGTCCAGACTTCAGAGCAATATAGCCGGTTTTGCCGATTCATGGGCGACGTTGTCAAACTCACTAGTATTTGGTCATTGCCCATGTAGTGGCGCTAAAACAACAGCTTGCCTGTACTATACCTTTGCTGCTTTGCATTTCGCCAACATCTGCCAAACTTGTCACCGTGACAGAGAGAATGAACGAGGCCATTGGTTTCAGTGATCGAGAGCTCAAGGCATGCTCTGCACAGCGTTTTCATTTCCCATTGCCAGGCTGTCAAACCAGGAATTTTTTCTCATGGTTACGTCGCCAACAACATCCTCAGCCGTTATTCAAAATGCGTCGTCGGAGACTTAAATCCTGCTTGCAAACTGTTCGACGAAATGCCCCACAAAGACACCGTTACCTTGGACACCGTGATCACTGCCTATGTAGATTCTGGGAACTTGAGAGCTGCTTGGGATTTTCTAAAATCAATGAAAAGATGTGGCTTTCAAGCTGATGGCTATACCTTTGTAAGTATATTTAAAGGGGTAGCTCGTGCGTCTCGATATGATCTTGGACAAAAAGTGCATTCCTTGATTGTTAAGATCGGTTATGAACGGAATGTTTATGCGGGTAGCGCTTTATTGGACATGTATGCCGAGTGTGAAAGAGTTGAAGATGCTTATGATGTGTTTCGAGGCATGCCAACGCGTAATTTTATCTCGTGGAATGCACTCCTTGATGGCTTTGTGCAAGTGGGTGACCGTGACACTGCATTTTGGCTATTAGATTGGTGGAGAAGGAACGTGTTATGGTTGAAGATGGCACATTTGCTCCACTTTTGACGTTGCTTGACAATGATAAGTTCTACAAGTTAACCATGCAACTTCACTGTAAGATTATAAAACACGGCCTTGAATTTTATAATGCTTTATGTAATGCTACACTCACTGCATACTAGGAATGTGGTTCATTAGAAGATGCTGAAACGGTGTTTGATGGTGCTGTTGGCACCCGAGATTTGGTTACCTGGAATTCCATGCTGGCAGCTTATGTAGTGCATGATAAAGATGAGGATGCGTTTAATCTTTTTCTCGAGATGCAAGGGTTTGGGTTTGAGCCAGACGTCTATACTTACACTTAATCTCATAAGTGCTTGCTTTGAAGCAGTTCATAAGAACCTCGGGAAATCCTTTCTTGCGTTGGTGATAAAGAGGGGACTGGAATAATCAGTGGCCATCTGTAATGCATTGATGGCCATGTATCTCAAATCAAATAATAAATCCATGGAAGCTGCGTTAAACTTATTTCACGATCTAAGTTACGGAACTTTGTGTTCTGGGAAATTTATACATTTTCTGTTGCAACTTATGATTGGTGTTAGTATTTTTGTAAAAGATACAAATGGATTGAAAAGGTATCAATTAGAGTATGTTTTTCAAGCCTAACGATAACAATCATTGAAAACCCCACTCATTTCACCCAAAAAACAAGAGAAAAATCAATTTGTTGCCTTTTGACTCCAAATGATATTTAAGAACACACGTTCAAAGGCAGTCCAAAAGACATTGCAATCCGTTTTTAGTGTTCAGAAATTAGAGGAACATTGTTGTTTTGTCTTCTTCCATGCTTTCAGTCATTACATTTTCCATGCAAAGATGAGTACAAATCCATCCTGCCCAGATAACCGAATACCTTACGTTGTCCGAAAATGCATTGCCCTTTTGCAAATTTGTGCCACTTCCAAGTTTAAATTGAAACAAATCCATGCCTTCTCTATCAGACATGGCATCCCAGTAACCAACTTAGACATGGGCAAGCACCTTATATACACTGCTGTTTCCGTTTCGGTCCCTATGAACTATGCACACAATATTTTTACCCAAATCCAAAGCCCAAACGTTTTCACATGGAATACCATGATTAGAGGCTATGCTGAGAGTGAAAATCCAAAATCAGCCATTGAATTGTACCACCACATGCAACTGAAACCTGACACACACACATATCCTTTTCTTTTGAAGGCCGTGTCTAAGGTGGTCGATGTTAAAGTGGGTGAAAAGATACATTCCCTTGTTGCAAAAAATGGGTTCGAATCATTGTTGTTTGTTCAAAACAGTTTGCTTCACATGTATGCTGCTTGTGGCCAGTTCGAGAGTGCATACAAAGTATTTGAATTAATGCCTGAGAAGGATATTGTGGCTTGGAATTCTGTGATTAATGGTTTTGCTCTGAACGGGAAACCCAATGAGGCTTTAACACTTTATAAGAGAATGGGTTCTGAAGGTGTTGAGCCGGACGGATTCACTATGGTTAGTTTGCTGTCTGCCTGTGCTGAGCTTGCAACGTTGGCCTTGGGCGGGAGGGCTCATGCGTTTATGGTGAAAGTTGGTCTCAACAAAAATTTGCAAGTTAATAATGCCCTTCTGGACCTTTATGCAAAGTGCGGAACCATTAGTGAAGCACGCAAGATTTTTGATGAGATGGGAATTGAGAGGAATGTGGTTTCTTGGACTTCTTTGATTGTTGGATTGGCTGTTAATGGATTCGGTAAAGAAGCTCTTGAACATTTCAAGGATATGGAGAGAGAGGGATTGGTGCCTAGTGAGATCACTTTTGTTGGGGTCTTATATGCTTGTAGTCATTGCGGTATAGTTAATGAGGGGTTTGAATACTTCAAAAGGATGAAGGAGCAATATGATATTGTGCCTAGAATAGAGCACTATGGTTGCATGGTTGATTTGCTTGGTAGAGCAGGCTTGTTGAAAGAAGCATATGATTATATTCAGGATATGCCACTGCAGCCTAATGCTGTTATTTGGAGGACCTTGTTAGGGGCTTGCACAATACATGGGCATTTAGGCTTAGGAGCATTTGCAAGAGCCCGACTCTTACAGTTGGAGCCTAAAGACAGCGGAGATTATGTGCTACTCTCCAACCTGTATGCATCCGAGCAGCGTTGGTCAGATGTACATGAGGTGAGAAGGACAATGCTTAGTGAAGGAGTCAGAAAAACTCCAGGGTATAGCCTTGTAGAGTTGGGAAATCATGTCCATGAGTTTGTTATGGGTGATAGGACTCATCCTCAAAGTGAGGCAATATATAAAATGCTAGTGGAGATGGCCATGAAGTTGAAATTGGCAGGCTATGTGCCTCACACGGCAAATGTGCTTGCAGACATTGAAGAGGAAGAAAAGGAAAGTGCTTTGTTTTATCATAGTGAGAAGATTGCAATTGCTTTTATGCTCATTAATACACTACCAGGGACCCCAATTAGGATTATTAAGAATTTAAGAGTATGCGCAGATTGTCATTTTGCAATTAAGCTGATATCAAAGGTTTTTGAAAGAGACATTGTTGTGAGGGACTGCAGCCGCTTTCACCATTTTAGAGACGGTTCTTGTTCTTGTAGGGATTACTGGTGAAGTTTGGGATGGTTTTATCAATTAGTGCAATAAAGGAAACATATGAAGGTTTGAATAGGAAATGCAAAAATCTGTGCAGTTATTGACTTAATTGTTTTGCATTTCTAGCACTGATATTGGTGGCCTTGGATTTGGCAGAATTCTTAGCAGGATTTTTACATTGCTCTTGACATGCAGTTGTGATAGATCCTGCTGATTCCAAATTTATATTGTCATCTTCAAGTATAAATTATTGTTTACTGTTGTCAAGCATGTGCTTCTCTAAAATCTTACAAGCATTTGATATTTAAATACGGATTGACAAAGAATCTGATATTTATGAGATTGGTATAGAGGATGATACTGTTTTGGCAATGGGGCTACTTGGGCTTGGCAGAAATAGTTTTTAGAGCTGCAAAGTCCAAGGGGGGTTATTTGAGGCACCTGCCTAGTTGTAATTGGCTATACTTGTCAACACTCGCTACACTGAAAGAATTCGCATCTATAAAGGTTGCCTTTTCTGTTACTGTTGTCTTTTATTCAAATTTACTATAGTGGTTCGTGGTGAAACTTTTGCTTATTGGTTTTGTAGGCATTGAAAGAGCATAGGTTTCCAGTTCCCAAAGCTGTGGATTGTAATAGGCAGTGCGTGGTTATATCACCCGTTCAAGGTTAACCACTGTGAGTATTTCGCTTTCTTTGTCAAATGTAATGCTTCTAGGTTTACAAAATGAACAATTTTTGTTCTGTTGGTACTCAAGTAATGGTTT
>Ga0307511_10003948_pt1 | contig 15157 bp, 9 predicted proteins | sample 13_EM_MG_FD_200266 | JGI IMG/M metagenome (GOLD analysis project Ga0307511, IMG submission 200266) | Populus trichocarpa ectomycorrhiza microbial communities from riparian zone in the Pacific Northwest, United States - 13_EM | ecosystem: Host-associated > Plants > Roots > Unclassified | place... | reverse complement strand
CAAAATATAACATATTAGAATAATTATTGGAAAAGGTCATCTCTACCATCTATATAGATAAAGAAAACTAATCCGTTGACTTCTGTAATAGATAAGGCGACAAGGCAATTTATATAATAATAGGATTAAATAAATTAGTTTTATTTTAATTAGATGATAAAAAATACACAACAACAAAACATATATTTTTTTTTTAAAAAAAGTAATCATGGTAGCTTGGGGATTTGTTTTTCAAAACAGGATAAACGATGTAGCTCTATTCATAACCTCTAAATACGACATGATGAAATGGGGTAAAGAAAAGATCTAAAAAAATCGGCCATGGTTAACCCGAGTTGGCATGACAAACTTGTAACCCCGATAATATAGCCGAACCAACCCGAGATGTTATGCCCAACCCGCAATCTTAGATTTTGAGATTAAAATAACCCGATAGAAAAAAATATAAAGCTCATTTTAAAATAAAAAACTGCCAACTCATGTTAACATTTTAAACTCGTGACCCGGGTCATTAAACCTGAAACACCTTATCTAGAAAAAAAATCATAAAGCCCAATTCTCAACCAATCAAATATTGAAGGATGAAATTGAAAAAAAAATAATTTCAATTGTACAAAAGGATTAAAAAAAATAGCAATTAAAAGAATAAGAATCAAAATTGAAATACAAAATAAATTTTATATTTGATTGAAGGGTAAAATTGAAAAGAAAAATAACTTAAACAAAAGGAAAAAAATAAAAATAATGAGGACTAAATTTGTAAAAATAATATGCCATAAATTTAAATTGAAATATGAAATTGAAAACAAATAAAACTGTTACAAAGAGGCTAAGAAAAAAAATAGAAATCAAAATAATAAAAACTAAATTGGAAGAAATAATACTATAAATTTAGATTGAAGGATGAAATTGAAAACCAATAAAACTTTTCCAAAACAGCTAAGGAAAAAATTAGAAATTAAAAGAATAAGGATCGAAGTTTAAATACCAACAACAAAAAGAACTAAATTGTGAATTTAGAAGAGAGAGAGAGAAAAAAAAGGTCCACTAGCAAGAAACCGCCTTACCACCATACCAACAGGAAGAGGATGCAACGACGCTTCTAATAGCATGATGAGAGGGTATTTTTGGCCAACGGGAGGCGCCATATGCATCGTCCAAAGTGTCAGAGGGCTCTCACATGCCTATACCTAATATATATTGCCATGAGTTGACATAGTAATAACAAAAAAACTATTGTGAAAAAAATAAAAAAGCTCTTTGACACTAGATTTAATATTTTTGTGTTTAAGAGAATTTTGGCCATTTAACTACAATATTATTTTTTTAATTTATTTTATTTAATCAAATATTAAATTGCCCCTCGACTAACAGGATAATAATGAAAAAAACATTGTGAAAATACCAAATTGCCCCTTAATTAGTGCTATTTTTAAGAATTTTATGTTAAGGATATTTTGGTTGTTTCACTGTATTTTTGAAATGCAAATAAAATTATTTGTCTCTATTTAATTTAGTAATAACTAACACGTTTTGTAAAAACAAAAATATTAATGTTATTAATAACTAGTTTTGAAGATGTTTAGTTTAAAAGGTAAAATTACTATTATGCTGTTACAGTGAACCATGCAAATGATCGGGTGAACAATGTTTTTCAAAGGGAGTTCAACTTTTTTTGTTTTTAATCTTGATTAGCATAATTCTTTATTGAATCCAATAGTATCGATCACTTGTAATTGAACAAGAACATTAAAGTAGCTGGCTATGATGTGGTCTCGTTAAGTAGTTGTAGACACTTTGGTTCCTCCACAATTGCATGGAATCACGTACTTACCATTTTAGTATGTCCGTCCTTAAGTTAAAAGTCTCTCCATCTCTCTAGTACGAAGAAATTCTCAGCAGAAAACAGTAATTCGGACAACAAACGAAAAATCAAACCTATCCATCCAATTGTTCAAAAACAATCAGCATCAAAATATATAATTTAAAATTGCAACCACAAAACTAATAAAGAAAAAACAAAAAAAAAACAGCCTCAACCGCTGAATGGGACATACTATCAGCGCTTTCCATGAAGGATACAAGATATAATAATGGCTTGAAACAAAAACGTAAGAAGGCATGGACTAAGACTCTGTCCAGTCTCAACTAATTTAAACCATGGACGTGATAACCACTTCGATCATGTTCCTTTTCCGGTACTACGTACTAATTCTTCACATAAATATAGACCTCGTTTGATGTTTCTTGTCACGTAACCAAGTTTGTCACCAGGTCATATTTGCTTCAGCTTCAGGGAAAAACCATGGGGTGGCAAAAGAAGGAAAAAAAGCTCTCAGGTTGTGCCATCTTCAGAGAACCCTTCCATGTCGTGACCATTACCCTCCTCAGTCTCTTGCTGCCTCTCTCATTTCTCCTCCTTGCCAGGCTCTCTAGTTATAACTATATGTTGACCATCACATCTGATCCTACACAGCAATCACCCTCTTCTTTCATCTTATCCTTATTGTTGTCCATCAATCCATCAATTCTGTGTTTTCTTGTTTCAATTGTTAGCATAGCTACTCTTATTCACGGCTTGGCAGGAAGAACTACCCTTCTAAGCGAGTCACCAGGCGTAATTTACCGGCCCGGATTGTACACCGCATGGATTGTGTTATGCACTTTACAGATTTGTGTTGGCTTGGGCATTGAAGGGAGCATAGCTGCTGGAATATTTGATGGTTCTGGTTTTGATACTCGAAGAGGTTTATTGTGTAGATACATATTTTTCTTGGGGTTGCATGAGACCATGATCCACTGGTCAAGAACTGTTGTTAAGCCAGTGGTTGATGACACAATTTTTGGTGCTGCTGGAGATGAGAAGTGGGCACAGAGGGTGACCATAGCTTTGAGTTATGGTACTTTGTGGTGGTTGAGTATAAGGGATGAAGTTGAGTCTCTGGTTTTCGTAGCAGAGGCAAAGATAGAGCTGTCGATGGATTTAGGAGTGGCTGACTTGGTTGGTTGGTGGCTGTATTACCTGACAGTGACGATCGGAATGGTAAGAGTTGTCAAGAGTCTTATCTGGATTGGGGCGATTCTGCTATGTAAGAGGGTACGACGGAATTCTACGGAGACCTGTGAGGATGAATTTGACAAGGTCTGAACTTGACCTTTTCTCTTCCACGCCGATGCTCATCCTCTTTTTTCTTTTTCTTTTTTGCTTCTTAATATATAGTATTCTCGTTCTTCATTCTGAGCAATTGCTCTTTAATATGTCGCATTCCTTTAATATTGTACCGAGAATTGTACGTAGGAATCTTCATTTTCGTAACTGTAAATTTGTGGGAAAAGAAAGCTGTAAAATTAGTCAACCCATTTGGAGTTATCCAATTGATTACGTAAAAAAATGCTTGGTTTATGACCTTTTCATATGGGTTTTTACCTCTTTGCTGGGGGCGAAGGTAGCTTGCTGGAAAGTCATGGTGGCGAAACCTGAATAATAGAGCCACCTAATTGGCCACTTGTTTTAAGAACCTTTTCCTTCCTTTCTCCGTTCTGAATCTTTTAGCCTGGCTAGCGACTAGTCCATTGGATGCATAGAAAATAGAAAATAGAAAATTGAAAATTGAAAATTGAAAATCAATCAGCCAATATAAAATGCATCGATTTATTTGTTTTTGTATTCTAAAAATATTTTTTTTTTAAAAAATAAATTTTTTATTTTTTATTTTAAATTAATATTTTTTCGGTATTTTCATATTATTTTGATGTGTTAATATCAAAAATAATTTTTTAAAAATAAAAAAATATTATTTTAATACATTTCAAGGTGAAAAACACTCGTAAAAGCAACCGCTGCCACACTTATATTTGGATAGCTTAATTTTTATATAAACCATATCAGCTCTATATGAATATTAAGAAATAATGTGATATGAGCATCGACCTCCTTAATATCCGTTTGGAATCAAATGGAAGCGCCTAAACATTTGATTATTTGGAATTAAGAGGAAAGTATGCGCTCGAGAACTTTTGACATACAATAAAAGTCACCTTGGAATTGGGTGAGGTATTTTTAGGTTCCACGTCCAAGAGGTTAAATCTGATGATGTGTTTGTTAAGGTTTCATTTTCAAGTATTCTGTTCAGTTCCTTGTTGTATAACGCTTTAGATGTATACTAGTTTCTTGCTTGCAATTTCACACGAGGTTGAACCTAAATTTTTTTAAATAAAATAAAATAATATTTAAATTGTTAGAAATTTTTCAGTTTTATTATTAAACTGATCACTATAATAGTTTAAACTTGAAAAAATTTGACTTGATTTTTTGATAAATATTTAATCAACTTGACAAACCCACAACTTGGATTTTAAACTTTACTGGATTGAATTAATTTAGTTAATTTAATAAACTCCCAATCCTCAACATTGAATGATTAAATTCAATAAAAACCTTATACTAAATAATTAAATTGAAAAAAAATTAAAATATAAAAAAATTAAAAATTAAAAATTAAAATTGACCATTTAAAAAGAGTGGGCTTGAAGGAAGCTCGCATTCCTAACCCAATAATTTTTCTCCTTTTTATTTTGAAAATAATTAACTTGATTTACTGAAACTACTGACTACACATGTTTTAGTTGTATTTATAATTATAATTATAATGTGAATCATTCTGCTATTCTGAAATTAAGAAATTTAGTACCAATTCCAAATCCTTTTAAGTTGTATTTATAACTTGATTTTCTCCCTTTTCTCCTTTTCCTTTGAACTCATTAAATTCTTCAACGTTACTATACTTAGCATAATCATTTTAAGTTTCAACTCTCTTTTTCTAGAGATTGTTTATCATTCTTTTTTTTTAAGCTTTCATAATCACTCTATAACTGTCAAAAAAACTAATTCAACCCAATAGCTTAAGCTATTAGGTAAGACCCTAAAATATGATTTATATAATTCTCTAACATACACCTCTTCAAGTAAAAATCATTTACGCTTGAAACATGCATATATTCATACTAACTTATACTTATTTTTTATCAAATAAAAAGGGGTGGTGAGATTTGAACTCGTGACTGTTTGATCAACAAAACTCTGATACTATGTCAAAGAACCATCTCAACCTAAAAATTTAAGTTGTTAAGCGAGATTTCAAGATATGATTTATATTACTTTTTAATACACCCCCTCAAATGAAAGTTATTTGAGCTTGAAACATGCATAATACCATATTACCTTGTGCTTAATTTTTAAATAAAATGGGGTAGTGTGATTTGAACTCGTGATCGCTTGGTCAACAAGACTTTGATACCATGTCAAAGAACCATCTCAACCCAATAGCTTAAGTTATTAGGTGAGACCCCAAGATATGATTTATATAATTATCTAATAATAAATCCTTATAAAATGGTACTCTTATATTCTAAGATTGTTGATGATTAATGAAAAATCATCATAAAACAAACATCTCCAATCATATTAATGATTTGGGTTATGAAATCAATTTAGTTATACCACTAATTTTTATGTTAGGATGACAAAGATATGGTCTCCATATTGAGAAATTGAGTGATGGATTCAAAACACAACGATATTAATTGCATGATTGATGGGGAAAAAATGGTGCAATAGAGGAAACAAAAAGAAATTTGGGTTTGCTTTTACATATATATATATATATATATATATATATAGAGAGAGAGAGAGAGAGAGAGAGAGAGAAAGCAAACACTACAGACTTGACAATTAACAAAGCAACCACTATGTTCTTAATCCAATCGTTGTCCATATTATTATCTTAATCGAATGGATTATAGAAAATTCACTATTAGAAATTGTCAAATACAAATTGAAATACCGATAGAAAAAATATTATTGGTAAATTACAGTGACATTTATGGACAGAATATTACCTCGTTATTTCCTTCGGTATTCACCAATAGAATTTTTTCATCAGTGACTACTGAAGGAATTACAGTTGTAAATGAAAGATTGAGAGAAAAAAGAAAAAATGATGTGTTAATATTTCAGATGGAATTATTGAGGAAATATATCCCTTGCTAATACCCGTCAATAATATCTAAGTCATAACCTGATAGATGACCCTCTTTCCCCATTTCCCATTTCTTTTTTTTTTCTTCCTTTTTAAAACTATAGAAAATAACACATAACACCCCTTTTATTTTGTCACAAATCAATATCTCATCATCACAAATCTGGCCACACCAACACTCAATCTGTCGATATCTCTATTCTGGTTCAATATTTTTTGAAGATTCAACATATCAAGTAAGCAAAACTATCTTTTTTTTTTGTAATCCATTTTTAAAATGTTAATTTTTTGGCATTTTGATATAGTATATGTAGTTTATTTGTGTGTTTACTTATTTTATAGTTTTTTCTATAGAAATTTGTTGTATGAATGTATGATTTATACATATTAAGGTTTGTTTGAGATTTTGAAAAATTATATTTGTTTGTCATTTGATGAAATTGAGTTTGATTTTGTAACTTAGGAGTTTTATAATGAAATAAATAATAGCTTATTTAATGGGTATGTTTCACATTTTTTCAATTTTATTGTTAAGTTGAAAATTTCAGTAAATTTGGAGGAATTTGATTTTTTTATAGAAAATTAATAATGATTTAAGGATATTATTAAAATAGATTGAATAAGTTTAAGTTAAACCAGTGATAGCTAAAGAGTTGGGTACCAATAATTTGTTTAGTTCACATTATTAATTAAGACATGTTGTCATCAATATTCTATATATGATTCATATAAGTAATGGATGATCATTCTTGGATGTATCGAGTTTCACCCGAAGAGTTGTGTATGATGAGTTATTGTAATGAGATTGAAGGTTTTATTAAATACACACTATGCAATCCAAAAAATATTAGTAGAGGCAGTATTAGATGTCAATGTAAGATGTGTAAAAATAAAAGTTTCTTGATCCAGATATTGTTAAGATGCATATTCTACAAAAAGGATTCATGGAGAAATCCTTGTATTGGTTTGCACACAGAAAACCATATGTTCCTTAGAAGACCATAATAAAAATGATGGTTGGGTCACCTTTTAGTTCTAGCAACGTGTATGAAGTGTACATGATATAGTAATTATTATAAGAGTATGCTTATAGATACAATGGAAATGAATTAGGGTGATGCAGGTGAATGTTTAATCATAAAAGAAGAACTAAATGCAGACGCATTATAAGATGAATGCATAAATCACAGTAAATTATCAGTCGTTGCATAGGTGTTCACCATCAAGTCAGATCATGGGCTGAGCGATGCAGATTAGAACATAATCGTCAAATAGACGAGAAGCATTTTACATGAAGGGAATAGGTTAAAAGAGAACTTCTATACTAATAAATCCATGATGAATCCCTTTGGGCTAGGTTACTAGAAAATTAACATGTGTCCAAACTTCTACATGTTGTACTACATAGAAAATATATATTTGACCGAGTGCAAAACCTGTGGGCATGCTCGATATAACCCAGAACTGGCTGGGGAATGACTCTTGTTGCAAATAGAAAACTGAGATACTTCATAATCACTCTTAGACTACAAAAGTTATTCATGTCTCCAAAGATTTCTAAGTACATGATCTGGAATCATTTACATGATGTGGTTGATGAGTCATGATGCACCTTTTCGATTATGAAACCTGGAAGCAGTTTAATAGGGTGTGTCCGTAATTTTGAATGGAACCATGGAACATACATGTTTGGTTATATACAAATGGATTCAATCCATTCTGGTTATTTGCTGCACCATATTCTTATTGGCTGGTGATACTGATGATTTAAAATTTGCCATTGGGAATGTGTATGAGGCTGAAGTTCATGTTCTTATCTATGGTTATACACGATCCTAATAGTCCAGGTAGGAATATATGTATTTGTCTTTGATTGTTGATTTATGAGTTGAAGTAGTTGTGGTTCTCTGAAACTTTAATGTATGATGTCTCAAGAAAACAAATTTTTTAGATAAAAGTAGTTTTGATGTGGACTATCAATGATTTTCCTGTATATAAGATGATTTTTTTATTGAAGCACACATGTAAAATTAGCATGCCCATATTGTATGGAAAATAAAAGGGCCTTCACCTTAATAAATAATGGTTAAACATCTTTTTTTTTTATTGTCACTGGAGGTTCTTGCCAATTGATAACAAGTACAAAAAAAACTTCTTTATAGATAGAGTTGAAAATGATGTTGCATCACCAGTACCGTCCACTGAAATTTTTTATAACGTGGTCTTATAGTACAAAGCATTGTGTTTGGTTTTCATTCTAGTAAGTAGAAGTTTCTTTGTTTTTGTGTGACTTATAACTGGGTTAAGCGAAGAATTTTTTTTTTAGAGCTTTTTCTTGGAAAACTAATCACCTCTGTCATAATTTGAATGTCATGCATATTGAAAAGAACATATTTAAAAAATATTTTTAACACGATGATGGACGTGAAAGGGAAAGCAAAGGACAATATGAAGGCTAGGATGGATATACCTTTGTTTTGCCATCATAAAAATATAGAATTGGTTTATTTTAGTTCACAGGTCACAAAGTCCAAAGTTAGCTTCGTCTTGGACAAGAATGCACAATTACTTGTCTACCAATAGCTTAAGAGTTTGCGTTTTTCTGATGGATATGCTTCAAACATATCTAAATGGATGGATTTGAAGGATAACAAGTTGTATGGATAAAGAGTCATGATTGCTATGTATTTATGCAAACACTTATTCCATTTGCTTACTAAGATTTATTGTTGAAAAGAATATGAGATGGACCTACGAAGACCAATCACTTTTTTTTTATATATATGTTATAACAAGTTGCATACTCGACATATTAAAAAGCTTGAAACTAATATAGTCCAGACAATCAGCAAATTTGAGATGATAACCCCTCTATCTTTCTTTAACTCAATGAAGCATCTACCTATACATTTAATGTTTAAGGCAAAAGTTAGAGACCATATCCAGTACAGATAGATGTATCCATTCGAGAGGTTAGGGATTACACATGCATTCTAATTACATTTCTATTGTCTTGTTTTTTTTTTTAATTTAAAACATTCATTTAATTCCATGTGGATGTTCAATCTCAAGAAAAAAGTTAAAAACAAGACGCATGTTGAGGCTTCAATATGCGAGACTTAAATTTTTGAAGAGATCTCAATATTTATCTTGTATTATTTTTAGCCTCATTTGAGAACAAAAATCAACTGCTAACTAAGACATGATGACGGTAAGGAAGTGCCTTCGAGTGAGAATTTCTCAATATTTTCCCATCCTAAATAACCTTTATAAAACAATACAGTGAGGGGAAATACTTGACAGAAATCAAATTTAGACATGCATATAATTATGTATTATTTAACTGCGATGAATTAAGACCTTTTATTCAGTAAGTATAAATAATTTTTCTCTTATAATCTTACAAACTAATAGATTGAGAAATTTCTCACAGGCAACATCGTTAATTTTTACCATCTCAAAATTCACTTATGACTGGATCTTAAATTTTTCAATTACAAGATGAATAATTTTCCATCTGGTTCAGTACACATGTAAGCACTACTTAATAATTCTTATCTCTCGTAATACTTAATTTCATTACACATTTCTTTTTAACTGTTAATGTTTGTATTCATGTACTAGGTTTATCAATTGAAAGGAAATGCTAGTGGTAGTTTGAATTTACTATGTTTGGGTCCTAAAATAAATATCAAGTGCTATAATGAGTATTTCATCAATGAATATATCTTTCATACTGAAGAGTATGATCAGGGTAGAAAGACATATAATAATAAAGTTTGTGTTAAAAGATCAACTTCTAATGAGTTTGAAATTGATTATTATGAGAAGTTAGAAAAAGTGATTGAACTATAATATCATAGAAAGCATAATAAAGTCTTTTTATTCAAATAATATTGGTTTGATACCACTAATAGAGGAATCAGAGTAGATCTCCATCATGTTTTGGTCGAAATTAATAAAAAAGCTAGACTTCACAATATCAAGGATGTCTTTATTTTCACAAAGTAATGCCAAAAGTTTATTACATCTACACTTCTTCATTTAGAAAGAATCATTCTAAGGTTGATTGATTATCCACAATGAAAACTAAATATAGAGGTCATGTCTAAGTTGTTTAGGATGGTAACGATGAAGCAACCGCGAGAGATGAATTCTTTCAAATTGATGAGTTAATTGATGTATATTGAGTTGCTTGGTCTATTGACTTAGAAGAAAATTCAAGTTTATGTGTAGCTAAGAATATTTTTGTTGATGTTGATGACTTAAATGATTATTAAAAATCAGTGGATATATATAGAAGTCGATGAAGATGATATTGATGAGCATCAATTCAAAGAAGAAGATTATGATGGACACGACAATGATGAAATTGAAGAAATTAAAGAAGAAGATGATAATTCTAATTAATTTGTAAAACATCACTGTGTAATGAAATTGACTTTAATGTTATTTTTTTTGTTCCTTTTATATTGAACTATTGTTAACACTATTAGAATATTTATTATTGTGATTTTATTATTATATTATTGAATAAAAATGGTGTTATTGTAATGTGATTTTACTATATTTGTAGGTTGGATAGATAGGGAATACAAAAACACTAGAAAAAAAATTGTTTTACACCGATATGATTACCGATGGTTTGTAAAATACCAATAGAGTTACCAACAGACTAAGTCCATCTGAAAGTTGTAGAGTATTGAAAAAAAATAGGACCATGCCACTAATTATTACATATGGAATCATCAATGGAATAAAAATTGTAATAGTTTGCCACCAAGACTTTTAGACAGAATAACCGACGAATTAAGTTTCTCGAAAAGTTCCAGAGAGTTGAAAAATAATTATAGAAACATGCCACTAAGACTTAAAAACAAAATTACCAATTATGTTTGATAGATTTACCTTGGTTTATGTGATGTTAATTTGCTCAACTATGTTAATATTATTGTTTTAATTATGTTAGTGAGAAAGATTTGTTTGGGTTATGGTGTTGTGCAAATTTTAGAATTGTTAATGAGAATTTAGTATATTGAGTTGAATTGGTGTTAAGGTTTCGGTTGTTTTGTAAGAAAGAATAATGTGAAAATATTGGATATTTATTCATGTTGTCTTGCTTTCTACTTTGGATCATGTTCTTTTCATTGTATCTTTATTATGGCTAATTTGCATAAAGCTTGGTGAACCTTTTATGAGGGATATAAATGTTTGTTGGGTTGTTTGAATGGTTGATTTTGCAGGTAATAAAATTTTAGGTAGTCTCCTGTATATAGAAGGTGTTGCCGAGTTTTTTTAAAATATAAAATATTAAAAATATTATTTCCGTTTTTATACTTTAATTTGTTTAAATGATGAAGAGAAGGTCATTAGTGAGTAATATGGAAGGGAGCATTATTGGTTCTTCTAACAACGCCTTTGATGACCATAAGTTGCTAGGTGCCGACCATAGCTAGACACTTGAGGCACAAACACCCTCTCTAGATGTAGACTCATCAAATGAGATGCCACCTCACAGAAGGGGTGTCCATTTCGAGCAGCATGTATATATTGCGAAATACATTGCTTAGTGGAAGCCCAATCACAACATGTAAGTTTGTTTTACTTTCCTCCAGGATTAAGAAATAAACAACAATGGATAATTTTTTAACAATTAATTTTAATGAATGAATAGAATTTCAGGTATACAAATGTGGAGGCTGCTCGCATGATAACATCCACGATGAAATTGTAGATGGAAATGCTTTTGTTTTAGTAAAGTCATGTTTCTAATAATCCTGAATAGAATCATATAATTGATGCATGGTTCAAAAAGTTCAAGGTTAGTATATACATAAAAAATTATTATTATTTTAATTTGGTCAATTTTTTAATTTTAATGAATTAATTATTTTATAAAAAAGACATGCAATGACAAATTTTACTTGGAGCAAGTTGACAACGCTGTTGTTAGAAGGGTGTGGGGGAATCACAATGTCATTAGGTAAGATTGAATTCAAAATTTTCTATTTTTTTTAAATGTTCAAATTTTATTTTTTGTTATCTTAACTGATAATTTAGTTTTACCATATAAGTTGTGTGATTTATGGTATGAGGCGCAAAACAAATCAAAGAAATATGCAAAAGAAATAGGTCTTTAAAGTTAGGAAGACGTGGTTGTGTTGAGGGATTTCAGACCTCTATATGTCTCGAAGGTGATGTGAGAAACTTGTATCAAGCACGTGAAGTATGAGCATTTTGTGCAGCAGTCTCAGTCTGGTGCAGAGAACCAAAACAAGGAGATTCATGGTTGAATTACCACGCACACCAGCGAATCCATTTTGTTCATTTCACATGCAAAGTAGATGGTAAGATTATGTTTTATTACATACATTTTTTTTATATAAAAATTCATTGTTTTATATGAAAAAAGTTTAACTGGCAATAGCTTCCTTTTGCAGGCTACGGTTCTTGGACGTAATCCAAGACTGATGAAGCTTTTTTTTGAAACTCATAAGTGAAATGAGGAACGTCGAAAAGGGGTGCAATAACTTGTGGATAGCCGAGCCCAGAAGTTCGTGGTAAGTTGAATTTCAATAATCATTTTTCTTAAGTTATTGTTTTTTTTTTAATGAAACATATAACATTTGATTGCAGGAGAGATATGAGGATGATCATTCAACCTATCCAAAACTCGATTAGATTTGTGGTTGGAGGCTGGATTGTCTAATGAACCCAGTAAAAATCAGGTTTATGGTATTTCAAACACTACAGCCGATGATATGTGGACGGGTCGTCGTGTATCGATCGTTGGTTCCTCACAATCAAGTTCAAGCTCTCAATTTTTGGTTGTCTAGGCGATTGTATAAGAACAAGTTGAAACTTAGACGATTCGGCTTGGTGTTGAGACAGACCAACTTACGTCCGAGAGTATTGAACTTAGGTGATTGTATGAGGAGCTGTTGTCAAGCCTCGGTGGTTCATGTTGTCTACCTTGTTGCCCACCTAGTCCTAACAAAAATCCACCTCTGCCTCCTCCTTTATCTTTTATCCTCTAGATAAATTGTATTCAATAATATTTTTAAATTAATAATAAAAATTTAGTTTTATGTTAGTTTAATTTCTTTTAATTTTTTATGTTTTGTTTATTTTTTTAAAATCATATAAAATACCGACAGATTAAGTCAATTGAAAAGTTCCAAAGAGTTGGGAAAAACTTAAATGATTTTACCACTGACAATTTCAAATAGAATTACTAACAGACTAAGCCCATCGAAAAGTTTCAGAGAGTTGGAAAAAAAATTACAGGAATTCTTACTGACAATATGTGATTCACCGATGAGTTAATTTCATCCGTAATATAAATTCAATCATAGATGGAATGACCACTGATTCATTTTGTTGGTGATTTGTCATTGACCGACAAAATGATGCTGGTAAATTTTTTTTGTTTAGTGAGCTGTTTTCGTTTTTAAATTTATCGATGATTATATTATCGATGAAATGACCGACATAATAAAAATCACTGATGATAAGTTTTTCGGTAATCACTTACCGTCCATGATTCCATCAGTAAATTATTTTTCGATAAAATCAGTTTTTAAATACCGACAAAATAATCCAACAATATTATGCAATATTCTAGTTGTGATTTTAGACCAATTCTGAATATTTCAATCTGTAAACGTAGAAAAATGATATGATAAATATTGATTAAATTATCTTGTAAAGTAATATTGATAATTATAATAAGTGATGAATATAATTTTTATTGACAATTATAATTACAAACATCTAAAATCTTTTAATTTTTTTATATATTTTAAGTGATATATTTTAATTTAAATTGATAATGATTCAAGAACTTTTTTTTTTGGTTATATATACATTATACCTATCATATCTCATCTGTACATGTTCTTTTGTATTCAATAAGTTTTTTTTTTTAAAAAAAAAAGGGTTGAGAAATGCATGTTTTTATGGGTTTCGAATTAATGATGGCACGTGGCGGCGGTGGCATTGATGATCAATGCAATTTGCTTTTATTTAGTCTGTATATAGATTGAAGAGTGGATACCGCTGCATTGCAGATATATACAAAGGCATTTTTTGTTCAAGCTGCACTCTATTGAGGCTTTTGGCCTTGTAGTCATTGAGGCAATGAATTGTGGATTACCTAGCCTAGCCACCAATCAAGGTGGCCCAGCAGAAACTATTGTTGATGGGGTCTCAGGATCCCACAGTTATCCCAACAATGGAGATGAGTCTAGAAATAGGATAGCAGATTTCTTCAAGAAGTGTACGACAGATGCTGAATATTGGAACAAGATGTCAGAAGCTGGTCTCCAACGCATCTAAGAATTAATGGTGAATTCACAACGCTACCAAATTCATCGGATATGAACTTTTCCATTAGTAACCAATCATAAATGTTGTCCTGCAGCTATACATGGAAGATTTGTGTAAATAAAGTGTTGAATATGGGATCTGTTTACGGATTTTGGAGGCCGATGAACAGGGAACAGAAGCTTGCCAAGTAAAGATATATTGAAACCTTCTACAATATCCAGGAATTTTGTGGGTTACTTTTGAAAGCTAGTGCTTTGGAATTTTCTCGCTCTGTTATTTTTTGTCAGATCAGTCGTTCCTTCCTTTGTATATTCCTGCTGCGACTGCTTGATTTATGACTGCCCTCCGTGCTATACCAAAAAATAGAAGAGAAAAATGGAAGGGAAAGGCTATAAGATTCAGCCCTCTTACCTTCTCCCTCCTCTTAGATCGACATTTAGATACCGTGTTTGGAGTTTGGCAGAGTTTAACCCTTAAGTTTCATGAAAAGAGATCGACAGGACAAGTTGTTTCTCTGTTCTCTGGATCCCGAAGCAGTGATGCCAATTAACTCATCAGCTTCCTGGATGATCTCATTATTTGTGGATAGTCATAACAAGGGACCTCGCAGACTTCAGCAACTTCAAAAACTAAACCCCCAAAACCAGCACCAATTGTTGTAGTTGAATCTCTGCAATCACCTCTGTTGGGAAAACTAGGGACAACTAACCGGATCAATTCAGCGGAATACAATTCACAATTCACAAGTCCCAATCCTTTTTCCCTCTTTGTGCAGTAAAAACAGAATCAAA
>Ga0307511_10003946_pt1 | contig 15158 bp, 12 predicted proteins | sample 13_EM_MG_FD_200266 | JGI IMG/M metagenome (GOLD analysis project Ga0307511, IMG submission 200266) | Populus trichocarpa ectomycorrhiza microbial communities from riparian zone in the Pacific Northwest, United States - 13_EM | ecosystem: Host-associated > Plants > Roots > Unclassified | place... | reverse complement strand
GAGCTTGTGGCAGCGCTCCGCCTCGTCCATGTAATGCGTGCTCACCAGCACGGTGATGCCGCGCGCGGCCAGGGCGTGGATCTCCTCCCAGAAATCGCGCCGCGCCTTCGGGTCCACCCCCGCCGTCGGCTCATCGAGCAGCAGCAGTTCGGGCTCGTGCAACAGGCAGGCAGCGAGCGCCACGCGCTGCTTCCAGCCGCCGGAAAGCGCGCCCGCCAGTTGATCGGCGCGGTTGGTGAGACCCAGGTCGGCGAGGGTGCGGTCCACGCGGCCCTTGCGGTCGCTCATGCCGTACATGCGCGCGACGAAATCGAGGTTCTCGCGCACCGTGAGGTCTTCCCAGAAGGAGAAGCGCTGGGTCATGTAGCCGACCTTGCGCTTGATCGCGCCTGCTTCCTTGCGGATGTCGTGGCTCAGGCAGGTGCCTTCGCCGGCGTCCGGGGTGAGCAGGCCGCAGATCATGCGGATGCAGGTGGTCTTGCCCGAACCGTTGGGGCCGAGAAAGCCGAAAATCTCGCCACGCCTGACCTTGAGCGAAACGTTGTCGACCACCTTGTTGGCACCGAAGGTCTTGCTGATGCCGCGCACGTCGATGACGTAGTCGCCGGCGGCGTTTGGGGTTGCAGCTGGGGCGCTCATGATCGGAGCGTCCTACAGGCTGATGTCCACCGGCTGGCCCGGATGCAGCCTGGGCGCATCGGTGACCGCGGGATAAGCCTCGACCAGGTAGACCAGCTTGGCGCGCTGGTCACGCGTGTAGAGCACGGGAGGAGTGTATTCCGCCTGCGTCGAGATATAGCGCACCTCCGCGCCGATCGGCGCGCCGCAAGCGTCGCAGCGGACCGTGATTTTCTGTCCCGGCTTGATCGCGCCCAACTGGGGTTCGGCAACGTAGAAGCGCAGCTTGATGTTCTGCGGCGGCAGCAGGCTGACCACCGCGCTGCCCGGATTGATCCATTCGCCGGCCCGATAGTAGGTTTCGTACACCAGCCCGGTAGCCGGCGCGGGGATGGCGCGCTGCTTGAGTTTCCAGTCCGCCTGCGCCAGCGACGCGCGGGCGGCGGCGGCTTCGGACTGGGCGGCGCGGATTTCGTTGTCGCGCGCCGGCAGCTTGGCGGTCTGCACCTGCGCCTGCAGTTCATTGACCGCGGCGGTGTTGCGCGTCAACTGGGTGCGCGCGTCGTCCAGCACCGAGGGGCTGATGAAGCCGGATTGCGCCAGGCCTTGCTGTCGCGCCAGGTTGGCGGCGGCCAGTGCGCGCGCGGCAATCGCCTGTTGCAATTGCGCGTTCACCACGTTCACTTCCGGGGCGCGCTTGCCCGAGAGCAGGTTGGCGAGCGACGCGTCGGCCTTGCTGACCCGGTCTTCCGCTTCGCGCCGGGCCGCCGTTTCGTTGGCCGATTCGAGGGTGAACAGCGGCGCGCCCGCCGTGATGCCCTGGCCGCGGCGTACCGCCAGATTGTCCATGGTGCCGCCGGCGGTGACCGAGACGCGCACGAACTCGCCTTCGACATAGCCCTGGATGCGCTGTGGCTCCTCCTTGGCGCAGGCGGCGAGCAGAAGGCAGAGCAGGGTGCCCAGGAATATCGGCGTGAAGGCAATACGGGCAGGCATACGGGCGGCTCTTGGCATGGCGTTCTCCGTTTACGTGTTGCGTCCGACGATCTCCCAGTTCTTCAGGAGAGCGGGCACGGCTTGGTCCAGTGAGGCGGAAAAATCGGGGTCATCAAAAGCGAAATTGAGCATCGCCAGCCCGATCAGGTTGGCGTGCAGCAGGGTGATGTTGGCTTCGCTGGCATCCACCCCGCATTGCTGCAGGATGCGGCCGATCAGGCGGCGCGCATTGCGGATGAACTCCTGCACCGCCGGCTTGATGCGCGCGTCGCCATCGGCCGCGATCAGCAGGCCGAGCATCACGCGCGGCTTGTTGCGGTCGCGCAGCTTGGCGGCCATGCCGGCGGCCAGCTCGCCCGGTCGCGGAGGCGCGGCGCCGCCATCGAGTACCTGCCGCACCAGCTGCTCGACCTCGCGGTACACCGCGTGCTCGGCCAGGCCCAATTGCAGGGCGGCGCGGGTGGGGAAGTAATAGGTGAGGTGGCCTTGCGAGATCGAGGCGGCCTTGCACACCGCCAGCTGGGTGAGCTTGTCGTAGCCCTGCTCGCACAGCACGCCGTAGGCGGCATCGAGGATGCGCGCGCGCGTGTCGGCGGGCGGCTGGGTGGCCGGGGCCTGCTTCCGGGGTGGACCCGCGCGCGTCAGCCTGGCGCGGGCCAGGCCGGCCGCCTTGGGCGGTTTGACGTGGCCGCCCTGCGCGCTGGTTTTGGGTGTGGGAGAGCGTGGCATCGCGAAAAAGAGGTTTTGTATCCCCGACTTTGTATTTATACCTAATGTTTAGGTAATTATATATAGAAAATGGCTTCCCGGCGCCTAAGCCCTGAGGGACTCCCCTACGTCCCCGACCGAATATTGCAATGCCGCAAAATTCGTTAACATACTTTTCACAATTTACCTTCAACGGTTCCTGTTCCGATGGGATTTCGGTTCGGGAATCGGCAAGGGGAGTAGCTTGAAGGAGCGGTGTTACGCCGCTCCAACGTCTGACTCGACAACACGGGACGCATTGTTCGGCGTCCCCGGGCCAGGCGGCAGGGCAAGAGCGCGTCGCGCCACCTTGCAAGCGAGACCTTGGCGGCTGCGTCGCGGCGTTTATGGATCTGCTCGATCTTTTCGCTCGCGTCGTCGTTCCGCTGGTCTCGTGTGCAACCTGAGCTCTGGAAAAACAAGACATCGTGCCTCCCCTGATTCCCCCGATATTCATCGCCGCCCTGTATTTGCCGCTGCGCGCCTCGCGCCGCGGCTGCTCCACGTTCTGACGGAGCAGAGATGACCAGACTATTTGCCATCGCCGCGCTGGCCGCGGCGGGTTGGGTTGCGCCCGCGTACGCCCAATTTACCGGCTCCACCGGCGCGCCACTGCAAAGCAGCCCCGCCCTGACCCCGCCGCCCGAGCCACAAGCGGGACCCGGCAGCCAGCGCTACACGCTGGATGAACTGATCGAACTGGCCGAGCGTGAACATCCCGGCCTGCAGGCAGTGCGCGCGCAATCCCTGGCGGCGCGCGCCGGGGTGACCACGGCACGTGCTTATCCCAATCCGGAATTCGACTATCTGGGCGGCAACTATCGCGCCCGCGAAGCCGGCGCCGCGGCCGGCTACGGCAGCACCTTCAGCGTGACCCAGCGCATCGAGAACCCGGCCCTGCGCGGCGCCCGCGTGGAGGTGGCCAATGCCGGCGTACTCGGCGCGGAGATCGACATCGACGGCACGCGCAACGAGCTGGTGGCACGCATCAAGAGCCAGTACTTCGACGTACTGCGCCGTGAAGAGGAAGTCACCGCCGCGGCCGAGGATCTCGCGCTCACCGAGCAGATCCGCGCGCGCGTGCGGGTGCGCACTTCCAGCGGCGAGGGCGCGCGCTTCGACCTGTTGCGCGCCGACACCGAGGTGGGTATGGCGCAAAAGGAAGCCGCGCGTGCCAAGGCGCGCCTGGCCCAGGGGCGCGCGCTGCTGCGCTCGGCGGTGGCCGCGCGCTTGCCCGAAAGCTTTGCCTTGGCTGACGAGTTCTACCGCCGCCTGCCCGGTGCCAACTACGGATCGCTGCGTGATTCGGTGCTGGCCAGCAACCCGGGGCTGCGCCGTGCCCTTGCCGAGACCACCCGTGCCGAGAAGCAGCTGGATGTGGAGAAGCAGTCAGTGCTGCCTTCGGTCGGCCTGCAGCTTTCGCAGGAGCGCCAGCCCGACACCATCGCCAACAAGTTCGGCATCGTGCTGGCGATTCCGCTATGGGACCGGCGCCGCGGCCAGATCGATCAGGCACAGGCGCAGATTCTGCGCGCGCGCGGCGAGGCAGAGCTCAAGCGCGTGGAACTGGCGCAGGGCTTTGAGGCCGCCTGGCAGCAATACCAGGCGGCTTACCAGTCGGTACAGGCGCTCGAGGGCGGGATTCTCGAGGACGCGCGCCGCGTGGTCGAGATCGCCGAGGCCGCTTATCGCTACGGCGAGCGCGGCATTCTCGAATACCTGGATGCACGCCGCCAGTATCGTGCCGCGCGCAATGAACTGATCGCCGCGCGCTTTGACCTGCATGCAGCCAAGGCGGAGCTGGAGCGCCTGGCCGCCGCCGATTTCCGCGAAACCCGGATGGAGAAATGAACATGCACAAGCTCAATTGCGCAGTCCTGCTGCTGGCTGCCGCCGTGCTCGCCGCCTGTGGCGGCAAATCCGATTCGCCCCTGAACAAGGCCGATGCGGCCGCCGCCAAGGCGGCGCCGCGCGACCCGTTGATCGTCACCCTCACGCCGGAGCTGGGCGCCCTGGTCAAGTTCGGTACCGTCACCGACGCCGAGGTCACCGATACCCTGCGCATTGCCGGGCGGCTGGAAGTGAACGGCTACCGCACCGCGCGCGTGGGCGCGCCGGTGACCGGGCGCATCACCGACGTCAAGGCGGTGCTGGGCCAGGAAGTGAAGACCGGGGAGATGCTGGCCAACCTGTCGAGCCAGGAGTTGACGGCGGCGCAGCTTGCCTTTCTCAAGGCGCACTCAGCCGAGCAACTCAACTCGCGCTCCGCTGAACGCGCGCAACTGCTGCTGTCCGCTGACGTGATCGGCTCGGCCGAATTGCAGCGCCGCCAGAACGAACTGGCGGTGTCGCGTGCCGAAAAACGCGCCGCCGCCGACCAGTTGCGCGTGCTCGGCCTGGCACAAGGCAGCATCGACCGGCTGGAGAGGACCGGCTCGATCATCGCGGTGGCGCCGATCGACACCACGCAATCGGGCATCGTGATCGAGCGCAAGATCGCCATGGGCCAGGTGGTGCAGCCGTCCGACATCCTCTTCGTGGTCTCGGACTTGAGCTCGATCTGGGCCGGTGCCGACATTCCCGAGCAGGAGGCGGCCGACGCGCGGCGCGGCCAGAAGGTGGAGATCGAGATTCCCGCCCTGGAAGGCGCCAAGCGCGCCGGCAAGATCGTCTACGTCGCCGACGTGGTGAACCCGGAAACGCGTACGGTGCACGTCAGCGTCGACCTGGATAATCCGGAGCGCAAGCTCAAGCCCGGCATGCTGATCACCATGCTGATCGACAGCCGTTCCTCCAAGCGCCAGGTGGTGCCGGCGGGCGCGGTGGTGCGCGACGCCGATGCCGATCATCTGTTCGTCGAGACCGCGCCGGGCACGGTGCGCCTGACCCGCGTCAAGCTCGGGCCGGAGAAAGGGGGCGTACGCCCACTGCTGGAGAAATTGCCAGCCGGTGGCCGCGTGGTGTTCGAGGGTGGCTTTCACCTGAACAACGAACGCCAGCGCCGCAACCTCGATGCGCAGTCGGGGGCCCGCGCATGATCAACGGCCTGATCGGCTGGTCCCTGCAGCAGCGTGTGTTCGTTGCCGTGCTGGTGGCGGTGCTGTTCGTCGCCGGCGCCTTCGCCACCAAGAAGCTGTCGGTCGATGCCTTCCCTGACGTCACCAACGTGCAGGTGCAGGTGGCGACCGAGGCGCCCGGGCGCCCGCCGGTGGAGGTGGAGCGCTTCATCACCGTGCCCATCGAAATCGCCATGACCGGCCTGCCCGGTTTGACCGAGATGCGTTCGCTGAACCGCAACGGCATCTCGATCGTCACCCTGGTATTCACCGACAAGACCGACATCTACTTCGCGCGCCAACTGGTGCTGGAGCGGCTGATCGAGGTGGGCAACACTCTGCCGCGCGGCATCACGCCGGTACTGGGGCCGGTGTCCACCGGCCTGGGCGAGGTCTACCAGTACACGCTGGAGAAGCCCGACGACCGCGACGCGCAGGGCAAGCTGCGCACCATCCCGGTCAGCGAGCTGACCGAGAGGCGCAGCGTGCATGACTGGGTGCTCAGGCCAATGCTGCGCAGCATCTCCGGGGTGGCCGAGATCAACAGCATGGGCGGCTATGTGCGCCAGTACGAGGTGCTGGTCAACCCGGACCGCCTGCGCTACTACGGTCTGAACGTGAAGGACGTGTACAGCGCGGTGGCGCGCAACAATGCCAACAGCTCCGGCGGCATCCTGCCGGCCTACGCGGCGCAATACCTGATCCGCGGCACCGGTCTGATCGCGAACCTGGACGACATCCGCCAGATCATGCTCAAGGAAGTACGCGGCACACCGGTCTATGTGCGCGACGTGGCCGATGTTACACTCGGCGCGGAAGTACGCCAGGGCGCGCTGATCAAGAACGGCGAGACCGAGCAGGTGGGCGGCATCATGCAGATGATCCGCGGCGGCAACGCGCGCGAGGTGGTGACGCGCATCAAGGCCAAGGTGGCGGAGATCAACGCCCGCGGCATGCTGCCAGGCAACCTCAAGGTCGTTCCTTTCTACGACCGCACCGACCTGGTCGACGCCGCCATGGGGACGGTGGCCAAGGTGCTGGCCGAGGGCATCGTCCTGGTGGTGGTGATCCTGTTCGTGTTCCTGGGAGATGTGCGTTCTTCCATCATCGTGGTCGCCACGCTGATCCTGACACCGCTGATCACCTTTATCGTGATGAACCGCATCGGCCTCTCGGCCAACCTCATGTCATTGGGCGGGCTGGCGATCGCCATCGGCCTGATGGTGGACGGGGCGGTGGTGGTTGTGGAGAATGCGTTCGCGCGCCTGGGCGAGCCCGGCATCCCGCCGGAGCGGCGCGCCAATGTGATCTTCAAGGCGGCTTCGGAAGTGGGCAAGCCGGTGCTGTACGGGGTGGGCATCATCATCCTGGTGTTCCTGCCCCTGCTCTCGCTGGACGGCATGGAAGGCAAGATGTTCGCGCCCCTGGCGCTGACGATCGCGATCGCGCTCACCGTATCGCTGGTCCTCTCATTTACGCTCACGCCGGTGCTGTGCTCCTACCTGCTTAAGGGCGGCGCGGAACACGATACCTGGCTGCTGCGCAAGCTGAAGGCGCCTTACCTGAAGATGCTGCATTACTGCCTGGGTAACGGCAAGCGCGTGGTGCTCTCGGCCGTGCTGCTGCTGGCGGCCAGCGTGTGCCTGCTGCCCTTGCTGGGTACGGCCTTCATTCCGACCATGCAGGAAGGCTCGATCACCCCGGTGATCGTGCGCGTGCCGCGCATCTCGCTGGACGAGTCGGTGCGCATGGAAAGTCAGGCGCTCCAGGCCATCATGATGGTGCCCGAGGTCAAGATGGTGGTGTCGCGCCTGGGCCGCGGCGGCTCGGCGGCCGACCCCGGCCAGCCACACGAGTCCGACCCCATCGTCACCCTGAAGCCGAAGGACGAATGGCGCGACGGCCACACCCAGGACGACATCGCCGACGAGATTCGCGACAAGCTCAAGGGCCTGCCGGGGGTGGAACTGGGCATCAGCCAGCCGATTGCCGCGCGCGTGGACGAGATGGTGTCAGGGGTGCGCTCGCAGGTGGCGATCAAGCTGTTCGGCGACGATCTTACGCAGCTCAAGCAGACGGGTGATGCCATTGCACGCGTGCTTGGCGGCCTGAAAGGCGCGACCGACCTGCGGGTGGAGGCGGTGTCCGGCCAGGAGTACCTGACCATCAACATCGACAGAGCCGCGATCGCGCGCTTCGGCATCAACGTCGAGGACGTCAACGATGTGATCGAGATCGCCGTGAAGGGACGCGACGCGACTACCGTCTACGAAGGCGAGCGGCGCTACACCACCATCGTGCGTTTCCCGGAAAACTACCGCGACAATGTCGAGGCGATCTCCAACATCCTGCTCTCCGCTCCTTCCGGTGCGGTGGTGCCGCTCAAGGACCTGGCGCAGATCTCCCTGGCTGACGGCCCGGCGCAGATCAGCCGCGAAACCGCCAAGCGGCGCCTGGTGATCGGCGCCAATGTACAGGGGCGCGACCTGGGCGGCTTTGTCGCCGAAGCACAGGCGAAGATCGCGGGTGAGGTGAAGCTGCCCGACGGCTACTACTTGGCCTGGGGCGGCCAGTTCGAGAACATGGAGCGCGCGATGAACCGCCTGATGGTGATCATCCCCATCACCGTCGGCGCGATCTTTTTCCTGCTGTTCATGCTGTTCGGCACGGTGCGCTATGCCGCGCTGGTGATCACCGTGCTGCCGCTGGCGGCGATCGGCGGCATCATCGCGCTCGCGGTCAGCGGCGAATACCTGAGCGTGCCGGCAGCGGTCGGCTTCATCAACCTGTGGGGCATCGCGGTGCTCAACGGGGTGGTGCTGGTCAGCTTCATCCGCCAATTGCGCGAGCACGGCTTGCGGCCGAAGGAAGCGGTGATCGAGGGCTGCACGCACCGCTTCCGCCCGGTGATGATGACCGCCTCGGTGGCCATGCTGGCGCTGATCCCGATGCTGTTCTCCACCGGCCCGGGTTCGGAAGTGACGCGGCCGCTGGCCGTGGTGGTGATCGGCGGCCTGTTTTCCTCGACGGCGCTGACCTTGCTGGTGGTACCGGTGCTGTACGGCTGGTTCGAGGAGAAGGATCCGAACGAGATGGCCGCGACCAAGAGCGTGCCGGAGGTGCCGGCGGCGGATGCGCCCGCGTCGGCCCACTAGCGAGAGGCAGGAGCAGGGCGGAAAGGAGCGAAGCGGGAAGGGCTAGCCTAGCGCCCGCCCGCCGCTTCGAGCAGACCCGCCATCTCGCGGTAGCCGCGCCGGCGCGCGTGCGCCAGCGGCGTGACGCCTTCGCGATCCGCCAGATTGACCTGCGCGCCATGGGTGATCAGTTCGCGCACGATCTCGGTCTGCGTACGCCCGCCGTCGCCGAGGATCACCGCTTCGAGCAGCGCGGTCCAGCCCAGGTTGTTGACGTGGTTGACGTCGATCCTTGTCTTGAGCAGTTCGCGCACCATGGCCAGGTGGCCGTGGTGACACGCCGGGATCAGCGCGGTGCCGCCGTAGCGGTTGCGGCTTTTCAGGTCGGCGCCGGCGGCCAGGCATAGGCGCACGATCTCCAGGTAGCCGGAAGCGCCGGCCAGCAGGAAAGCGCTGTCCTGCATATCGTTCTGGGCGTTGACGTCCGCGCCCTTGCCGATCAGGAGCGCGGCGATCGCGATGTGGTTGCCCTGGGTGGCGGCGAGCAGCGCGGTGCGCTTGTGTTCGTCGCGCGCCGTTACGCCGGCGCCGGCGGCGAGCAGGCGTTTCACCTCGGCTTCGTCACCGCGCGCGGCAGCACGGATCAGGGCTTGGTCGGGATTGGCGGGGTCGGCGGTCTGCGCGTGCATGGGCAGGGCGTAGCTTAGCGCGGCGCCCGCCAGCAGGCGCCGGCGGGTCAGTGTGAATCGGCGGGGGCGTTGGGTTGCCGGCATGTTCTGGTTCATGCTCTTGCAGGAGGTAAGCGCCTTGTGTACCGGCTGCTTGCGCAGTCGCGGCGCGGCCCGCGCGACTAGCCTGCCATCGAACCGCGGATCGGCGAGATCGGCATGTCGGTCTTGCGTTGCAGGAACTCGCTCTCCGGCGCGCCGGCGCGCACCCGGGCCAGCAACTCGTCGGGGTCGAATTCCACGCCAATCGCATTGGCCGTGTAGCCGGGGCCGTGCATGTATTCGGTGGCGGCCTCGGGAGTCGGGAAGCTGTCGACCTGGAACTCCATCTGGTTGCCGTCCGGGTCGGCGTAGTACATCGACAGGGTCACGCCGTGATGCAGGGTCCAGTAGGGCTTGATGCCCTGGTCGCGCAGCCAGGCGTAGTTCTCGGCCAGGTCGCGCACCGAGTTGTAGGTGTAGGCGACATGGTCGACGCCGATCTTGCCCTGCTTGTCGTTTTCGCGACCATCGGGGTCGACCACCGCGAGGTCGACGAAGGCAAAGCGGTGATGCTCGTCGTCGTAGGTGAGAAAGCCCAGCACCGGGTTCTGGAACTGCACGCGCGCATCGAACACCGTCTGGTACCACTGGATCATCTCGGCGAAGCGCCGGGTACGGTAGACGATGTGGACGAACTTGGCGGGGCGGACGCGGGGCATGCTTTGTCTCCTGGGCTGCGGCAGCTTTGTGATTTATGCGCTGATGATAGCGCCCCAGCGCCACGCCCGCCGCTTATGCGCCGCTGCTCAATATGCTGATGTTGTCGTATATCTTGCGCAGCAGCGTACGTAATTTCTCCGCGTCCTCGTCGCTGATGCCCGACAGCGCGACGCGCTCGTAGAGCTGGGCGATCGGGATGATCTTTTCGGTGAGCAGGCGCCCCTCCTCGGTCAGGCTGATGGCGACCGCGCGCGCATCCTCGAGCGACCGGTCGCGCTGCGCCAGGCCGCGGCGGATCAACCCGTCGATCACCCGGGAGATGGTGGAGAGATCGGCCGAGGTATGGGCGGCCAGTTCGGAGAGGCGCTGATGCGCTTCCAGGTGCAGGGCAACGCAGGTGCGCCATTCGTTCAGGGTCAGCTTGAAGGGGCGCAGCTCCTTGCTGAAGGTGTTGCCCATGCGCTCGCCGGCGCGCGCCAGCAGGTAGGGCATGGCGCGCTCCAGCTGGTGGGGCGGGAAGTTGCGCGCCTGCGCCAGCAGGGCGCGCGCGCCCTTGCCGGCGGCGATGCTGGCTTTCTTGGCTGCTTTTGCCTTGCTGGCGGAACTGGCCTTGGCCGGCGCGCGCGGGGTAGCTTTTGTTGCTTTCTTGGTCATGGTCCGGAAGCGCCCGCATGCCTTTCGGATGCTGCGGCGCGCAATATTAATTACTTGCATTTACAAGTAATAGAGGATTAACATTACTTGCAAATACAAGTAATTAAACCGTGTCGCGCATCATACCCGAGCGCCGCCACGGCCACACAAAGACCGCAAGTTGATACATGCGAGGTGACAAATGAATACCGCAACCGATCTGCCCCTGGGCCTTGCCTCCGGGGCCACTGCCAGCCCGCGCTATAGCGACTACGAGTTCGCCGCGCCTGGCCGCCATTCACCCGTCGCCGGGGCCCCAAGCATGGACGAACTGGTGGGCCGTGCCGGCGAGCTGGCGGTGGAACTGAAGGCGCGCGGGCCGCAGACCGAGCGCGAGCGCCGCGTCTCCGACGAGATCACCGCCAGGTTTCGCGAAGCCGGCTTTTTCAAGCTGATGCAGCCGGCCCGCTTCGGCGGCTACGAGTACGGCTTTTCCGCCTTCATCGACGTGATCAGCGGCTTGGGGCGTGGTTGCGCTTCTTCCGCCTGGGGCTGCTCGCTCGGGGCGATCCATCAATGGATGCTCGGCACCTTTCCGTTGCAGGCGCAGGAGGATGTGTGGGGCGCCAACCCCGACGCCATCATGTGCGGCTCCTACGCGCCCGCAGTCAAGGCCGAGCGCGCCGACGGCGGCTACATGGTGCAGGGCAAGTGGCACTGGGCCTCGAACGTGGACAATTCACAATGGGCCCTGCTCGGCGTGATGTTTCCGGCCGACGATGAGACGCCCCAGCCTCACGCCGGCTTCGTGCTGGCCCCGCGCCGCGACTGGAGCATCGAGGACAACTGGTATGTGGCCGGCCAATCGGGCACCGGCTCGAAGACGGTGGTGATCGACTCGCCCACCTTCATCCCCGCGCACCGCCGCATCACCTTTGCCGCGCTCTCCTCGCACAACCCGCCGGGCGCGGCGGTCAATACCAACCCGATCTACAAGATTCCCTTTCTCTCCGCGGTCCCGGTCTGCCTGGTGTCGCCCATCCTGGGCGCGGCGCAGGGGGCGATCGACGCGTTCATCGACATGGCGGCCTCGCGGGTGACGCGCGGCGCGGTCGCCGGCGGCGGCAGCCGCATGTGCGATTTCTTCCCGGTGCAGACCCGCCTGGCCGAAGCAACCGCCCAGCTCGATGCCGCCAAGCTGCTGATCTACCGCGACACCGCGCAGGTCGAGAAGCAGGTGGCGACCGGGCAGCCGTTCACCGTGGACCAGCGTATCCGCAACCGGCGCGACCACGCCTTTGCCGCGCGCCTGGCGCGCGACGCGGTGGACGGGATTTTCTCCTGCGTGGGCGGCAACGGTCTGGCGCTGGACCAGCCGATCCAGCGCATCTGGCGCGACTCGAATGCGATTGCCCGCCACATCAGCCTGAACTGGGATGCGGTGGGTTCGATGAGCGGGCAGTTCCTGCTTGGCCTGGAGCCCAAGGGCCAATACTGAGACGGAACTGAGCCGGCCCTGAGCCGGCCCTGAGCCGGACCTGAGACGGACCTGAGACGGACCTGAGACGGAACTTGGCAGGACAGCAAACATGTACTCATGGATTTCCCTGGACACTCCCGCTGGGCTCGCACCGGACGCGCGCGCCTTGCGCGCCGCGCTGGGGCGCTACGCCACCGGTGTCTGCCTGGTCACGACCCTGGGGCCGGGCGGCAAGCGCGAGGGCATGACGATCAACTCCTTCGCCTCGGTGTCCCTGAACCCACCGCTGGTGCTCTGGAGCATCAGCAACCAGGCACGCAGCGCCGAAGTGTTCCTGGGCGCCGGCCGCTTCAACATCAGCGTGCTGGGCGCGGCGCACAAGGAGCTGGCCCTGCATTTCGCCAAACCGGCCGAGGACAAGTTCGAGCGCTACGCGGACGATATCGTCACCGGCCACAACGGCCTGCCACGGGTGCGCGGCGCGCTCGCTGCCTACGAATGCAGCGTGTATTCGCGCCATGCCGAGGGCGACCATACGGTGCTGATCGGGCGGGTCGAACACTTTGAAGGGGAGGAAAGCGCCCCCTTGCTGTTTCACGCCGGCAAGCTCGGTAGCCTGGCCGACCTGCTGCCGGCCATCGCTTGAGCATTACCAAAATATCAATCAAACCGAAGGAGACAAACTTGAAATTGAACACCTTGTCGCGCGTCAACATCGCGCGCGCCGCCGTTACCCGTATGGCGGCACTGCTGGTAGGCGCCGCCTGCGCGCTGCCGGCATCCAGCGCCCTGGCCCAGGGCGGCAATGCGAACTGGCCACAAAAGCCGGTGCGTTTCATCGTGCCGTTTCCGCCCGGGTCCGGCACCGATGTGATGGCCCGCGTACTGGCGCAGAAGCTCAGCGAGAAGTGGGGCCAGCCGGTGCTGGTCGACAACCGCCCCGGCGCCAGCGGCGTGATCGGCATGCAGGCGGTGCTGGCCGGCCCGGCCGACGGCTACACCTTCAGCTTCGCGCAGGGCTCGGCGATCTCGGTGGCGCCTTCCACCATCAAGAGCGCGACCTATGACTACAAGCGCGATTTCGTACCGGTCGGCATGGTGGCGACTTCGCCTTTCCTGATCGCGGTGGCGGCCGAGACGCCGTACAAGTCGGTGGACGACCTGGTGCGCGCGGCCAAGGCCAAGCCGCTGTCTGTGGAAATCGCCGACAACGGGCGCGCCACCTTGCCGCACCTGGCTGCCGCGGCGCTCGGGGTGGCCAGCGGCGCGGAGTTCATGCACGTGCACTACCAGGGCGGGGCGCAAGGCATGCAGGCGACCATCGCCGGCGAGACCAAGGCGCAGATCGAACCCTTGATGACCATCTTCGGCATGGTGCAGGGTGGCCGCATGCGCGTGCTCGCCTCGATGAGCGACCGCGTCGAGCCGGGCCTGGAGAACTATCCGCTGGTGACCAAGACCTACCCCGGCGTCACCGGGCAGGGCTGGTTCGCCATTCTCGCCAAGAAGGGCGTCGAGGCGGATATCGTGCAAAAGGCCAACGCGGACCTCAACGAGGCGCTGGGCCGCCCGGATGTGATCGCCAAGTATCGCGAGTTCGCCGCCTACACGCGCCCCGGTTCGCCGGCCGATCTTTCCAACTACATCGCGGAAGACCAGAAGAAATGGGCCGCGGTCATCAATCGCCTGGGCTTAAAGCCCGAGTAACGGGTCCGCGTAACCTGCCCGAATAAGCCAACAACCAAGGAGCAAATCATGCAAGGAAAAATCGGCCTCGAAGAACATTTCGCGATCGAAGAGACGATCGAGGACTCGAACGGCTTTCTCGCGCCCGTGGTCTGGCAGGAGCTGCGTGCGCGCCTGCTCGACATGCAGGACACGCGTCTGCGCCAGATGGATGCGCACGGCATGGAGATGATGCTGCTGTCGCTCAACGCGCCCACCATCCAGGCGATCTGGGACGTCAAGCGCGCCAATGAACTGGCGATCCGCGCCAACGACTTCCTGGCCAATGAGGTGGCCAAGCGCCCGGACCGCTTCCAGGGCCTGGCGGCGCTGCCGCTGCAGGATGCGGACCTGGCCTCGCGCGAACTGGAGCGCTGCATCAAGGATCTCAAGTTCAAGGGCGCCCTGGTGAACGGCTTCTCGCAGGCCAAAACCGAAGACAACATCCTCTACTACGACCTGCCGCAATACCGCGACTTCTGGTCGGTGGTGGACAAGCTGGACGTGCCCTTCTACCTGCACCCGCGCAACCCGATCGCCGCCTGGGCGCAAATCTACGGGGGCCACCCCTGGCTGATGGGGCCGACCTGGGCCTTCGGCCAGGAGACCGCCGTGCATGCCCTGCGCCTGATGGCCTGCGGCCTGTTCGACCAGTTCCCCAAATTACAGATCGTGCTCGGCCACATGGGCGAGGGCCTGCCCTACAGCATCTGGCGCGTCGACAACCGCAACGGCTGGGTCAAGGCGGCACCAAGCTATCCGGCCAAGCGCAAGCTGGGGGAATACTTTCAGGAGAACTTCCACCTGACGACCTCGGGCAACTTCCGCACCCAGACCATGATCGATGCGATCCTGGAAATCGGCGCCGACCGCATCATGTTTTCCACCGACTGGCCATTCGAGAACGTCGACCATGCGGCGAACTGGTTCGACGCCGCCTCCATCAGCGAGGCGGACCGCAGGAAGATCGGCCGGGACAACGCGGTCAAGCTGTTCAAGCTGGATTTGAAGTAACGATTGCCGCGCGGAATGCAAAGTTCCGCGCGGAGTTCCCTGGCCGCCGGCGGCTCAAGAGCCCATCACAAAACGGTAGACCCCCGGTTTGCCCTCGACCGGTTCAACGGCCTCGAGAAAACAGTGGTGAAAATCCTTTACCGTATCGAGCATGCGGTTTGCCACCAGGCACAGCTCCAGCCAGGTCGGGCTGGTGAGTGCCGCGCTCTCGAAGTCCCGCCCGCCCTCGCCCCAATACCCCTTGAACTCGTTGTGCTTTTGCATGATGCGGCAGGCGCCCTGGATCGTCACCTCGTTCAGATTATCTCGCGGCAACTCGTCCCCG
>Ga0307511_10003945_pt1 | contig 15158 bp, 19 predicted proteins | sample 13_EM_MG_FD_200266 | JGI IMG/M metagenome (GOLD analysis project Ga0307511, IMG submission 200266) | Populus trichocarpa ectomycorrhiza microbial communities from riparian zone in the Pacific Northwest, United States - 13_EM | ecosystem: Host-associated > Plants > Roots > Unclassified | place... | reverse complement strand
CGACCCCCCCCCGGCCCGGGGGTGTGGGGCGCGAGCCCCACAAACACGACGAGAGCCCCATGTCTGCGCAGTCCGCAGACATGGGGCTCCAAGCTCGATGTCCGCGCGGTTCGCAGACCTAGAGCTCCCACTCAGATGCTGTCGGCCGAGCGCTCGATCACGTGGTCGATGAAGCCGTAGGCCAGCGCGTCCTTGGCGGTGAACCAGCGGTCGCGGTCACCGTCGCGGATGATGTTCTCCACCGGCTGGCCGGTCTGCCGGGCGGTGATCTCGGCGAGCTCCTTCTTCCAGAGCGCGTAGACCTCGGCGCGGATCTTGATGTCGGAGGCGGTGCCGCCGACGCCGCCGGACGGCTGGTGCATCATGATCCGGGCGTAGGGCAGCGCGTAGCGCTTGCCGGGGGCGCCGGAGGAGAGCAGGAACTGCCCCATCGACGCGGCCAGACCCATGGCGTAGGTCTGCACGTCGGGCTGTACGAACTGCATGGTGTCGTAGATCGCGAAGCCCGCGGTCACCGAGCCGCCGGGGGAGTTGATGTAGAGCCTGATGTCCTCTTCGGGGTTCTCCGCGGTCAGCAGCAGCAACTGAGCGACGATCCGGTTCGCCACGTCGTCGTCGACCTCGGAGCCGAGCACGATGATCCGGTCGCGGAGCAGGCGCTCGTAGACCGAGTCGGTGAGGTTCATCCCGGACGCTGCGCGCGCCACGAGGTCCGCGTTGGCGTGGTGTTCCACTTCTGTCCGCCTCTTCTTGAAAGCCAGGACTCCTGATTCCTGCTCGCTACTCTAGCCGAGCGGATCGGGTCGGAGTTCGGCGGCACGGCCGTGTTCGCCCACAGCAGTACGCTGATCGTCAAGGACGGCGCTGACCTGCGGCGACAGGGTCATCGTGGCGTGTCGCACGCCATTCGCCACATTCGGCGTTCGCCTTCGGCGGAATTGTTTTTCGGGTGGAATTCGTCAGCCGATCAGGCCCCGGTGTAGGCGGCGATGGTGGCCGCGCCGGTCTGCCGGGCCTTGGCGGGGTCGGTGCCGGCGGCGATGTCGGCCTCGATCCACTGGTTGCCGCTGGCGGTGTAGAACTGCTTGCCCTCGTCGGAGACCATCCACTCGGCCGCGGTGGCCTGGTCCATGCCCTGGCCGGTGGCGAGGTGGTTGGACAGGCCCAGCAGCATGCCGTCCCAGCCGATGCCGACGGCGCCGGGCCCGTAGGTGTCCCAGTGGTCGCCGACGATGGCGGTGTGGTGCAGCTCGAACCGGGCGCCGCCGTCGACGGGGGACAGGCGCACCTCGATCCAGCTGACCTGGTCGCCCATCTCCCAGGTGGCGTCGTAGGCGGTGGGCGGCTGGCAGGCGGTGACGGTGCCGCCGGCGTTGCCCTGGAGCTGGTAGCGGCCGCCGAGCTCGAGCTCTCCGGTGACCGGCAGGAACCAGCGGCCGATGCGCTCGGCGCTGGTCACGGCGTCCCACAGGTCGTCGACGTCGGTCTTGTACGTCTGGCTGATGGTGACGGTCCGGGCCTCGCCCGCCTCCAGCGTCCGGCTGCCGACCTGCCGGCGCACGGCGTTGATCTGCTGCTTCACGTCGAACATGCCGGCAAAGTATCAGCATGAGCTTATATAAGCAACGGATGCGGGGTTTAGGCTGGGGCGGGGGCGGCGCCGCTCCGGGGAAGGGCGCCGCCCCTTCAATCACCAGGCGTAGTGCTCGGGCGCGGTGCGATAGCCGGGGAAGATCTCGTCCAGCGTGGCCAGGTCCTCGGCCGACAGCGTGATCTCCAACGCCTTCAGCGCGCCGTCCAGATGGGCCGGGGTGCGGGGCCCGACGATCGGCGCGGTCACCGCCGGCTGGTGCAGCAGCCAGGCCAGGGCCAGGTCGCCGGGCTCGTGACCGAGCTTGTCGGCGAAGTCCTCGTACGCGCCGAGCTGGTCGCGGTACTTCTCCAGCGACGCGGTGGCCCGCTCGCTGTAGCGGCGCTTGCCCTCACGCTGCTTGCGGACCGCGCCGCCGAGCAGGCCGGAGGCGAGCGGGCTCCACGGAATGACGCCGATGCCGTGCGCCTGCGCGGCCGGCAACACCTCCAGCTCGACCTCGCGGGTGAGCAGGTTGTAGTGGGACTGCTCGGCCACCAGGCCCAGGAAGTTGCGCTTGGCCGCCTCGGCCTGGGCCACGGCCAAGTGCCAGCCGGCGAAGTTGGACGACCCGAAGTAGAGCACCTTGCCTTGCGCGACAAGGGTTTCGCAGGCCTGCCAGAGCTCTTCCCACGGGGTGGCGCGGTCGATGTGGTGGAACTGGTACAGGTCGACGTAGTCGGTCCGGAGGCGGCGCAGCGAGGCGTCGATCGCGCGGCGGACGTTCAGCGCCGACAGCTTGCCCTCGTTGGGCCAGTCGCCGGTGGCGCCGTAGAGCTTCGTCGCCAGCACCGTGCGCTCACGGCGGTCACCGCCCTGGGCGAACCAGTTGCCGATGATCTCCTCGGTCGCTCCCCGGCCGGCCTCGCCACCGTAGACGTTGGCGGTGTCGAAGAAGTTGATGCCTTGCTCCAGGGCCTGGTCCATGATCGCGTGGCCGGTGGCCTCGTCGGCCTGCGAGCCGAAGTTCATGGTGCCGAGGCAGAGCCGGGAGACGGACAGGCCGGTGCGGCCCAGCTGGGTGTACTCCATGCGTTCCATCTTGGTGCCTGCCGCCCGCGAACGCAGGGGTGGGCCCGAATCCGGACCCACCCCTGCGTCACATGGAGATGCTCACACCCCGGCGGTGGACCGGATCCAGGTCCGGCTGGCCGCGACGCTGGCGTAGTTCTGCACGCCCTGCGGGTTGGAGCCGCTGTTCCCGGCGGTGGAGGCGACGCCGACCTGAAGGCCGTTGTACACCTCGGGCCCGCCGGAGTCGCCGTGCCAGGCGGCCCCGTTGATGCCGGTGCTGGCGATGGCCCGCCCGCCGAAGGCGTCCGTGCTCCGCCCGGTCACCCGGACGTTGGCGGTCCGCAGCACCGAAGCCGGCGGCGACTGGTTCAGGGTCCGGCCCCAGCCGTAGATCTGGTTGGTCGTGCCCGTGGCCGGATCCGCCGTCCCCAGCTTCATGTACGTCGTCTGCACGGCGGTGGCCAGGTGCAGCAGCGCGATGTCGCCGTTCGGCGAGGTGACCTGCCGGTCCACGGCCACGTTCGTGCCCTGGTCGAAGTTCACGTTGCCGATCTTGACGTGCATGCCGGAGCTGCTCTGGCAGTGATGCGCGGTCATCACCCACTGGGCGGCGATGATCGTCCCCGAGCACTCGAAGCCGTCGAACTCGCTGCCGCCGCTGTTCCAGAAGACCTGCGCGCCCCACGGGGCGGAGCTGACCTGGGTGCCGCCGATGATGTTCGGGCTCACGGCCGCCTCGGCGACGGGGGCGGCCAGCATGGCCGCCCCCACCAGTGCGGCCGCGATGACGCCGCGCATCACACCCCCGCGGTGTTGCGGATGAACGTCCGGCTGGACGCCACGCTGGCGTAGTTCTGCGTGCCCTGCGGGTTGGACCCGCTGTTGTTGCCGGTCGAGCAGACGCCGACCTGGACGCCGTTGGACACCTCCGGGCCGCCCGAGTCGCCGTGCCACGCCGCGCCGTTGATGCCGGTGCTGGCGATGGCGCTGCCGCCGAACGCGTCGGAGCTGTGCCCGGTGACCCGCACGTTGGCGGTCTTGAGCACCGGGGACGGCGGGTTGCTGCCCTGGGTGCGGCCCCAGCCGTAGATCTGGTTGGTGGCGCCGGTGGCCGGGTCGGCCGAGCCGAGCTTGCTGAACGTGGTGTTGATGGCGGTGCTCAGGTGCACCAGCAGGATGTCGCCGTTGGGCGAGGGCACCTGGCGGTCCACGGTGGCCCGGGTGCCCTGGCCCAGGTTCAGGCTGCCGACCAGCACGTACATGCCGGGGTCGTTGCGGCAGTGCTGGGCGGTGAGCACCCACTGCGGCGCGATGATCGTGCCGGAGCACTCGAAGCCGTTGCCGGAGCCGGCGTTGGTCCAGTAGATCTGCGCGCCGTAGGGGATGTTGCTGGCCGTTCCACCGCCGATGATGTTCGGGCTGGCACTGGCGGCCGTGGCCGGGGCCGCGGCCAGGCCGGCCGCGAGGGCCGCGCCGGCGATGGTTGCCGCGACGAGAGACTTGCGCATGATGGGGTTACCTTTCGGCGACTGGCAGGGACAGTCGTGCGTAAACCGAAAGCTAGACCCGCTCGCACAGTCGCGGCACCCGACGATCGTCGGTACCTTTTCCGCCGTTTTACCCCAGTTTGCGGAAGTCCCAAGAGACTACTGTGTGCGGCCGCATGCGCAGCCAGGCGTGGCGGCCGTCGTGGAACATCTGGTCCACGCCGAAGTACTTGCGGGCGAACAACTTTTCCGGCTCCGCCAGCTCGGGCACGTTCTCCCCGGTGCGGGGCGCCTCTCCGACGAACTCGACGTCCCCTCGCAGTTCCGCGCCGCGCAACTCGCCGTAGTCGTGGCCGGCGTCGACCAGGACCGAGACCTGGGGGTCCCGCTTGAGCTGGGCCCAGCGCTTGGCCCGGGTGATCGAGGTCAGCCACAGCGTCCGGTCGTGCCACAGGAACCACAGCGCGGTCAGGTGCGGGCCGTCGGGGCCGGTCGTCGCCACCCGACACGTCCGTTCGGCCGCCAGGAACTCGTCGAGTTCCGTGTCGCTCATGGCGATGCGTCGGCCACGTCGCTGTTCTGCCACCGTTGTCCTCCGGCCAGTCCGTCGATCACCGCGGTCGCCTGGGCCACGATGCCGGTGATCAGTTCCTCGCAGCTTGGCAGGTCCCGCAGCACTCCCACCACCTGGCCGGCGGCCAGCACCCCCGCGTCCGTCCGGCCCTGCACCAGCCCGGACCGCAGCAGCATCGGCGTGTTCGCGGCCATCAGGACCTGAGACCAGCTCAGCTCGCGGCCGTGCTTGAGCCGCCGGCCGTCGCCGATCATGGTCCGCCAGCTCAACCCGGTCAGCGCCCGAAACCTTCGGGCGTTGGCCAGCGCGCCCAGCAGCGACCGCAGCCGCCCCGTCCGCTCCAGCCGGTCCACGAGCTCGGTCCGCAGCACCCGGTGCGGCATGCCGTCGACCTTTGTCGTGACGACGGTGCCGTCCAGGCCACGCTCCAGGTACAGCCGCTTGACCTCGTCCGGCACCGGGCTGTCGCTGGTCAGCAGGAACCGGGTGCCCATCGCGATGCCGGCCGCCCCATAGGCCAGCGCCGCCGCCAGGCCCCGGCCGTCGTAGAAACCGCCGGCCGCCACCACGGGGATGTCCACGGCGTCGACCACGCTCGGCAGCAGCAGTGTCGTCGCGACCGCTCCCGTGTGCCCGCCGCCCTCGCCGCCCTGCACGACGACGGCGTCCGCGCCCCAGGCGGCGACCTTCTCCGCGTGCCGGACCGCGCCGATGGACGGCATCACCACCACGCCGTGATCCTTGAGCTTGGCGATCAGGTCCTTCTTCGGGGCCAGCGCGAACGACGCCACCCTGACGCCGTGCCTGATCAGCAGGTCGACCCGGTCGTTCGCGTCGGACGCGTCCGAGCGGAGGTTGACGCCGAACGGATTGCCGGTGCGGCGCTTGGTCGCCACGATCGCCGCGTCCAGCTCGGCCAGCGTCATCGTGGCCGACGCGATGATGCCCAGCCCGCCGGCGTTCGCCGTGGCCGACACCAGGCGCGGGCCGGCGACCCAGCCCATGCCGGTCTGCACCACCGGATGCCGCACGCCGGCCAGTCGGGTCAGCTCAGTCGCGAGCATGGTCCGGATCCAGCTTGTCGATCAGCTCCAGCTCCTGCCGGGACGGCTCGCGGGTCTGCCCGGTCTCGCCGATGTCCAGGGGAAACCCGGTGTTGTCAAGGACTTCGTCCACGGTGACGCCGGGATGCGTGGACACCAGCCGCATCGAGCCGTCCGGGGTGGCGAAGTCCAGCACGCACAGGTTGGTGACGATCCGGTGCACGTGGTGGAAGCCGCGGTCGTGGCCCACGCCGCTGACCACGTCGACCCGGGGCACGAAGACCCGCTTGCTGTGCTTGGGAACCCAGTAGCTGGTGCGGTGGTTGACGGTGTTGCCCGGCGCGCCGCGGAAGCCCAGCAGCTGTCGGGTCGGGTGGTCGTGGTCGCCGATGCACGAGATGTTCTGGTTGCCGAAGCGGTCCAGCTGGTTGGCGCCCATCACCACGTGCCGGCGGCCGTGCGCGACCACGTCGAACACCTTGCGGTACGGCAGCCAGCCCTCGACACCGTGCTCTCCCAACAGGTACGCCTCGCCGTCGGACAGCAGCAGGTCCGGCTCGCTGGTCAGCCGGGCCAGCTTGGCCCCGAGCTGCGGGATCAGGCCCATCGGGCTGGCCAGGATCTCGCCGGCGCCGAGGAACAGGTCGGCGCAGGCGGCGACGCAGACGTCGATGCGGCTCATGACATCCCCTGCACGGCCAGCTGGTAACCGGTCTCGCCGCGGGACAGGAACTGGTCCACAAAGGACGGCCAGAGTTCTTCGTCGGCGGCGGATTTCGCGTAGTGCCGCTGGAAAGTCTCGTCGCGACCGTAGTCCGGCACGCAGGACGTGAAGTGGGCGCCGTTGGGTGTCTCCACCACGCCGTCCACCATCATCCGGTTGGTCAGCAACGACTGCGGCGGCCCGTCGAGCTCGGCGGTGTCCACGATCCGTTCGCACGACAGGAAACGGCGCTTGGCCGCCATGCAGAACAGGTCGTCGAAGTACGGGTCGGGGCCGAGGTACTGGCCGTTGCCGTGCCGGTCCGCCCGGTTGAGGTGGACCAGCGCCACGTCCAGCGTCAACGCCGGCATGGCCACCAGTTCCTCGTTGTCATAGGGAGATCGCACGGTCTTCAGGTCCGGGTTGACCCGAAGCACATCGGAGCCCAGGCCGGCCCGGATCGGCAGGAACGGCAGCCGATGGGACGCGGCCAGTAGGCCGCTGTAGAGCATGCCCTCGTCGTACTCGCCGACCTCGATGCCGCCCCGCTGGCGCACGCGTTGGAACCACGGGTCGTAGGCGATGGTGTCCAGGGACACGAATCCGAACACGAGCCGGCGGACCTTGCCGGCCGCGCACAGCAGACCGACGTCCGGCCCGCCGTAGGACACGATGGTCAGGTCGCGCACCGGGGAGTCCAGAACGGCCCGCACCAGGGCCATCGGTTTGCGCCGCGAGCCCCAGCCGCCGATGCCGACGGTCATGCCGTCGGACAGCTCGGCGGCCACCTCGGCGGCGGTCATCCGCTTGTCCCGCATGTCATCCCTCCAGGAAGGCCCGCCGCGCCTCGTCGGACACACCGGACAGGTTCAGCTCGAAGGTGAAGCCCTGCTCGTAGCGGTAGCTGCGGTGCACGTGCTGCGGGTCGATGCCGTTGAGCGCCTCCTTGGCACAGCGGATCACCCGGGTGTCCTTGGCCGCGATCTCCTCGGCCAGCGCCAGCGCGGCCGCGTCCAGCCCCGGCGGCGGCACCACCTCGTACACCGAGCCGTGGTGGTGCAGCTGCTCGGCGGAGATCCGCCTGGCCGTGTAGTACAAGGCGCGCATGAGATGCGGCGGCACCATCCGGGCCAGGTGGGTCGCCGCGCCGAGGGCGCCCCGGTCCACTTCGGGCAGTCCGAACGTGGCATCCGTCGCCGCCACCACGATGTCCGCGTTGCCGACCAGTCCGACGCCGCCGCCCAGGCAGAAGCCGTTGACCGCGACGACCACCGGCACCTCGCAGTCGTAGACCGCCGCGAAGGCCGCCGCGCAGCCGCGGTTCGCGCCGATCAGGGCGTCGAAGCCGGACGTCCGCTGGATCTCCTTGATGTCCACGCCCGCGCAGAAGCCCCGGCCCTCGGCCCGCAGCACCACCACGTGGGTCTCCGGCCGCCGGCCGGCGGCGGTCAGCGCGTCGGCCAGGTCGAACCAGCCGCGCACCGGGACCGCGTTCACCGGCGGGTAGTCGATGGTGATCACGGTGACGCCGGATCCGGTGTGGCTGCTGGAGATGCCCATCGGCACTCCTTCCCAACCTAGCGGTTGCTTGGTACGTTAACAGGCATCGGCGGACCTTGGAAGTGCCCATGGAATTGACCGACAGGGTGGTGCTGGTGACCGGCGGCACCAGGGGCGTGGGGGCCGGCGTCGCCCGGGTGTTCCGGGCCGCCGGCGCGACCGTCGTCACCTGCGCCCGACGGCCGCCCGACCGCGAGGATCCTGACTTCCGGCCCTGTGACGTGCGGGAACCCGACCAGGTGGCGGCGCTGATCGACGGCATCGTCGACCGCCACGGCCGGTTGGACGTGCTGGTCAACAACGCCGGCGGGGCCCCGCACGCTGACGCCGCCGAAGCGTCGCCGCGGTTCCACGCCAAGGTCGTGGAGCTGAACCTGCTGGCGCCGCTGCTGGTCTCGCAGGCGGCCAACCGGGTGATGCAGGCCCAGCCGGACGGCGGCGTGATCGTCATGGTGAGCAGCGTCAGCGGGCGGCGGCCCTCGCCCGGCACCGCCGGCTACGGCGCGGCCAAGGCCGGGCTGGACAGCCTGACCGGCAGCCTGGCCGTGGAGTGGGCCCCGAAGGTCCGGATCAACGCGCTGGCCGTCGGACCGGTGCGCACCGAGCTGTCCGACGTGCACTTCCCCGACCTCGCCGCCGTCGCGAAAACCGTGCCGCTGGGGCGGTTGGCCGAGCCCGAGGACGTCGGCAACTGCGCCCTGTTCCTGGCCTCGCCGCTCGCCTCCTACGTCTCCGGCGCCACGCTGCTCGTGCACGGCGGCGGCGAGTGGCCGGCGTTTCTCACCGCACAGTGTTGATCGGATCTGGGAGTCCCATGAGCAGGGTCGTGATCGTCACCGGCGCGGGGCGCGGCATCGGCCGGGCCCACGCGCTCGCCTTCGCCGCCACCGGCTACTCCGTGGTCGTCAACGATCTGGACGACGCCGCCGAGGAAGTCGCCGCCGAGATTGGCGGTGTGGTCAACCGGGACGACGTCGCCGACTGGGACGGCGCGGCCCGGATGGTCGACACCGCGCTGGATTCGTTCGGGCGGCTGGATGTTCTGGTCAACAACGCCGGCTTCGTCCGGGACCGGATGCTGGTCAACCTCAGCGAGTCCGAATGGGACGACGTGGTCCGCGTGCACATGAAGGGACACTTCGCGCCGCTGCGACACGCCGCTTCCTACTGGCGGTCCCAACACAAGGCCGGCACACCGGTAGCGGCCCGGGTGATCAACACGACCTCGGGCGCGGGCCTGCTGGGCAGCGTCGGCCAGGGCAACTACTCCGCCGCGAAGGCCGGCATCCTGGGGCTGACCTTTGTCGCCGCCGCTGAACTTGGTCGCTACGGGGTGACGGTCAACGCCATCGCGCCGGCGGCCCGGACCCAGATGACCGCCGACACCTTCGCCGACCAGATGGCCGCGCCTTCCCAGGGATTCGACGCCATGGCCCCGGAAAACGTGTCGCCGCTGGTGGTCTGGCTCGGCGGCGAGGACGCCGGCGACGTCACCGGGCGGGTCTTCGAGGTCGACGGCGGCCGCATCTGCCTGGCCGACGGCTGGCGGCGCGGGCCGACCGTGGAGCGGGAAGAGCGTTGGCCGGTAAGCGAAGTCGGGCTGGCGGTGCGGGCCCTGCTGGACAAGGCCGCACCGCCCGAGCCGGTCTACGGGGCCTGAAAGGGATCCGGCTCGGTGAAGCCGTAGCGGTCGGCCAGCTCGGCGGTCGTCTCGATGCCGCCGGACCGGCCGAGCCGGGCCGGATCCGTGGCCAGGCCGACGATTCCGCGGCCGATGAACCTCGGCGACTCGGCGTCGCCCACGTCGAGCACGCGCCCATCCGGGAAGTCCAGCACCTTGCGGCCGTCGTCGGTGGTGCGGGCGGCGGCCAGCAGGAACTCGGTGCGCACCAGGCCCGGCCAGACCGAGAACACCGCGACACCGCGAAGCTTGAGCTGCGTGGCCATCTCCGCGGCCAACCGGTCCGTGGCCGCCTTGCCGACGGCGTAGGCCACGTTCGGCACCTGCTGGCCGGGCGAGGACACGTTGACGATCAGCCCGCCCTCGGGCATCAGCGGCACCGCGTGCGTCGAGGCCACGTAGTGGGCCCGGGTGCCGAGGCCGATCACCCGGTCCCAGGCGTCCACCGGCAGTTCCCAGAACGGCCGGGTCAGCCACGTTGCCAGGTCCGGCGAGCAGAAGACGTTGTTCACCAGGATGTCCAGCCGGTCCAGCCGCCGGAACAGGGCCGCGGTCTGCTCGTCGTCGAGGTGGTCGCAGGCCACCGCGACGCCGGTGCCGCCGGCTGCTGTCACCTGGGCCGCCGTCTCGCCGATCGTGCCCGGCAGCCGGCCCGGCTCCACGCTGCGGCCGGTCACGTACACCGTCGCGCCGGCCGCCCCCAGCTCGATGGCAATGCCCTTGCCGACACCACGACTCGCGCCGGTGACCACGGCGACCCGACCCCTGAGATCCATCCCGCCAAGTTACGTGATCACGCCGTCGGAACCGGACTCGGATGTCCAGAGGGGCACTGTTTGCGAGCTTGGACCGAGAACGTGATCGGCGTCGGCTCGTCGCCCTCCCCGAACCGCTCCAGCCTCAACCCGGCGTCCGCGAAGGCGTTCAACAGCTTGTGCACCGGCCAGTGCGCCGCGCCGACCCGGTTGCGGACTCCCTGATCAGTCCAGGACTTCTTGGTCCAGCTGCCGTCGTGATAGCCGGGAGTGATCACGATATTGGCCGGATCCGCCCGGTCGGCGAAATGCCCGCAGAAACACGGATGCACGCCCACATGCACAAAAACCCCGTCCGGCCGCAGCACCCGGTGCGCCTCGCGAAGCACCGCCGGATAGCCCGGCATGTCGGTGTGCACCATGACGGAAACCACCGCCGGCAGCGAGTTGTCGGCGAACGGCAGCTGCTCGGCGTTGGCCCGCGCCACCGGCAGCCGGCCGCTGGCGTAGCCGAGCATGCCCGTCGACAGGTCCATGCCGATCGGCGTCCAGCCAAGGGATCTGACCGTCTCCGCGTGCGCCCCGGTCCCGCAGCCGATCTCCAGGCACACGCCGTCACCCTTGCCCAGCAGGTCACCGAGCTGCCGGTACAGCCCCGGCAACGGCGAGAACTCCCGCTCATACCAGTCGGCGATCTCGTCGTATACGGCCTCCATGTCGTCCACGCTGGCGTGGATCGGGGAACCGGGCAACCGTGTTCGCTATCGGGTGATCGGTCAGATCCAGCCGCGCCTCGCCGCCTGCACGCCGATCTGGAACCGAGTCCGGGCGTGCAGCAGACGCTGCAACTCCGCGACCCGGCGGCTGAACGTGCGTGGCGTGAGCCCGGCCGCCTTGGCTGCCGCGGCGTCAGTTGTGGTCGCGGCCATCGCGCGCAGCACAGGTTCGAGATGCTCCGGCACTGGAGTCGTGGTGAGCTCGGACAACATCGCCTCCCCCCGAGGACGTGTTGCCGACGATCCCACAGCCGATGGCGAGTGCTTGCCAGATCAGCGAATTCCCGGCCGTTCGTGCTCTAAGTTCGTGCGGCCAGAGGAACTTCAAGGATCGGGAGGGACCTGTGAAGTTGATCCGAACGGCGGCGGCGCTTGTTTTGGCGGCTGTCGCGCTGATTGGCGGCGTGGCATCGGCGAACGCGAGCCCGGCCATGGCCGCCAGCGGTTTCAGGCTGGCGACTCCGGCCGAGGCGAGGCTGCTGAGCACATACGCGATCCATCCGGTGTCCAACTTGAACACCTGCCTGGACGTCTACGCCAACGGCAAGGGACCGTGGGTGCAGGCGTGGACCTGCAACGGCCAGGCGAACCAGCAGTTCTACTCCGTCTACTACAGCGATGCGAACAACTCGGAGGTCCGCAGCGCCGACACGTGGTGTGTCGACGACCGGTACGGCCGAGGCGCATCGCTCCAGCATGAGCCCTGCACCGGCATCGCGGGCCAGCGATACATTATCTGGTACAACCCCACCTATGGCTGGTACCAGTTCGAGAGCGCGCAGTACCGGGGCCAGGTGTTCGACGTCTACGACAGCGGCCGCGGCACCGAGGTGCAGTTGTGGGACAACAACTACACGGCGAACCAGCTCTGGGTCATTTAGTGAGCTGAGCCGCAACGCCTGTGCCCCGGTGGGGCACAGGCGTTTCCGCACTACTGGATGACCATCACCGGCTCGGGCGCGAAGCGGATGTCGGCGAGGGCGCCGGGCCGCAGGTCGACGGCGGCGGAGCTGGGCAGGTCGCTGTCCACCTCGGTGCCGTCGGCCAGCTCCACGGTCACCCGCGTCACGGGGCCGCGGAAGCTGCTGCGCGCGACCCGGACATTGCCGGCGGTCGCGGGGGTGAGCAGCACGGACTCGGGGCGGACCAGGGCGGTGACCTTGGAGCCGGCGGGAACCTCGGGGGCTTGGGTGACCACGAGGCGCTGGCCCAGTACCTCGACCTCCGTGCCGGAGGCGATGCCGCCGATGCGGTTCATCGCGCCGACGAAGGCGGCCACGAACGGCGTGGCCGGGCGGGTGTAGACCTCGTCGGGGCTGGCGCACTGCTCCAACCGGCCGGCGTTCATCACGGCGACCCGGTCGGACATGCTCAGCGCCTCCTCCTGGTCGTGCGTGACGAACAGGGTGGTGATGCCCAGACGTTGTTGCAGGCCCCGGATCTCGTCCCGCAGCTGCACCCGGACCTTGGCGTCCAAAGCGGACAGTGGCTCGTCCAGCAGCAGCACCTTGGGCTCGATGGCCAGGGCCCGGGCCAGCGCGACGCGCTGCTGCTGACCGCCGGACATCTGCGTGGCGTAGCGCTCGTAATGCTGGTTCAGGCCAACAAGTTCCAGCAGCTCACCGGCCCGCTTGCGGCGCTCGGCCGGGCTGACGCCGCGCAGCCGCAGCCCGAACGCCACGTTCTCGCCGGCGGTCAGGTTGGGAAACAGGCTGTAGGACTGGAACACCATCGCCATGTCCCGCTTGTTGGCGGGCACCTTGCTGATGTCCTTGCCGTCCACGAGAACCGCGCCGGCGTCGCTGTGCTCCAGCCCGGCCACGATGCGCAGGGCGGTGGTCTTGCCGCAGCCGGACGGGCCGAGCAGGCTGACCAGCTCACCGGGCGCGATGTCCAGGTCCAGACCGTCCAGCGCGACCACCTGGCCGTAGCCGCGGCGCAGGCCGGCCAGCCGGACTGGGCTGCCCGGCTTTGGGCTGCCCGGCCCGGCCTCGGTGCTGGGATCGAGTGTCACGGTCACGACGACCTCCCGGTGCGGCGGGCGCCGCGCTGCCCGAACACGGACATCAGCAGCAGCAACGCCCAGGTGACGATCAGGATCAGCATCGACGCCGCGGTGGCGACCTCGCCGTCCTGCTGACCGGCCTGGACCGTCCAGACCGGCAGGGTGTTCATCAGCAGCAGGTTGGCGATGGTGAACTCGCCCAGCACCATCGCCGCGCTCAGGATGGACGCGTTCAGGATGGCGGTGCGCAGGTTCGGCACCACCACCCGCAGCAGCACGGTCAGCCAGCTCGCGCCGAGGTTGCGGCCGGCTTCCACCAGCGTGGTCAGCGGAATCGCCGACAGGCCGGCGTCCAGCGTGCGATAGGTGAAGGGCAGCGCCAGCACCACGTACTCCAGCGCCAGGATCACCGGGGTGCCGGTGATCCAGCTCGGGCCGCCGCGGAACGCCACCAGCACGCCGTTGGCCAGCACCACCGCCGGGATCACCAGCGGCAGCACGCAGATCGCCTCGATCAGCCGGCGAAGCCTGGGCAGCCGAAGGTGCACCCACGCCGTGGTCGGCACCATCAGCACCAGCGTGATCACCACCGTGCCGGCGGCCAGCTCCAGCGAGGTGACCAGGTTGTCCAGGAAGCCGGGCTGCCCGAACAGGTTCTCCCACGTGGACAGATCATGCGTGTCGTGCACGCCGCGCAGGCTGAACTCCACCGACGCCGCGATCGGGATGAGGAAGTACAGCGCGGCGATGATCAGCACCAGCCACGCGGCGACGCGACCCTTGCCGAGCTTGCGGCGGGCCGCGGTGCGAGGCGTGGCCGACAGGTCGACAACTGCGGTCATCGCAACCACCTCGACGTCCTACGCTGCATCCAGGCGTAGCCGGCCAGCGCGAGGCCGACGATGAGGATCATGCCGAGCCCCAGGGCGTTGCCGAGATTCTCCTGCCCCACGGCCACGTTGCCGGACATCACCGCGGCGATCTGGATCGGCACCAGCGGGATGATGCCGTTGGTCAGCGCGGCCGCCGTCGCGTAGGCGGCGAAGGCGTTGGCGAACAACAACATCAGCGCGCCCAGGAACGGCGGCAGCAGCAGCGGGCCGCCGACCAGCCGCCAGTACTGCCAGCGGCTCGCGCCCAGGTTGCTGGCCGCCTCCTGCCACTGCGGGCGCAGGCCCTCCAGCGCCGGGAAGATCACCAGCACCATCAGCGGGATCTGGAAGTACAGGTACACCAAGGTGATCCCGGCGAAGCCGAACAGGCTGAAGCCGGTGATGTCCAGGCCCAGCGCCCCCAGCCACTTGGTCACCAGGCCCTGGCTGCCGATGGCCGCGATGAACGCGAAGGCCAGCGGCACGCCGGCGAAGTAGGCCAGCACACCGGAGGCCGTGGACACCACCTGGCGCAGCACGCCGCCGGGCGGCGACGCGCTCACCGCGAACGCGATGGCCAGCCCGACCACCGCGCCGATCACCGCCGTCAGCGCGGAGATCTCCGTGCTGACCACAAAAGCGTGCAGATACGGGTCGCCGACGGCGGCGCCGATGTTGCTCAGCGTCCAGCCGCCGGCGTCGTCCTGGAACGCGCCGACCACGACGGACACCGTCGGCACGCCCAGGAACACCACGACATAGGCCAGAAACGGCAGCAGCCCGAGGAGATCGAGCTGCCGCCGGTTCCGGAACTTGGTCTCAGCCAACGGTCTTCGCCCAGCTGTCGGCGATGACCTTCTTCGCCGCGTCCAGCTGCGCCTCGGTCGGGAACGGCGAGTCGCCGTCCACCTGCGGCAGCGCGGCCAGCTCGGTCTTGTCCACGGTGCCGGCGGCCTGCATCGCGGCCAGCTCGACCGGGCGGGCCCAGCCCTTCAGGAAGCCGTTCTGGCCCTCGGCGGAGTACAGGTACTCCTCCCACAGCCGGGCCGCGGCCGTGT
>Ga0307511_10003944_pt1 | contig 15160 bp, 11 predicted proteins | sample 13_EM_MG_FD_200266 | JGI IMG/M metagenome (GOLD analysis project Ga0307511, IMG submission 200266) | Populus trichocarpa ectomycorrhiza microbial communities from riparian zone in the Pacific Northwest, United States - 13_EM | ecosystem: Host-associated > Plants > Roots > Unclassified | place... | reverse complement strand
CCTCGGGCATGAGGACATCGATCTCTTCACCTTCCTCCCCGCGCCGCGCGTCGAGGGGCTGCAGATCCTCAATCGCCGCAACATGAAGTGGGTGCGCATCACCGCCCCGCCGGGCAGCATCATCCTCAACACCGGCGATTACATGCAGCGCATCAGCAACGACATCTTCCCGTCGACGACCCATCGCGTCAGCAAGCCGCGCGATCCGCGGCAGCGCCAGGCCACGCGCGTCTCGCTTCCGATGGCTGTCTATCTGTGGGAGGACGAGATTCTCGAAGTGCTGCCGTGCATTGCCAATCCGAAGTACCCACCAGTGAAGGCCATCCAATTCCACACGAGCATCACCAGCAAGTTTTATGGTGACGGCTACGCGGTGACCGAGGCATGAATGATCCGTTGCTCCGATTCCGCGAACGCTTTCCTATCCTGAGCCGGACGAAGTACCTCGTCTCGCACTCGCTCGGTGCGATGCCCGATGCGACGCGCGAAGCGCTGGTCGAATACGCCGATCTCTGGGCTTCGCGCGGCGTGCGCGCGTGGGGCGACCGCTGGTGGATGATGTCGATCGAAGTCGGCGACATCATCGCGCCGCTGATCGGCGCACCGCCCGGCTCGGTCGTGATGCTTCCAAACGTGACCACTGCCGAGGCGGTGGTGCTGTCGTCCTATGACTACGTCGCGCCGCGCAATCGCGTGGTGATCGTCGACGGCGAGTTCCCGTCCGTCCGCTACATTTACGATTGCCTGGCCCGCCGCCTCGGCGCGGAGATCGTGACCGTGCCTCACGATGCGTCAGGACTCGGCTTCGATCTCGAACGGCTTCTGTCCGCGATCGACGAGCGAACACAGATCGTGCCGATCGGCCACATCCTCTTCGAGTCGTCGTACATGATCGACGTCGACGCGATTGCACGACGCTGCCGCGAAGTGGGCGCCACGCTCGTTCTCGATGTCTTCCAATCCGCCGGCATCGTCCCGGTTGATGTCACGCGATGGGATGTTCCGATCGCCGTCGGCGGCGTTCTCAAATGGCTTTGCGGCGGACCGGGCGGATCGTTTCTCTACGTCGATCCCGCGCTGCGTCCGAAGCTGGAGCCGAGTTTCACCGGCTGGATGGCGCACGCCAGTCCGTTCAACTTCGAACCTCCTCCGATGCGCTTCCGCGACGACGGTCTCCGCTTCGCCCTCGGCACACCTCCCATCCCCGCGCTCTACGCGGCGCGTGAAGGTCCGAAGGTCGTGGCCGAGGCCTGCGGCGGGGAGATGCAAACCATCCGAGAGAAATCGCTTCGCCAGACGCAACGAATCATCGACCTCGCCGACGCGCGCGGCTTCGAACTGCGTACACCGCGCGAACCGCAGCGCCGCGGTGGATCGGTGTCCGTGCTGATGCCGCACGCAAAGGAAATCGCGTACGAGCTGAATGCCGAAGACATCGTCTGCGACTTCCGTCCGGGCGCGGGAGTCCGCTTCTCGCCGCACTTCTACACGACGGACGAGGAGTTGGAAGTCGCCTTCGCAACCGTCGACGAGATCCTGCGGACGGATCGTTGGAAGCGGCAGGCGGCGAAGCAGACGATCGTTACGTGAGGGAGTAACATTCCTTTGCCATGAGCCACGTGCCAATTGACCATATCCTCGAACTTCCGACCGCTGAGCGCGTTGCAATCGTCCAGGAGATCTGGGAGAGCATGCTCGAGCATCCGGAGCATGTCGAAATCACGGCCGCCCAACGAGAGGAGCTTGAGCGTCGCTGGACGGATCTTCAGCAGAACCCTGACGAAGGTGAGTCGTGGGATGACGTGAAAAAATCGCTTCGAAACGAATGATCAAACGTGTGATCGTTCGCGCACGAGCGAAACGAGATATTCGCGAAGCGCGATTTTGGTATCGCAACATCTCCCATCAACTCGGCGAAGACTTCGTTACGTCCGTCGACGATGCGATCCTGCTGGCCAGGACCTATCCGCTGGCCTTTCATCTCGTGCATCGCACTTTCCGGCGTGTACTTCTCCGGCGCTTTCCATACGCGCTCTTCTATCAAGCCAGCGACGATCGCCTCATCGTTGTCGCGGTCTTGCACCAAGCTCGCGATCCGGAAGTAGTGCGCAGACTTTGACGGCGGGACAGGCAACCCATGTTTGAACCGCGGACGTCTCCGGGCGCGGTTGCAACGACACCGCCCCGATCGCCGCGCGCGAAGGCGCGCCAAACAATGCAGCCCCCAGCTCGGCTGGGGGAACGGCGATGACATCCCAAACATGCGGCCGCGGAGGCGGCCGCAACAAATCACGTCGACGCGCGTCGACGGTCGGTCTGAAGAGTCCGACCTACGTTTCCGCGCGACGTCTCCGCGCCGCGATCCAATACAACACCGCTCCGATCGCACCCCAGAACACCGCCAACTCGATCGTCGTCAGCGAGGCGTTTGCGATGCGTTCGCGGAACGAGAGGCGGCGGAGGATGTCGACGTCACCCATGAGCTGCACGACGATCAACGTGCCCATCGAAAGCAGCGAGATCACCGCGGCGATCCGCTGCACGATGAGCGGCATACCGAGGGTCACGCTTTTGTAGAGCGACGGGTTCGCGCGCGGGAGCGCCAGCAAGGCGATGCTGTGCAGGAAGTAGAGGCACACCAGCGCGAAGACGGCGATGTTGAGCGCGAGCGAGACCTGGCCGCTGAGGAGCAGAAGCAGCGTCACGATCAGTGTGAGGGTGAGTCCGACGATCGGCGTCCCGGTCTTTTTCGAGATCGCTCCGATGAATTGCGGCGCCAATCCATCCTCGGCGAGCATGATGCCGACGCGCGAGGGAACGAGCATCGTGGCGTTGACCGAAGTCGTCAGAGCCATCACCGCGCCGAAGGTGACGAACCAGGCTGCGCCCATCGGCAGATAGCGCGAGGCCACTTCTGCCATCGGCGCCGCGGCGCGTCGCAGTTCTTCGCCGGGAAGGACGCCGAATGCGACGACCGACATCAGGAAGTAGATGACGGTCGTAGCCAGGATTCCTCGGAGAAAAACTCGCGGCAGGCGGCGTGTCGAGTCGCGCACTTCGCCTGCGGTCTGCGCCAATGATTCAAATCCGGCGTAGCCGAAGAAAACGAGCGGCAGCGCCCCCGCGAATCCGCCGGCGCCGTGGGTGAAGAAGGGCCGGTAGTTCGGCAAGCGTAGAAAGAAGAGGCCAGGCACGACAAGGACGACGATGGAGAGGCCGAGGAGCACGCACATCCAGACCTGAATCCGTCCGAACCAGCGGACGCCGGCGATGTGAATGACATAAAAGAAAAAAAGACTGACGACGGCGAGCGGCATGGCCGCGGTGCGCGGAATCGCGCCGCCGAATAGCTCGATCAGATAGTCGCCGAGCGCGCGCGACAGATAGGCCAGCGCGCCGATGTACGAAATGACTTTGAGCCAGACACCGACGAATGCCAGTCCGTAGCCGCCGAAAGTACGCGAGAGATGCGTGTATTCGCCGCCCGGCTCACGGCCGAGCGGCGTTGAGAGAAAGACGGAGTAGGCGACAGACGTGGCCAGAATCGCCGGCGCCAGCACGAGATAGCCGAGAATCACGCTCGGTCCAGTCAGTGCCCAGGCGTCGCTCGTGACTTTGAAAATGCCGGCACCAATCAACATACCGAGCAGCGTGGCGTACGACTCGATCGTGCCGAGGTCGCGGCGGAGTGAGGCGGAAAGCGGCGCGGCCATAAGTCAGCTCCTCTCCGCCGTGCGTGAGGCGCGCCAGCGGTCTGCGGCGACGGCGAGAACGATCACCACGCCGATGATGATCTCCTGAACGTAATTCGGCCAGCCCATTTGCTGGCTGCCGTTGCGGAGAAAGGCCATGACCAGCGCGCCGATCATGGCCCCGGCAATGCTCCCCTCGCCGCCGCTGAGAGTCGCACCGCCGATGACGACAGCAGCGATGACGTCGAGCTCGACGCCGACGGCCACGGTCGGATCGCCCTGCCGCAATCGCGACATCTGCATCACGCCGGCGAGGCCGAAGAACAAGCCAGCCAGTGCATAGATGCGCACCTTCAGCACGTTCGTGTTGATGCCGCAGGCGCGTGCCGCCGCTTCGTTCGAGCCGAGGGCGAAGACGCGGCGGCCGAAGACGGTGTTGCGCAAAACGAGGGCCATCATCGCTGCGAGCACGATGGCGATCCAGACGCCGGGGGCGAAGAGCATCCAGTCGCGCGAGGGGAAAGTTACAGCCAGTTCGTTGAGCCACGTCGATGGCGGATTGACCGTCTGCTGATCGGCGACGTACTTGGCCACACCGCGCGCGATGCCGAGCATGCCGAGCGTGGCGATGAAGGGCACAACGCGAAGCGTGGTGATGGCCAGACCGTTGACGATGCCGACGATTCCGCCGGTGATGACTCCGGCAACCAGCGCCAAAATCGGCATCCAGCCATCGCGCAGCGCGATCGCCGTAACGACGCTGCTTAGTGCGATGACCGCGCCGACGGAGAGGTCGATGCCGCCGCTGACGATGATCATGGTCATCCCGATGGCGCCGATGGCCACGATGACGGTCTGGGCGAGGACGACGCGAAGGTTGGCGCCGGAGAGGTAACGCTCCGGCGATCCGGCGAGGATAGCGAAGAGGAGGACGACCGCGAGTAGCCCAGCCGTAGGCGCGACGATCCGAATCCAGCGGTTCATGCGAAGCGCGGATTGTAGTAGTAGCGTCGGCGGCTCGCCGGCTGGATCGCTGCCGGCTCGGCGGCGATTTCAAAACCGCCAGCGGGCCGCTGGCTGGCCAGCCGCCGAGCCGGCGGCGCTCCGAGCTACGTTGATCCTCCGATCGCGGTTTGCAGGATCGTGTCTGCTGTCCACTCGCTCACCGGCCTCGCCGGCGAGAGGCGCCCTCGCGTCATCACGGCGATCGTGTCGCAGACTTCGAGCAGCTCGGGCAGGTATGAGCTGACCATCACGATGCCCTTGCCTTCGGATGCCAGCCGAGCGATCTCGCGGTAGATGTCGCTCTTGCTTCCGATGTCGATGCCGCGCGCCGGCTCGTCGAGGAGCAGAACGTCGGGATCCTGATGCAGCAGCCGGGCGAGGGCTACTTTCTGCTGGTTGCCGCCGGAGAGGCGTCCCACCATTCCACGCGGACCGGGCGCTTTGATTCGCAACCTCTGCATGACGTCCTCGGTCTGCGCATTCTGTCGATTGCGATCGATCCAACCGACGCGTGAACAGGTTTCGAAGCGGCTCATGGTCACGTTGTCGGCGATCGGAAGCTGGAGGGCCAGGCCTTCGCCTTTTCGATCTTCGCTGAGGTAGCCGAAACCGTTGCCGTGCATGGTCACGCGGCCGGCGGCTTTCTGCAGGCCGAAGAGTGCGCGGACGAGATCAGTCCGTCCGGAGCCGATGAGGCCTGCGATGCCGAGGATCTCGCCGCGATGGAGAACGAAACTGGCCTCGCGGAGACGCGGAGGCGCGGAGAGGTTCTGCACCGACAGGAGTGGCTGTGCCGCATGCGGCTTCGGCTGTGGCTCCTGCGCGGACCAATGTGGCACAGACACTCTTGTCTGTGCGGGTCCAGCCATCATCGAGATCAACTCGTTATCACTCACGTTGGCCAGATCCCCGCCGCCAACCCTCCTGCCATCGCGAAGCACGGTGAACCGCGTCGCAATCTCGCGAACTTCTTCGAGAAAGTGGCTGATGTAGATGACCGCAATGCCGCGATCGCGCAGACGGCAGATCGTGTCGAAGAGGCGCTCGACATTAGCGCGCTGGAGGCTGCTAGTGGGCTCATCCATCAGCAGCACACGCGCATCGCGGGCCAGTGCGCGGCAGATCTCAACGACTTGCTGATCAGCGAGGGGAAGATCGCCGGTGCGCGTGCGAGGATCGATCTCGCTCCGTCCGAACTCGGCAAGCAATGCGGCGGCGCGATCGTGAAGTTCATGGCGACGCAGCCAACCGCCACTCGATGGCTCGATTCCCATCAGGATGTTCTCCGCCACCGACAGATGCCTGCAAAGCGCGAGCTCCTGATGAATATGCGCCACTCGTCGGCGACGCGCATCGGCCGGTCCGCGCGGCGCGTAGGGCCGGCCCTCGACGATCATCGAGCCGCGATCCGGCGGAAAAGCGCCGGAGAGGATGTTCATCAACGTGCTTTTGCCCGCGCCGTTCTCGCCGATCAGCGCGTGAACCTCGCCGGGCGCGACATCGAGATCGACGCCGTCGAGGGCGATGGTGGCGCCGAAGTGTTTGGTGATGGAGCGCAACCGGAGCGCTGCCGTCCTCGGCGGCTGGCCCGGCGGCGTCTCGCCGCCGAGGAACGCAGGCGAGGACGCCTGCGGGCCAGCGGGCGGGACGCCAGCGCTCCGTTTCTCCGCCATCTCAACCCAACGGATGCAACAACTTCTGCGACTCCGGCGTATCGATATTCGCCGGCGTGATCAGCGTAACTCCCGTATCGACGCGCTTCTCGATCGCCTTGCCGAGGAGATGATCGACGAGCGTCTTCACGCCGAGCTCCCCCATCCGAAACGGATTCTGGACAACGATGCCGTGCAGCTTTCCGTCGCGCATGGCTTTGACGAAAACATCGCTCGAATCGAAGCCGATGAAGCGGATCTTGCCCGCCTTACCCGCGTCTTCGAGAGCCAGGAGTGCGCCGGCGGTCGATGATTCGTTCGGCGTGAACATGCCGTCGAGGTCGTTGCCGAAGCGGTTGAGTAGATTCTCGGCGGCGGTCTTGGCCGTGTCGCGCGTGGCGCCGGCGAACTGGTTGGAGGAGACGAGAACGATGCCGGGATAGGCGGCTTTCATCCGTTCGATGAAACCCTTCTCGCGCTGCTCGGTGCTGAAAACACCCTCCTGGTAGCGCAGCGCCAGGACCTTGCCCTTGCCGCCGAGGAGCCGGCCCATCTCGTCCGCGGCCAGCTCGCCGCCGTGATAGTTGTTGCTGGCCACGAAGCTGATCGGATCGGCTGATTCCAACGCCGAGTCGATGACGACGGTGGAGATTCCGGCGCGCTTCGCTTCTTCGACGGGACGGACGAGCGCGTTCTTGTCGAACGGTGCCAGCACGATGCCGTCGACGTGCTGGGTGACGAAGCCCTCCACGACCTGCACCTGCTGCTCGCGATCGTCCTCGCGCATCGGCCCTTTCCAGATGATGTTGACGCTGACGCCGGCTTTCGCTTCATCCTGCGCCGCCTTCATCGCGCCTGCGTGGATGCTTTTCCAGAACTCGTGCGTGGAGCCCTGGGGGATGACGGCCAGGGTGAAGGACTTGGTGGTCTTCTGCTCCGGCTTGGGACAGGCGAGGAGGAGGACGATGGCAGCAAATGTCAGAACTCGTTTCATTCAAAATCCTCGTTCAGTCGAAAGCACAGACAAGAGTGTCTGTGCCACATTGGCCGCCTATGAGCCACAAGCAGCGGTTTCGAATTCAGCAGGAACGATGTGGCATAGACACTCCTGTCTGTGAGGCTGGAAATCATTGACGCGCAAGTGTGTCATACAGCGGCTGCCCTTCGATCAGTGCACGATCTTCATTCGACACCGTCGCGGCTAGGATGCGGATCTTGTCATTCTCGGGCAGCGTCAGCGTTCGCGCATTCGCAGGCAGATCGATCGCGTAGGCGAAGAGATACGAATACGCATACGGCTCGTTTTTTCCCGTCGAGTCATGCCGATGCGAGGCGAACCAGGCGATCGGCGCGCGCTTGATGAAGCCGGGGGTGAGGCCGTCGAACACGGTGGCCATTCGCGATCGGGCAGGCGCGTTCAGCGGCGCGTCCGGTCGCGGCGGCAGCGTTTCCTGCTTCTTCCTCCAGATGCGGTTGTCCCACTGGCCGACGTAGCCGGTCCAATCCTGAATCGTCAGCTCGATTGGATTGCCGTCGATGTTGAAGGTCGCTTGCTGATCGCCGTCGGCGGCAGCGAGAAGGTAGAGCCGTTTGAATCCGCGCGGCAGCGTGACCGGCTGGCCGTGCGCGACGACGGCGTTCGGTCCGTCAGCGCCGAGGTGGAAGCGGATGCCGGCGTAGTCGATGTCGCGCGGCAGCATCTCGGCGGGAAGGGTGCGGTTGGCTGTATCGAATCCTTGCGATGACGTTGCGCCGTCGCGGCTCGATACGACGCGGTCGAATGGCAGCGCCAGCGGTTGCGAGCGCGGCATGCGAGCGTTCACGCGACGAGGTGCCAGCCGGATGGCGAATGTCCGCAGTTGATAGGGCGTGAACGAAACAAGCAGCCGTCCGCCGACGACGTTGGCGGGACCGACCGCCATCTCCTGTCCGTTCACTTCACGAGCGGCGGCAACCGGCGCGGCGAATGACAGACGAACATCATTCGCAGCCTTTCCATCGACCTCCACCAGACGGACGATCATCTCGTCGCTTTCCTCGGCTTTCTTGATTGCAAGAACGCGCACCCGCGAATTACTCACATTCATCAGCGAAAACGCGCGGCCGAGAGTCCCTTCATGTTTCGGCGATACGAATGCGATCAGCGGCTGGTTGAGGCGCAGCGCCTGCCAGTCCGTCCCTTCCGATCGCCAGTCGCCGGCATGCGCGGCCAGGCCGTAGGTGAGCTCGTGATGTCCCCAATCCTGCGAGGTCTGGTCGCTGTAGGCGCGCGTGTTGCCGTCGCCGAGGCCGGGTGTGTAGAGGAGCGTTAGGCGGAGCGTGTGATCGTCCGGCTTGTCCGAACCGTACTTGCCGCCGGTGAGAATCGTCACGCCGCCGTTGGCGTCGCTCAGGTCGATCCATTCGTGCGACGGCACTTCGAACTTTTTGTCGTCGTTGTTCCCGCGCTGAATCGTTCCCACTTCCCAGTTGTAGGTGGCCAGCGGATTCGATGTAGTCAGCGGAAAGGTTGCCTTCAGCGCGGCGGCTTCGCTCTTCCAATCGATGACGTTGCCGATCTCGATGCGATTACCGGCGTCGCCTGCTGACAGTCGAATCGTCTGCACGAAACGCGAGCCTTCCGTCTCGCGCGTCACTTCGATTGCCGAGCGCACCTGGCCATGCCTGACGACGTAAATCGTTGCCTTTCCGCTTACGAACGCGCGCGGCGGCTTCTGCTGATCGGCCCAATCCATGTTCCAGGCCGGCCAGTCGTGCGGATGCTCGCTCTGCAGCGCCAGCCGCACCGGCGCGGAGAGCACTTCGCGATTCGTCTTCTTGTCGAAGATGCTGGCGATGTCGCCGGCATTGTTGATTGCAACGCGATAACGATCGTTCTCGATCATCGCAGGCTCTGTCCGCGCGGCGATCGCCCCAGGATCCCTGACGAGATTCCGCGGCGTCTCGTATCCCGACATCACGTCGTAGACCGCCCATCCCACCGCGGGGACCCTGGCGAGAAAAACGATCCGGTCGTCCTCGCGCTGCGAAGAGACAGGGTTGCCGTCCGGCCCGAAGACGAGGACGCCACCGCCCAAGCCCTGAACGTGCGCGTCGACGACATCTTCGCGATCGATGCTCAGCGGGTTGTAGACGACGATGGCTGTTCCTCGGACGTTCGTATTGAGCGACGCAGCGATCGACTCCGTGGCGCTGGCGAGGACGGAAGCGAACTGGTTCATGGCGATGACGTCGTCGTTCCATGAATACTCGTAGGCTTTCGGCGTGGCGGTGCCCGCGGCGATGTCGTGGAACTGTCCTCCCATCACCAGGGCCCAGGCATCATTCAATCTTGTCCTCGGGTACACGCGTCCGCCGAGCCATTCGGCCGCCACCGAGGCGCGCTCGGCGGCGCCGGCGAGCAGCTCGTTCTTGTGATTCCACCGTTTTTGATACGCCTGCGACGTGAGCGATCCGGCGGAGTGATTGGTCAGCTCGAGATCGCCGGCATAGTGCGGCAGACGGGCGGCCTGCTCCGGCTTGATGTCGAGAAACATCTGCTCCGCCGTCGACGAGATCACGCGCAGCGGAGCGCCGTTCATGGAAACCATCGACTCGACGAGCTGCACCGAGGGCTCGCGCGGCGCGCCGCCGACGTCGCCGGTGCCGTAGTAGTGATAGTCGGTGAAGAGCCCGCTCACCTCGCCGTTGCGCTGCACGCGCTTCGGCCAGTCGACGCCGTTCGGTGGTGTCGTATCGCTGCGCGAAAGGTCGTAGCGGATGTCGGCGCTGTAACTGCCGGGATTGAATGCGGCGATGACGCTGCCGCCATCCGGCCCATCCCACACGCCGACGTTAAATGGAGTACCGGCCGGCGTTTTCTCCGGCGAATCCGGCCCGCCCACCGGCGCCGATGATCCCCACGTTAGCTTCTGCGTGGAGAAGCCGCGGATGCCCATGTGATGGAGGATGCTCGGCAGCGAAGCAGGAAAGCCGAAGCAATCGGGCAGCATGTACTCCGCGCTCGTGCGGCCGAGGTCGTGACGAAAGTACGCAGATCCGTAGAGCACCTGCCTAATGATCGACTCCGCCGACGGCGAGTTGACGTCGCTCTCCTCCATCGACGAGCCGGCCGGAAACCAGCGGCTGGCGCGCACCCACTCTTGAACCTTCGCGTAGTCGGCCGGGTAGTACTCGTGCATCATCCGGTATCGATTGGCGCCGCTGAAGTTGAAGATGTAATGCGGATACTTTTCGAAGAGCGCGAAGTTGTCGTGCATTGTGTGCGGCAGGTACTCGCCGATCGTGCGCGGATACTCCCAGCGCCACTGCGTGTCGAGATGCGCATAGCCGAGGACGTAAAGCGTCGGCTGTTTGGTCAGGTCAGGCGGCTCGTCCGCGTGCGCCAGCGTCGCGCACGCGAGGATCGCCAGAATGGCAATGCGCCGGATCATTTTTTTGCCACCACGTCGATCTCGCTGTAGAACGTGTTTCCCCACGGATCGTCGCTCTCCGTTTCGAAGACGTCGAAGATCAGATAGCGAAAACGGCCGAGCGAACCGGTCGTGTCGCTGATGTTCACGCCGTACTGCCCGCCATGTTCGCCTTCCTGTTTGCGCGTATCCACGAATGCGAGCTCGCGCCAGCCGCAGGTTGCCAGATCGATTTTCACTCCAGGCATCGGATTGAAGTTCGGATCGGTTCCATCGCTGCCATACAGGCGATAGACCTGCGGCGCGCGCGAGCTTGGATGCCACGAGTAGCTGTTGACCGCTGCGATGTCTGTCGTCGCGCCGAGGTCGATGCGAAAACGTCCGCCCCAGGAATCGCCGCGGAAGAAGAGGTTCGCCTCCGGCTCATCCTCGTTAGCCGGAAGGGCTCCATCGATCAACGAAGGCAACCCCGCGCTGTTGCGATCGACGGTCCCGGCGATCAATTCAATCTTCGCCGAAGACGCCACGTCATCCTTTGCCGGTGACGGCACATGCGCGAATCGAAACGCCGGCGCGGCCGTGCTTCGATCGATTGTGATCGTGACCTCGGCATTCGCGGCCGACGCAACGAGGAGAATGGCGAGTACGAATCTCATCTGCGTAAATCTGCGTCCATCTGCGGATCAAACCATCAATCCGCAGATGAGCGCAGATTGACGCAGATGATAGCTTCGCCAGATGCGTTCACTCCTCGCTGCCGCTGCCATTCTCTGCGCTGTCACATGCGCCGCGGCTCCCGCCGCCCCCTACGCCCTCCTCCTCGGCATCGCCCAGGATGGCGGCTATCCGCAGGCGGGATGCAATCGCCCCGACTGCATCGCGGCGTGGCGCAATCCGAAGTTGCGGCAGCGCGTAGCGTCGCTGGCCATCATCGATCCGCAATCGCATCAGCGCTGGATCATCGACGCAACGCCCGACTTCCCTTCCCAACTCCGCACGCTCGACGAAACCGAACGACGTGAAAAAGATACGCCGCTGCTCGACGGGATCCTCCTTACCCACGCCCACATCGGCCACTACCTCGGGCTGGCCCAACTGGGCCGCGAAGTTCTCGGCACGCGTTCGATCAAGACGTACGCCATGCCGCGCATGCGCGAATTCCTCGAGCACGCCGGTCCGTGGGACCAGCTCGTTCATCTGCACAACATCGAGATCGTTCCGATCGAAGACGGTGTCGAGATCGCGCTGAACGAACGGATTCACGTCACGCCGATTCGCGTGCCGCATCGCGATGAGTACTCGGAGACGGTCGGATTCATCGTGCGCGGTCCGTCGCGATCGATCCTCTGGCTGCCGGACATCGACAAGTGGGAGCGCTGGTCGACGCCGCTCGAATCGGTGCTGGCGCGTGTCGACGTCGCCTACATCGACGGCACCTTCTACGACGCCAGCGAGCTGCCGGGGCGCGACCTGCGCGAGATTCCGCATCCACTTATCAGCGAGACGATGGCGCGGCTGGCCTCGTCACCGCTGCGGACGAAGGTGCGCTTCATCCATCTCAACCAGTCGAATCCGCTGCTGCGGGAACGGCGCGCCGGAATCGTCATCGGCAGGGACGGCGAGCGGACTCCCCTCTGACCGCGGCGGGCTGCTGGCGAGCCCGATTGCGTCGAGCGCGCCAGCGAAACCCCGCCGGAAGACGACCTTGTCGAGATACTGCGAGAGATCCGCGTTGTCCATCTACGTCACTTCATCTTCATCAACGCTCCAACGCCGAGGATGGCGGCCAGTAGCATCAACGCCCAGAACGAAAGAGCGGGGACAGCAGTGGACGGGGCCGCGGCAACCGCCCCTGCGCCGACCGAGCTGTTGCCCGGATTCGGATCGGTCGTCCCGCTGCCGACGCTCGCGCTGTTGACGATGCTGCCGGTGGCGCCCGGTGCGACAGTCACGCCGAGCGTGAAGACTGCCGAAGAACCGTTGGCCAGCGACGCGCCGGTGCACGAGATCGTGCCGGTCGCGCCGACCGCCGGTGTCGTGCAATTGAAACCGCCCGGCGCGATGATCGACTGGAACAGCAGCGTCGCTGGAAGCGTATCGGTCATGACCACTGACGACGCGGCGCTCGGACCGTTGTTGGTGACTGTGATCGTGTACGAGATCGGGCTTCCCACCGCCGCGCTCGTCGTTGGCGTCGTCTTGGTGATGACGAGGTCGGCGCTCAGCGGCGCATTGATCGTCGTGACCGCCGTTGCGCTGTTGTTGGCCGGCACCGGATCGGAGGCATCGCTGCTCCCCACCACGGTGTTCGTGATCGAGCCCGAGCTCGCCGTCACGTTGACGACGATCGTGAAGCTGGCCGTCGCTCCATTGGCCATCGACGCGATCGAGCAGGTGATCGTGCCGGTTCCGCCAGTTGCCGGCGTCGTGCAGGAGAAGCCGGCCGCCGCGGAGACCGACTGGAACGTCACGCCGGAACCGATCGACTCGACGATCTTCGCGTTCGCCGCCGCATCGGGACCGTTGTTCGTCAGCGTCTGCGTATAGGTGATCGTGCCGCCCGTGTTGACGGGGTCGGGTGCATCGCTGTTCGTCACCACCAGGTTCGCCGTCGGGACGACGTACGACGTCGAGACGTTTACGCTGTCGTTGGCATTGCTCGGATCCGCCGCGCCGCTGTTGACGTTGAAGTTCTGCGTGATGGTCTGGTTGGTGTTGCCAAACTGCGCGAGCCCGGCCTTCAGCACGATCGTGAAACTGGCGTTCGTCGACGCCGCCATCGTGGCCGCCGTGCAGGTGAACGACGTACCGCCGTTGACCGGCGGCGTCGGGCAGGACCAGCCCGCCGGCGCGCTAATCGATTGGAACAGCAGCGTATTGTTCAGCGGAACGTTGAGATGAACGTTCGTCCCTGTGTCCGGCCCGCCGTTCGTCACGTTGACGGCGTAGGTGATGTTGCCGTCGGGACTGACCGGATCGGGAGAATCGCTGGCCGTCACGCCGAGGTCCACGCTCGGAGCGGCGTATTGCGTGGAGACCGTCACGGTGTTGTTCGCGTTATTGGGATCGAACCACTGGCTGTTGACGCCGAGCACTTCATTGATGGTCTGACTCAGCACGCCGAATTGCGCCAGCCCGGCGTTGAGCACGAGCGTGAAATTGGAGACTGCCGACGGAGCCAGGGTCGCCGCGGTACAGGTGATCGACGTCCCTTGGCCGACCACCAGCCCCGGACACGACCATCCCGCCGGAACCGTCAACGACTGGTAACGCAGCGTGTTGTTGAGGACCACGTTGAAGTGCGCGTTCTGCGCGGCGTCCGGTCCGGCGTTCGTAACGGTGACGGCGTAGGTGATGTCGCCGTCGGGCGCCACCGGATCGGGCGAGTCGGTCGCGGTAATCTGCATGTCGACGTGAGGAGCCACGTACGACGTCGAGACCGTCACGTTGTCGTTGGCGTGGTTCGGATCGAACCAGGCGCTGTTGGCGCCGAAGAGCTGGTTGATCGTCTGATTGGTGACTCCGAACTGCGCCACTCCGGCATTGAGCACGACGGTGAAGGCCGAATTCGTCGACGCGGCCAGGGTGGCCGCTGTGCAGGTGAACGACCCGCCAAACCCCACCGGGATCACGCCGCAGTTCCATCCGGCAGGCGCGGTAATCGACTGGAAGAGCAGCGTGCCGTTGAGGACGGCGTTGAAATGCGCGTTCGTCGTCGGGTCAGGACCGTTGTTGAAGACGTTGATCGTGTAGGTGATGTTGCCGTCGGGATTGACCGGATCGGGCGAATCCGTCGCCGTGATGGCCATGTCGACGTGAGGAGCCACGTACGAGGTGTTGACCGTGATGGTGTTGTTGGCGTTGTTCGGATCGGACTCCGTGGCGTTGACCGTGAAGAGCTGGGAGATGGTGTGATCGAGCACGCCCTGCTGCGCCAGGCCCGCATTCATGACGATCGTGAAGACGTCGTTCGATCCCGATGCCAGCGTCGCCGCGGTACAGGTGAACGAAGCGCCTGACCCGACGGGGATCACGCCACAGTTCCAACTTCCAGGCACGACGATCGATTGAAAAAGCATCGTCCCGCCGTTGATGAGATTCAAATGCGCGTTCGTGGCCGTGGTCCCGGTGTTCGTGACCGTGACGGTGTAGGTGATGTTGCCGTCCGGCGCGACAGGATCAGGCGAGTCGGAGGCGGTGACCGCCATGTCGGCACCAACCACTGCAAAGGCAGAAACGGGAAGGAGAACGAGACAGAGAACGAGCAACGCGCGACGGACGGTCATTGGATAGAGGCTCCTCTGTAGATAGGTCGCGCAAAAGGACGAGAAAGTCCCTCATGCTGCGGCTGCCGCGTTGTCGGTTGTCGGTTTTCGGTTGATTTGGGGTTTGCCGCGTT
>Ga0307511_10003943_pt1 | contig 15160 bp, 19 predicted proteins | sample 13_EM_MG_FD_200266 | JGI IMG/M metagenome (GOLD analysis project Ga0307511, IMG submission 200266) | Populus trichocarpa ectomycorrhiza microbial communities from riparian zone in the Pacific Northwest, United States - 13_EM | ecosystem: Host-associated > Plants > Roots > Unclassified | place... | reverse complement strand
CCAAAGCCCTTAAGCGACGGTTCGCATCGGCAAATAAATGAAGATATTGCATCGCTGATAGGTCCTTTCCTCTGGCGAGATATAATCGATAGTTGGTCCAGAGAAGTCGATAAAGTTGAGATGGTCTCGACGATAGGCCACGGCTGATCCAGCGGCGACCCGGTGTCGGTACAAAGGGTGACGCCTTTCAACTTGGGGGAGAGGAAGAGGCGGAAGAAGGTTACTGCGCTATGGGCTGTACGGGTGTTCCAGAATAGCTGTTCCAGCTTGGGGAATAATATCCCGCCGGGTGCGTTGCGTGAAATCCATAAAAGTGTATCGCTGGCGATGTCCCCATCGGGACCGAGGTGTAATCTACGCATCCAAGAAGCGTGTCGTTGCAACCTGGCCCAGTCCTTCGGTGAGGGGTCACGCTCAATCGCCTGGGGGGATTGACGTCAGATGCGGTCCACGGGAAAAGAGCGACCACTTACGATAACTGATCCTTCGCCGTGTTTATTTTCGACCCAAGTGTGACCCGGCAATACCCTCACGAGGACAGTTAAAAAGAGTTGTTCCCTCCAGAGCGAGCTGAGCGTCGGTTCCTCGAGGGACCGACAAGTGAGAGCGAATGAAACCGCTGCCGGGCGGCTGGTTTCGACCAACTCGTCAATGACCAGCTTCGTCAGCTCGTCGATGCGGAAGATTGGATGCAGCATGATTGAGAGGTGTGAGAGGTATTGCGGGGGATAGGGTTTGAGGAAGAGCGGCCAAGGGGATCTCGAGATGTTGGAGGGACAAACTTGAAAGACCTCTGTCCATTTTAGGTAGTAACACGATGAGGCTCATCTAGAATTGTCCCCCGCGGTGATAGTTACAGCTATGTCCAAACGCTTTGCATACCAGAAAGCAAGCCCACTCATAGAAACCTTACCTCCCCGAAGTTCCAGACAAGAATCTGACCCCCTCTCCATCGGAAACGGCAATGATCTGTGCCCTCGCGGTCTTCGCCAACACCGCAATCGCCTTCTTCAACAGCGAAACTGGCAGATTCGAAAGTTCAGAGGGGATAGGAGGCTCTACGATCTCGTAGAATGTCATGATGGTGTTAAGCTGACCGGTCGAGGACGCCTGCGAGGCGCAACGATCAGCGTGTACAACCCAAGTCAGCCATAGCTTCAGGACGCACCCATTCGTGTAGCACCTCCGCCCATTCCTCCGGGAGCCGCCAATACAGCAGGACGGAACGGGTTTGCTTAGCGGGTTCGTACACCGCGAGGTTCTTTGCAACCACCTGGGAGATGATATACTGCAGGTGGGATGGCGGTAGTTTCCCTGAATAATCAGCGTAACTATGAGGGAGTAAGGATCCTAGCACGAAGAACGTACGTACGGTTTATCCTCGGATTTCGCAACACCTCGTCCCAATCACCCTTATCCCCACCAGTTTCAGAGTCCTCAACCCTCAGCGTAAACAACTTCCTAAATCTCGCATAGGAAAGTATGAGTTTCGTCCAGTGTTCTGTCAGGGTTGCTTGGGTAGATGGATTCGGCTGCTGGCTAACCTCCGGGTGGAGGCGCAATAGGGTGGTGAGGAGGGGGTTGTTCCGGAGCAAGTATCATACGAACGTGAAGAATGGTGGCGCAGAGTGGATGGAAGGTAGGAGGAAACCCGCCGAGGTCGTGTGCGTCGAAAGGGCCATGGCTGCTTGCGGGTGAGCGGGATCAAGAGGATGCGGACAGCGATCTGATCGGTCGCTGTCATCTCAGCGCTGGGAGTGAGATCAAACTCGGGCAAACCCAAGTGCACATACGGCTGTTCATAGAAGAAAGGAGATGGATACAAAATACACATGGCGGTGGGTATGTGAGTATATAATACATAGGCGAGGGTACTCGCCCCTTGACCTTGGACCGCTTCAATGTTCGGAACAACCTCTAGTACTACCGTCTACGCTTTGACAATTTCCCCGACCTGTCCCGCTGGCCGCCATAGGTGACCAAATAAACGGGTCGAATCGCCTCGTTCTTGTACACGACCGTCTCGTCGTAGTTGAGATCGCGTCCAGCAAGTCCCATAACCTACGCGCAAATAACCCGTCGGGGTCAGAAAAATCGCGTGGAATCGTGGAACTCTGCGGTACTCACAGAGTGATAGCCGGATCTGAGTGAATTCGCGGAAGTGTCGGTGTGGAATAGCTTCTGCGGGTTCCCATACACGACGGCGTTGACGAGAAGAGCACGGGATTGGATCTTGGAAGACGAGACAATGTCCTTGAAGTAATCGTCTGCCTCTGTCGTACAGTTAGTTACAAATTGTCAGAAAACGGAGGGAGGAAAGGATCTTACTCGAAGAACACGCAGACGTGTAAATTCCACGTCCGAATCTACTCCAACCATGTTTCGTCCCTACCAGATTCACGTCAGCCACAGAATTTAAGGAGTGTACCAGCCCGTAATGTCACATACCAGTCTTGCTAATATCGAACGAGTCACGGATGATCGCACACAAGCTGCAATCGCTCTTGCTGCACAACGCGTCCTCGGTCCTGTTGTCGCCCAAGGTGCACGCCCTATTCGTCCCATGGAAGAACAGACCCGAGGTCACGATGCCACCCCCGACCTCGGCTTTTACGTTCGAGCTGATCACCTTGGTCAGGGTTGCCTGGAGGCGTGAAGACACGCGCTTACTTGTACATGTGGTAACCACCCATCTCGTCGCCCGTCTTGAGAAGCCTAAATATCGACCGGATAACGGGCAGCGGTTTGTTTGGGTGCAACCAACCCTCTTCAAACAGCTTCTTAACTGAGAAAAAGGTCAAATGTCAAACCAAGTCGCCCGGCATACAAAGGCTGACTTACTTCGTGTATATTCTGGGTCACCCTCCTTCAGCACCTTCAACCTCTGATTCTTCTTCAAGAGGGATCCAAAGGGCATGGCGCAGAGGAAGGAAGGGGGGAGACAAGCAAGCGCGGATGTAGGGAACCTCTTGTGTGATGTTCAGGCGTGCCGAACGATCCCGTTTTGCGGGGTAAATATAACAAAGGCTCAGCAGGATGGAGGAGGCGCCTGCATCGCCTGAAACGTCAAACATCCAGCCCCCGCCGAGTTGGGTCTTGGGGTCCTAGCAACGAAGACGGGCAAATATTCACGCGCGTACCTTAGCATGATTGACGGGCGGCGGGCGCGATTCCAAGCAGAAGGTGAGCTGATGACAGTGCGGAAAGAGCGGTAAATTGCGCTGACCAGAGGCGCTCGGTTCGAGGGGGATAAAGCAACCGAACTGGTCGTGACCGTGGGGTTACCGCGACAGGCGGTGAGGAGCTGTGAAGTAAATATATACACTTTGTAGTCTGATTGAAACCGGCCTGGTATTTACCACCATCTCGAAGGAGATCCTCGACGTTAGAGAACAAGGAAGTATGGCACAAAGGTCTCTCCCACCGCTCCCATCAGCCCCTACCCATAGCCCCAGCTCTTTCCTTCCCATCGACATTCGTAGCCAACATGGCGGGTCTGACCCAGACCTTGTTCGCGGCGCAGGAGACCGTCGCCCGAGGGGGATGACCAAAGATGACAACAGACGACCTCGAAGCAATTCCACCCCACCTGATAGTAGAATCATCCACGACCGCAGTTTGCAACCGCGAACGGGCTTCCCACCCGTTAGTGCAAACAATTCGCGTGCATGGGCTATGACGCGCGGGTCGTCCACTGGAAACGTTTCGGTCGACGTTAATGTCCAGGCCCAAGGTCTGTTTCAGACGGGCGGGAAGTCCGCCACTCATTTCCTGTCCAACTTCAACCCGCTTCGCCGACGCAATAGCGACATCCACCCTGAGGGATTTACACCCGGACGCTTCTCTGCTCCCTCCCCAGTGGAATCACCCGTTATTCCTAGAGGTTCCATAAGTGACGGGCGTCCTCTGAACCGACTCCGCAAGAACTCGCACCAACGTCCCAGGATCTTGTTCTACCACAAACACGAACCCCACTATGGATTCACCAACTTTTCGACCCACCCTGTGATTTACCAGGGTAGGAAGTACCCAACAAGCGAACACCTCTTCCAATCGTTCAAGGTATGGGAGGCTCGCCGCCGGAAACCTCGCGATAATTATCTGACAGAAATTTATCATTCCAGTTCTCTCATCGACCTGGGCTAGCCGAGCACATAAGAACGTGTTCCTCCAGACCGAGCGTCGCGTTTTCCGAAGCTCGGAGGTTCGCTCAGGAAGTTCGGCCGGACTGGGGTCGTGATAATATCAACATGGTATGCTTCCCTCCCCGTTTCCTCAACGGATATAAATTCTTATTCACCTCGTGCAACAGATGAACCTTGTAGTATACCACAAATTCACTCAGCACAAGGATCTCAGGCGTGAATTGCTGGCCACGGGAGACGCGGAACTGATCGAGGTTAGTGCGCCCTGATAAATCGACGTATCCTTCCAACAGAGCTGACGAATTTCTCCGCAGAACTCGGACAAAGACGCGTTCTGGGGCTGTGGGGCAGATGGGAAAGGGAAGAATGAGCTTGGGAAAGCCCTTGAACGTCTCCGCACCCGACTACGTGAGGAAGAGCGGCGATAATTGGAACCCACAAAACTCCCAGGCCCTCGAGACTGACGCCGTGTGCTGTACTACGTATCCGTTTCCGACACAAATGAGGTTGAGGATTGGGACCCTTGGATTGCCTGCATCACGTCACTGACCCAGATGAGTGAGCGCATGTTCCTGATCGTGGCTGAATGCTCCAGCTTGAGTTGGCACAGCCGGTCGGCCACAATGCGCGCTTGGGGTCCTTCGGTTCGTGCGGTTCGGTTCGATTGTCAAGGTCACCGTTCGGAAATATCCTATCCTATATATCCTCCGTTCCGTGCGCGAAAGGCGAATCCCACGTGCCGTGTCCTCGAGCCCTTCTCCCCTAGATCTTTCATCGTCATCCTTCCCGCCCTCTCTCTAATTCTGTGTTCGACATGGCACAATTTGGCGGTGGTCAGCAGTTATGTGATTACTGTCACCAGAAACCAAAATTCGCGTGAGCTCCATCCGTTCTCTAATCGCCGAATGTGGCTGACCAACATGTGCACGAGCTCTTAGACCCTACAATTATTGCGGCAAGGTGTGTGGTTCCAGAGCCAGGGCCACTGGGACTACACCTTCGAATAACACTCCTATGTGCAAGGTACGACCGATTCTCAGATCTTGATCCTTAGGTCCCGGTCGTTCATCTACCTTTAGCAATGCGGTCAAAGACCGGTCCACCGGGGTCACCAATTCTGTGGAAGGAATTGTGCTAATAACTGGCAAGGGATGAATGGACAGATCAATACCGGCGGGAACGTTCAACCTCAGCAACCTCAGCAACAAGTACAACAGTCGTGGAGTACGACGCAACAACAACAACCCCCTCAGATACCGACCCCTCCTCCCCAGAGTTTCAACCAGAGTGGTGGTGGTGGCGGGGGCGGCGACGGCGGTGGCCGTGAGTCCTACTATCGTTCCTCAGTGGTTCGGAAACACAGCTTAGCGCGCCTGGCAGTCAAGGGCTTCGTTAAAGGCCTCAAAGGTCTCGTCTCGCAGAATTCATCATCTCAGCAATCTCAGCCACAGCAAAAACAAAAAACTACCACACCGGATCCTACATTGATCTCTCCTCCGATCACCCCAATGTCATCCGGGATGAGCGGTTCGACCGGAACGCCCACCACTCCAGGATTAAACCAACAGTACTACACCCCCCCATCTCCTACGAGTCCTGGACTTCCAGATCCAACCACGAATGGCCATACCAACGGATCGAAGTCGAAAACGATGACTATGGCCATGAGCCAAACGAACTCCACCGGGGGTGACAGCAATGACCCCGATTTCGATCCTTACCCAGACCCAAACCATGGCCAGCTTATCAGTGGAACGGTTCCCGTCCAGGCCCAAGCACAGGTTTCGATTCAGGTCAACGCTGGAGGACACGGGAGCGGGAATTGGGACCCAAGCGACCCTAACAATTTCCCTTCGCAGCAGCCTACCTGGCCAAAGTCTGCCTCGACGTGTCGGTTGAACGGATGTGAAAACCCCGTGTTCGTGGACCCAGTGACTCGTCGCGCGGGCGAGTATTGCTCACAAAGACATCGAGAGTGAGCGGTTTCGCCTTGCTTTTGTAAGGCCTGAGTTCGCTGACGTTTTAACAGGGATGCGACAGCGTTCGGGCAGGTTAGCCCGTGTATTATGTGTATGAAGATGCCTAGAGGACAGAAGGACCATTTCTGTTCAAGGGCGTGTCGGGAGAAAGCTTTGCGCCCGTAACCCCTTTGTATTGCTTGCCGCTCGGTTTTGGAATATGTACTCTAGGATCACAGCCTGTTTTGGACATTACAGAGCGAGATGGAAGGTTACTGAGAACAAGCGTCCGGTACGACCTAACTATCCAAGAACGTCTATAATACGGAAGGTGGAGTTTATACAAGCGAACCGAAGGGTGGTAGCTAAATGCGCAGAAATGGGGGTTTAATCGAGCAGGGATACGCCACCCTGAGGTCCCGTGGGTGAAGTAGCTGGGAGTTTAGAGTAGAGGATGAGGTACTTGGGAATGATCGCCTCAGCTCCTGCCACGAATACCAACGGTCCATCCTCGTGCTGCAGATCGAAAGCGTTGGTGCAAGACCGGACGCAAAGGAGTGTGACAACATACCGACTGGACGATTCCGGAGAATCTGGGTGGTTGTACCCGAGGAGGTGGGAGGTTCACTTCACACGAGAGCATCACTCTATAGGGCGAGCTCGTGGTGGACACCGCGTGTTTATCCGCCAGCGATGGTTCCACGTAGGAATAAACGCCGGATCCGCATCTGGTGGAGGCTCACGTCAGAATGGCTCGTACATGTTTTGACTCCACCGACCGTCCTGAATTAGATTTGACTCCAAACTCGAAGACGGTAAACGCGCTTTTGACGACCGCACAGATCCCGCATGACTGGTAGTTGCAGAACCTCGTGGTGTTCGTGCCTAGGTCACAGATACATTGAGTGCTGTGGAAGGTTTGGATTTGGCGTGGTATGCCGAGTGAGGTCAACTTGGAGCTGGAGTTTCGAGGAGTTAGCCGGTTAGGATCCCCGAACCGGGTGGAACAAAACCGCACTTGTAAGTTTCATGGGCTTTGATGATGTTGCGTGGGGGGCGAATCTCGAAGATCTTTCCGATTTTGACTGGCTCAGGGCCTTTCCACTGACGGTAGAAGTGGGTGATAACTGGAGTATAGTGAGTGACAACACTGGGTGGCAGGCGTTGTGTACGTACGTGAATCCGCCTTGGGGTCTCGCAAATCCAGTTCCCTCAACCGTGTTTCATTCGACCTTGCGACGGCGCTATCGCACCCCAAGCACAAGTCTGCCACGGCTTGGGGTTGTTTCCTACACTGGACGCATGGATGCACATGACGTTGTTGAACGGCGTCTCTGGGAAACCAGTGAGTCGTGGTGGGTGGCGGAGGAGAGGAAAATAGAGGTTACCTGGCGTGTCCAGGTCCACAGTATCCGCTGAACGCGGATTTGCCGGATACTTTGCAGCTCGGATACTTGCACTTTGGTTGGTGGACTCGCGCACAAGTTCTTCCGCAGTATGGGTGGACGAAACCGTTGTTCTCCACGTGCTTCGGTCGTTTTCCACAGACCTAATTTTCGAGGTAAGAACCGCCGACGAGGAGCGTGAGGGGACGGATGAGGGGATGGGAGAGAGAAAGACGGAAGAAATGATCGTGGCCGCTGACCTCGCATAAATCCCGTTGACCAGAGCTCATACCTCCACTGTTCTGTCGATCTCCGGGGCTGCTGGGTTGCACGTCTTTGCCGTTCTGTCGTGAACCGGAGAGGAAGTTGAAGAGCGGCGCCATGATGAGAAACGCTGCGAGGAGGTAGATGTACATCCAGGAACACGAAAAATCATGCGCCCGTCAAGGTAATGATGCTGTGGCGACCGCCAGTTCGGCCTGTAGGGTGCGCGGTTCGTCGCGTTTGTCTCATTTCAGCTGTTCGGTTTGGTTCCCAGGACAATGCTTGTGCACGGCCTTCCTCTTTGATTGACGCGGCCACCTTTCCTCCTGGGTGGATTCCAGGGTCCCTGTTTACTTGTCTGCTTTGTGGCATCGAACATCAAGGGGACATTGGGCGGACCCCCTGGACCCCCTGGCACCTAACTACGACAGGCGGGACTGGTGATGTCTTCTAGGTCTCCCATTGACAACCCGTGGGTTTCTAGCGGCGTCTGTGCGGGTCTTGATTTCCATCGGATGGGCCTGGGCAAAATTACGTTCCGCGTTCACAGCCTTCTTGTCGGTTCGACGCCAAAACGGTTGATGCTTTGACTTGGGGAATGGCTCGTCGGCTTCAAGTCCAATAAATCCAGTGCTACTTTGGCATCTCGCCGTATCCAGATATACGGTCTGATGGACGCTCTGATCCTGATTACTTACCCTCACTCATAAACCTCTCACACCCGTGACACTTCCGCCCGTTGACCGCCACGCTTTCCACCCCACCGAAGACCAATCCCTCAACTTCCTGAACCATGAAATGGAAGAGTTTGTTTGGAGACTCAAAACCAAAGTCTTCGAAATCAGCTACCCCTGCTGGCCTCTGTCCTGTAAGCCCGTTGTTACGCCGATGGTCGGCCGCGTGGCTGACGGTATCGCGCCTCTGTAGAATTGCAAAGCCAGCCCTGTGGCACTTAACCCCAACACGGGACAATACTTCGACTACTGTTCGAGGACGTGTGCGAACCAGAACCAGCCAACTCGTTCCGTTCAAAATCAGAACAATCAGGGCAATCAGGGCAACCAGGGCAATGGGACTTCGGTGTCCACTCTCTGCGAGGTGATTTTTTGGCCCGTATTACCATGCGGTCATTATCTGACCCGATTCTCGTAGCATTGCAAGAAGAAACCAAAGTTTAAAGACGGGACCAAAGTCCATCCGTATTGTGGTCGGACATGCTCAAAGCTAGCGAACGGTTCCACTCCAGCAAGTCCCACAAACCCTCCAACCTCCGCGACCACTACAACCACTCCAACCTCCGCGACCCCTACAACCCCTGCTACTCCCGCACCCCCTACGTTTATCGCGATCGTCACAACCCCCGCACCCTCGAGACTCAGGCCCGCTACTTCGACCATAAACCGGTCAACCTCTTCAGGTAATCAGTACATTGGATTTCTATCGGGACTGAGCTTGACTGAAAATCCCGCTTTCAAGGTCCAACTTGCCAGACTCCTGGCTGCCTATTACCCGCATTCGTCGATGGAAGCGGCGTCCCCAGCAAGCATTGTTCGAAGAGGCACAGACAGCAAGTCTTTCATTTTTCCTTTTCCGTTCACAAATTAACGAGTCCGAGCAGGTGGGGAGTGAGGGGTTGCATTTCTTGCCGCGCTGCTCCAAGGGTTGCTACACTCCTGATGTGTCAACCTTGTCATGACAATGCCGTGGGTATGGCACCAGCCCTCGTTGAAGTGCCTGAAGACCACGACAATTACAAAAGCGGTGAGCGTAGAGTGTTTCAACTTTTGACGAGGGAAACTGATACGTTCGCAGTCGAGAAACAATTCCAACAAACCTGGCGGCATGGCACAACATGTCCCGAAGTCCGGGCAGTTTACAAGATCATCAACACCACGGCGAGCCTGAAAAAATACGAACAATACCTGTACGTCCCGTCAGCCCTGTCTGGTGTCATCCAGATTTACTAAATCCCTTCACCCCAGTGATGGCATCGAAGCAGTGAGAGATTTCGCATCCGTGAACAAGCCGCGCGGAAACGAAAACCGGCGATGGCATGGAACGCGACGAAAGTGCAACATTGGAGACAAAGGAATCACAACCTTCTGCACGGATACGAAGTGCTCGTTGTGCTGTATCATCAAGACTTCGTTCGATCTCAAGTTTTTCAAGGGGGCGACTGGTTGGGGGAGGTTTGGAGCCGGGATTTACACTTCGTCGACTTCATCAAAGTTCGTCTTCGTTCCACCGAATGAGTTGCCGTTGAACGCCTGTCTAACGTTGCGATTTTTCACGTTCAGGTCGAACGACTATTCGTACAACGAAAGCGTTTCTAATTGGAAGGCTCTGCTACTAAATAAGGTCGTCGTTGGGAAAGGCATGAAACTTGTTCTAGATGATCCAACACTGACCGAACCGCCTCCGGGGTACGACTCTGTAAGTATTTTCGGTTATCTTTCAAGTGGGGGGGACGCTGACCAGGAGTTAGGTTCTCGCGGAAGTGGTTCCCGGAGGAGCTGTGAACTACGATGAACTCGTGGTCTACCACAACGACGCAGCCCGACCATCGTATCTCGTCATGTACGAAAGTCCTTAATTCATTCACCATAATACCATAGTTTTCTGTACATTACCGTAGTAGACACATACTTCAATCGTTTTGGAACCCGGCCCTTTCTAGCCTTAGTGGTAGAGCATGCGTGTGAGGACTCGACAAAGAGTGGCGACGGCGACAAAACTCAAACTTCTTGATGTTTCAGTGCACGGTCAAACATGCAGTGGGCCACCGCGGTCCTCCGAACCCTTCAGTAGATCACCTTGTGGCCATGACCGGCCGGTCCGGCGACGATTTCCAGACCTAATGACAGGTGGTCGCCGTTCTCTCCGATTGCGCTGGATCCACCGTTTCACGGCTTTGTGTTGGTTCCTCAGGTTGAATCGTTATCTCCGTGATGATTACATTTGCAACTGGAAGTCGATGTTACTAAAAAAACAGTGGTCATGGGGAGGGGGTGCAGCCTTGTAGGGTAATCGACGACAACTTTACTACCTTGACTAAGTTACCTGCTGGCTACACGTGAGTGTTGGTACCTGATAGTCTCTTGCGGTGTGCTGGTGAGGGTCTGGCCCCGGCGGAAGTAAGCGTACAAAGTTGCGGCGTATGACAACGACACCATCCGGTCGTCACTTCTTGAGATATACGATATACCGCGGCGGGGTCCTGGGAAGTAGGATAGTTTGTTCCGGGTTCGGATAAACGGGCCAAGGGAAGAGTTTGGGTGTATTGCTCGTGCCTCATCGGTTCACCTGTGCCTGGCTTAGGGAATGTATCAAACGAAGTGGAAACCCAAGACTACACTCACTGATCATGCGCCCGGAGCATTAATAAATCTCTGCCATTCTCTCAGAGAACCCCTCCCAATCAGAATTGTCCTCAGCTGGGAGACAATCCATGGTGGGGAAAATGTTGATCATCCCATCCACCACAGCCTCGAGATCAGCCTCATCGACGTCGAGTGGTATTCTCCAGACACGCAAAGACTCGAGCGAACACCTCGGAAGGGACGATAGCTTTTGGAGTTGGGGATCCTCCGGGATGTTCTTGAGGTCGTCAACGATGTTCGTAGTATTGAAGTGGATTTCCAATTCGCCTAACTCGAGGCAATAAACGGAAATCGGAAGGAGGCAAGCGACGGTCGTGGCGCAGGTGTTTTCGGAACACGGGCTTCCGAGGAGAAGGAACTCGAGTTGCGGCAAGGCCATAGCAAACTTGGTAACGTTGTCGTCGTCCAGTTTGAATGGGCACCGACCATTGTAGTTCTCGTCGTGGCAGTCGATTTGCATAGCTAGGAAGGTCAAGTTGCGAAATATCCGAACCGTAGAGGTGAAGGAGGCATTGGTAATGAAACCTGGGGAGTCCCCGAACTCTAGGGATTTCAGGGATTCCTTAATCCTGGACAACGGTGTCACACCCCATGTGGAGGGAATGCGTTTCTCTAAGCGCTTGAACAGGGAAAGCCAATCACGTGTTGTACCTCGCCCAAGTGCGAGTTCTGTGAGAGGCGGGAAGGTTTGGGGCAAAGGCAGAGTGGAGTAACTAGGCGGAGGACCTTCAAGGCGCCAGGTATGGAGGTGTGGAAGGTGAATCAAATGATTGATTGCCGCACTCGACAATGGAATCGGGGAGGCAAACTCCGTAAGTGACGGCCCGCAACGTAAGGCAACGGAGGATAGAGAATCTGTTAAATCTGCCCAAGATACCCCATAAGTAACCCGTAGGTATTGGAGGGTGGACGCTGGAAAGGCGGAAATGGTCGAGGCGATAGCCGGCACAATATCGTGGGGAACCCCGGAATTGATCCATGACGGTGACGGGGAGATGGTGACCTCTTTCAGATGTGGGGAGAGGAAAAGGTCGATGTAGCGAAGGTTGGATTCCGTGATGAGCCAAAGTAAACGGTGCAGCACTGGGAACCACCCGCCATCAGGTGAATTGAGGCGTAGTTGACGAAAGGTGCTCTCTACGATGTCACACACGCCGACCTGGCGCATCCAAGACGCGTAACGTTGGACTCTCTTCCAAGCCTCTGGCGACGGACCCCTCACGATCCTGAGCTAAAGTAACCTCAGACTTAAGCACTCGATTCCTCGAACGGGGGATTCGGACCACGTACCACACTTTTACCTGGCCCTGGATTGTCACAACTCCAAGTCTCTCCAGGCAGCACCTTCAGGAGGGTATCCAACAACGGCTGCGTCTGCCATAATGAGCTGAGGGCGGGTTCTTCGAGGTACCGACATGTGCAAGCGAGGCTCGGGGTGCTTTTTGGACTGATTAGGGTGAGCTGACCGGCGATAAGCCTCGTTAGCTCGCTGATCCTGAAAATTCGATGGGGTGTGCCGTCGTAGATCATGGTCGTTTGAGCGCACAACTGGACGGGAGCTTAGCGCGGCGCTGGTGGGAGGGCACTGTCGGGGTCACACGCGCCGGCGGCTAGGTCAGCGAGAACGTCTACCCGCTGTGGCCCAAAATCTAAAACAGTCCATTCTCACAAACTGTACGGATATTCTCTTACACAGATAGCTAAAATACCACAACGGTAAACTATCCTTCCGCCCTGCGAGCCGTTCTCACACCAATCACATCCACGTCACTGGGAGGGTATCCCACGTAGGCATTGCATCGCCAAACCTGTACTCGACACGGGAGACATGTTCCCTGAGTTGTGACATCTCCCTTGGCGATATAGATGCGTCGTCTAGACTGATAATCGAGACCGTCGAGAGCTTCGCACCCCTTGCCGCCCGTTCTTTCGCCATACTTACCAGCTCGTTGATGCGGAACTGACCCAAGCGTTTGATGTAGAGAGTGACCTCTTCCAACTTTTGACACAGCACGATTTTGGAGGAGTTCTTTTGTGGATTCAGGGTGAGAATGAAAGGGAGGTTGATGCATCGGGCGAGTGTGAGGGTCCGGAGGTCTTCCATGGAGTGAAGGGTCTGGTAGACGCTCCACGTCTCAATCCGGGCGGTGGCACGGGCCCGATAATGGCACAACGTGACCGCCAGCCATTGGTTCCTTGTGATATCAAACTGGTCGAGGAGGGACCTCAAAAATCTGGTTATTCCGACATTGGGCTGGTCACTCCCGTGTGTCCAATGGCCGAATACGTGGAGCCCACCGCTTGGACCGTTAAACCGCACGGATCTCTGTTCCGAACCGAAGTAGAGGTGTGTTGCGGTAATATTTGAGAGATTGTGGAGGTTTTCTGGAGATTTGGGTAGGTAAGATGGAATGGGGGACATTCCGCCACTGAAGGTAAACTCCAGACGCAAAGATGCCCCAACTGGGATAGAAAGATGCTTGAGGAGGACGGAATGCGCTGGTTGTGCAATAATACTGAGCTCCTTTAGCTGGGGGAGAGGGACCACCCGTCCAAAAGGAGCGTCGGAGGAGTTCGGGATCGAATTGTGGAGTTGGACGTGGTGCAGGTTAGGGACAGACTCGAAAAAATCGAGAAGCTGTGTCACAAAGATCTTATCTCCAGGAACCTGACGAAGGCTGAATGTCGTGATGTTCGACAAATCCCCCCATGGTAGGGGCAGGGTGACCCCGGTCAGGCTCAATTCACGTAACGATGAAAGATCTCCGTTGAAGAGTTTGCCGGAGGGGATAGGGGCTTGGCCGCATACAAGACTGATTTGTAACGTGTCGAGAAGCGGGAGTGGACGGGAGAAGTGTTTGACCAGGACCGGGAAGACCTTGGTAGGCTTTCCGGAGACTGACAGAGTTCTGAGTCGAGCGATGTGCGGAACTGTCAGAGCGAACGCTTCCTCTTGATAGAACGTGTAGCGAGCCTGCCTGAGGGAGATCTCCAGGGGGCAACACTTCGAACGTTCGATGTAAAGCTTGGTTCTACTGGCGCTCATGCAATCCAGGCGGCTCCACAGCAGGGGGCGCGACGTGAGTAGTTCCCTCCAACCGCGACATACGTGGGTCAACCTGATCAAACCCTTATCCCTATCACCGTCTTCCCAGTAGTTTGGAATCATGGAGAGGATATCTGGAGGGATCTTGTTGACGAGGGCGAGGGCGTTCCTCGTAGATCGAACCAGGCTGAGGACTTGCAATGCATCACGTTCGAGAGCGTTGACCTAAAAGAACGCAACGCCGTAAGTCCCCAGGCAAGGTCGGACCGTCTTTCTTTCTCTCTTGCCTCACCTCAGCCTCATTCAAAGTCATCGCGATCCTGCATGATCGCATTTCAGTACTTCAACAATTGACCACCTAGGATCCACAGACGAACCATCCACCGAAAGCAGCAACCTGTAACCTTCTTTTGGCTGCGCATAAGAGCTGGGAGATAGAGAATTCGCCGTCGTCCATGGCGAAGGACATTGTGGCGATTCGAAAGGTCGGCGGCGACTCAGGTTGCGCGCTCCGCAACTCCCCTCAGAGGCGATCGTCGTGAGAAGACACGCTCACGGCTCGGAATTCCAGATGTGATCGAAATGTTCTCGATGAGAAGCTGCTTCGAACCTTTCCCCCGACCGTCCTGATTAGTGAGAGCCGGACTTTGGAGTACGCCCCCAGCGCGCTGGGATACACCAAGCGCACCAGCGAGTGGTAAATCGAGTAGAACAACACACCGTACTATCCGCCCACACTGTGGTCTACGTATCCAGAGAGTATTAACCAGGTCACCGCATCAGCTTTGCATTTGTTTGCTCCGTAGCATACCACCGCAGCCGCAGTGGCGCTGCTACCAACATTGCTTGAGACGCTGTCGTGCGGGAAAATGTCCTGTCTGGGATTTGTTGCCAAAGGGGTAAGGTGAGAGGACTTCCTACTGACCACCAATTTGTTTGGTCTCAACCCAAGTCTCAAGCTTATCCTTGGATGATAAGCTTG
>Ga0307511_10003942_pt1 | contig 15161 bp, 11 predicted proteins | sample 13_EM_MG_FD_200266 | JGI IMG/M metagenome (GOLD analysis project Ga0307511, IMG submission 200266) | Populus trichocarpa ectomycorrhiza microbial communities from riparian zone in the Pacific Northwest, United States - 13_EM | ecosystem: Host-associated > Plants > Roots > Unclassified | place... | reverse complement strand
CAAGGAATTCTTCAAGCTGGGAGATGAGCATCAGGCTAAAGTGGTCACCCTGGATAAGGATGCCCGCAAGATGAGCCTGTCCATCAAACAACTCAGTGAAGATCCCTGGAATACGATCGAAACGAAATTCCCGCAGGGAAGCCGTCACAACGGTCTGGTGAAGAATATCACTCCTTATGGCGTATTCGTGGAACTGGCTCCCGGTATCGGTGGTATGATCCATATCAGCGATCTGAGCTGGCTGAAACGATTCAATCATCCTTCTGAATACACGAAGGTCGGACAGCATATCGATGTGATGATCCTTGGAATCGATAAGGACAATCGTAAGCTGCAGTTAGGACACAAACAACTCGAAGAAGATCCCTGGAATGCTCTGGAAGAAACCTTCGCTGTTGGTTCTATCCATGAAGGCACGGTGATCCGCAAAGATGATAAAGGCGCTATCGTACAATTGCCATACGGATTGGAAGGATTTGCTCCTAACCGTCACCTGAATAAGGAAGATGGCAAGCAGGTACAGGCTGATGAAACGGCACAGTTCATGGTGATCGAATTTGATCGCAATGAAAAACGTATCGTATTATCGCATACCCGTCTGTGGGAACAGGTGAAGACCGACGAGAAGAATGCGCTGCAGAAGGAAGCAAGGGCTGATGCTGACAAGACACGCAAGGCTGTTAAGAATATCCAGAGCAAGGTTGAGAAGCCTACGCTGGGAGATCTGGGAGCTTTAGCCTCTATCAAGGAAAAGCTGAAGCAGGAGGAGAAGGATCAGAGCGGAGAAGCACCTCAACAGTAAATCTGAAAAGATTTTTATAGTTAAGACCCCGAGAGATCGGGGTCTTTTTTTATGTAGCCTTAAGTGAATTCGTATATCCCCCTCTCTTTTTTTGTTCTTTACATACGGGATTGAGTAAATTCAACTTCGTTATAAACCTTATACACACAAACCTTGCATTATGAAAAAAAATCTACTTAGCTACCTATGGGTAGTAACCTTATGCCTTTCTCACACCTTCTCTTATTCTCAAAAGACGAATACCGTAAATTATACTGGAAGTGGCCTTTCCACTACGGCTTGTAATGTTTTCAACACTTCGACGCTGGCGGTAATAGGCGGACTGACGCATTACCCTCTTGCCGGCGGAGTGGTATTCAAGACTACCTATATCGATCTCGGATGTCAGAACGGCACCACTATGGCAACTACTCTGGGTACGGGGTATGCCATACAATATCCCTTCAAGCCGGGATATAGTTATACTATAAACATGACGCGTTCAAAGGCGTCTGTAGACCCTGTTTCCCTGCCTTTTTTAACGCTCTCTCTGTTTACGTCACTTCCCGATCCGAATTCGACCAACCCGGGAGCTTGCGGGTCCGTCGGGCAAGGCAATTGGAATTCGGCTATCGGGATCGTTGCCGGCACCAATTATATTTCAGATACGGCCTTAAAGACGGTACAGGTTGCCAGTTTTGTCGCGCCTGCCGGTTCCGCTTACCAATATCTCTCCCTGGTGGTCAGCCAGGGCTCCTCCTCCTATTACACGGATGTTAAAATAAGTTCCCTTACCATTACAGAAAGTGTGGCGTTGAGCGTAAGCCCTACTGCGGTTAATATCAGCTGTGGTACTGCCCAGACGCAGACCTTTACCGTAAGTAATCCCAACAATGCTGCCGGTATTGCCTATACCTGGAATCCCGGCGCCGTCCCTAACGGCTGGCAGTATAATGGCGCCGATGCACCGGCCAGCATTGCGACGACCACGAATACCTTAACCCTTACGGCTCCGGCCTGCGGCATTACACCCAAGTCTGTTTCAGTAGTGGCCAATTTAACGGGCTATAACATTCCGGTCGGGACAATCAGTACTGCGCTGGCGCCCTATTCCATCACCGGGACGCCTTCTCCGGTCTGCACCTCCGGGACCTATTCGATTGCTAATTTAAATTGTCCTTCGGCATCTGTTGTATGGTCGGTATCGCCGGCGATCGCTACGCTGTCGTGTACCTCCTGCACTCAGACCACGCTGACAAAAGCGGGGAATGGGTCTGTAACTTTATCAGCGTCTATAACGGGAGGATGTATTGCCGGAACGACGACCCTCAATCAAACGCTCTACGTCGGTGCGCCACAGATCAGTGTGACCGGTACGCAAGGCGGCTGCAGCGGCAGTTATCAAAGCTGGTATCTCAGCGCTGCGCCATCCCAGAATGGCCACAATTATAACTGGTTTGTCAATTATGTAGGGCCCAATAGCTCGATCTACCTTGCCAATCCTGACGGCAGTTCGACCTATGCGGACGTCAGAGGCGGGGGACAGGTGACGCTGAATTATGCGGATGCCTGTAACGTTGCCCAGTCCGCCGGACTAACGGTATATAGCACCTGCCAGACATCCTTCTCCGCTGTTACGGTAGCCCCCAATCCGGCGGTGAATACGGTGACTATCACTGCCAAAGCCAGCAGCTCCCTTTCAAAAACCAATAGTGCCGATTTAAAAGCGAATAGCGCCGCTTTGCAAACCGGTGTTGCAGGTTTTATCAGTCAGATAAAGGTTTTTGATATTAGCGGCAGGCTTAAGAAGACATTCCATTATGCTACAAAGATCTCTTCTGCCGAAATCAATGTGAGCGATCTGGTACCGGGGATCTATTTACTGGAAATAAGTAATGGAACCGAAGTAACGCATGAAAAGATAATTGTTCAGCGATAGCGGATGCTGTTGATTTAGCGACGTAAAAAATGGGGGAGACCCGTGGTCTCCCTTAGATCTCATCAAGCTGGGGGTGGCCGAATTCTTTCAGGGATTTCAATTTAAGGTCGGCTGCCCCCCATTTTGCCAGGGGGAACTGGTCCGGAGCTGGGATAATGACACATTTCATGCGGGCGGCTTTGGCGGCAATGAGGCCATTAAAGGAATCTTCGAAGCAGATACATTGTAAGGGGCTCACGTTCAGCTCCCGGGCGCAATCCATATATACCTGGGGATGCGGTTTCCCAAAGGGCAGGTGACCGGCAGAGGCGACGGCATGCAGGTAGGGGCGGATTCCCAGCTTGTCCACGACCACATCCACTAATTCAAGGGGGGAGGAGGTAGCCAGCCCGATTTTAAAGTTTTTTTCTTTAAAAAAGGTGAAGATATGCTTGATGCCGGGCATGGGCTCGGCTTTTGCGTGGATCTTTTCAATGGCTTTGCGGAGTATGGTGTCTTCTGCGGTCTGAGCGGAATCCGGGCTGATGCCGAAGTGGCGCCACCAATAGTCTATCCATTCTCTGGTGCGGAGGCCTGTGGTGAGATGGTATTGCTCCAGGGTGAGTGCCTTATTGTATTGTTCCAGGGTCTCTATGCCGGCTTCCTGCCAGAAGGGTTCGGAATCGATCAATAGTCCATCCATGTCGAAAATAACGGTATTCAATTGCATAAGCTTCAAAGTTAGGGAGATGTAGGGATTCTTTGAAGAATTCCGTACTTTCGACGTGGATATCCACGTACAAAATTTAGTGCATGAGTCGGTTGAGAGAACGATTAAAGAATTTTAGTCTTGTCCGGAAAATAGTTTATGCCATAGTAGGGGCAGTCTCCTATCCGGTGCTGACGATGGTGAACCGATTGAAAATAACCGGCACGGAACACATACGTCAACTACCCAAAAAAAACGTATTGTTCGTTAGCAATCACCAGACCTATTTTGCAGATGTGATCACTTTCTTCCATATATTCAGCGCCGTGAAATGGAGGCAGAAGAACCGTCTCGGCATCCCCTTTTACCTGCTGAATCCTTTCACCAATGTATTTTATGTAGCGGCGGATGAGACGATGAGGGGGAGCTGGGTGAGCAAGCTGTTCAGTCTGGCCGGCGCTCTACCGGTGAAAAGGACCTGGAAAGAAGATGGCAAGGAAGTGAGAAGAGGGCTGGATCCATCGGATACCCGGAAGGTCACCCGGGCCCTCGACACCAGTTGGGTGATCACTTTCCCGCAGGGTACTACCAAGCCGTTTGCGCCGGGCAGAAAAGGCACCGCACTGATCATTAAGCAAAACAAGCCCATCGTGATACCGGTTGTTATCAGCGGCTTCTGGCGGGCTTTTGATAAAAAAGGGTTGCGAATCAAAAAGAAGGGGACGATCCTGTCCGTAACCTTCAAAGAGCCACTATGCATCGACTATGACGCTTCGCTCGACGAGATCCTGGACCAGGTGATGGATTCGATCGGGCAGAGCAAGAAGTTCATGATGCTGGGCGCCCATCACTGGGGTAAGATGGATACTAATAAGGGGCAAACCTCCGGTACGGCACAAAGCCCTGATAAGGCGCAACAAGCTGCTACCCCCTGATAAGCAGCAAATTCCTGCCAAGGATGAAAATTGCTGTTGAAGATGAATCTTTCTTAATCTTTCAGAAAAAAGGCTTTTAATTCGCCCGCATCTTCCGGTTTCATTTTACCGCCGAGGATCAGCCTCAACTGCCTTCTGCGAAGGGCTCCTTCGAAGATCTTTTTTTCTTCTTCCGTTTCGGCGATCAGCTCGGGAACGGGGCGGGGGCGCCGGTTGGGATCGAGGGCTACAAAGGTATAGTAGGCTTCGTTGCTTTTGTATTTGTATTGCTGCGTATGGTCTTCCCCCCATACTTTCATGTGGACTTCCATAGAGCTGTTGAAGGCGCGGCTCACTTTTGCCTCGATATGGACGACATTTCCCAGCTTGATGGGGTTCTCAAAGGAAATATTATCAACGGAAGCCGTAACTACGGGCGCATTGCAATGTTTGCCTGCCGCCAGGGCGGCGGCGATGTCCATCCAGTACATAAGACGGCCTCCCATGAGGTTGCCGTATACATTGGTATCATTGGGTAAGACTAATTCGGTCATGATGATGTGCGATTCTTTGGCCGTCTTTGCTTTCATTTGCATCCTTTCAGGTTGATTTGTGCAAATATAGCCCTTAGACGCTGATCTTTTCGCATTGGTCCAGGAAGGTGTCTTTTGCGTCGGCACCGATGCCGGGCAGGTCGGGTATTTCCAGGAAATAGTCTCTGTATCGTATGCCGCCGGTGACGGGATCGGTCTTATGTCCCAGGAGGCAGGTATCCATATCATAAAAAATGATATTGTCGTGCGCCATTGCGAAATGGGCGAAGGCGGTGAGCGCTACCCGGCTTTCCAGCATGCCCCCCATCATACAGGGGATCCTGTCCTGCCCGCAGATCTCATTAATCTTCGTGGCTTCCAGGATACCCCCGGACTTGGCAAATTTGATATTGACGTAGTCGCAGGCCTGCTCGAAGATCAGCCTCTCCGCATCGTGGTGATCGAAGACACTTTCGTCGGCCATGATCTTTACGGGTGAGAGCCGCCGCAATTCCGGCAACTGGTAGTCACACCAGCGCCGCATGGGCTGCTCGCAGAACTGGACCTTAAAAGGACCTATTTTTTGTAAGGTTTCGAGGGCTGTATCGAAATCCCATCCCTGGTTGGCATCTATCCGTAGCAGGATATCATTGCCTACGGCGTTACGGATCTGCCGTACTCTTTCCACATCTTCTTTTCCATCCTTTCCCAGCTTGATCTTGATGATGCGGACATTGTTCTCCTTGAATTGAAGGGCCTTCTCTGCCATATTCTCCGGCGTATCGATGCCGATAGTAAGGTCGGTCTCGATCTCCTTTTTCTTTCCGCCGAGGAACTGGTATAGCGGTTGACCGGCCGCCGTTGCTGCCAGGTCGTATAAGGCCATGTCGAAAGCGCTCTTGATCGTTGCATTGAAAGCGGTGAAGGCATGCAGTTCTGCCATCCGTTCTTCGATGTCCAGGGCCTCTTTCCCTTTCCAGAGAGCGGCGAAGTCCTTTGCCATTTCGAAGCAGGTGGCCTGTGTCTCTCCGACGATCATGGGGAAAGCGGAACATTCGCCCACTCCGTAATAGCCGGCATCGGTATGAATGCGGATGAAGATATTCTGCGCGTAGTGCATGGTCCCGGTGGCGATGGTAAAGGGGAACATCGGGATGCTGAACTTGTAGATATCGGTACGGAGAATTGTCATTTTGTTGTGTTGATTACGTTGGTCTGATTCTTTTATGTTTTATGATCTGGCCGGTCGTTGGCCCGACGATTGTTGACAAGCTAATTATCAGACAGTTGACTGTTATCTGGTCGATATTTAATTAGCGAATTGTTTTCCAGTCGATCTTTTAGCGGCCCTTATAACCGGGGCCGTACACTGCCCTGCCCGGGGTGGCGCCGGTATGGGCGCCGTCCTTTAAGACCTGTACTCCATTGACAAATACATCGGATACGCCGCTGGCCAACTGGTGCGGGTGGTCGTAGGTGGAATTCGCCCTGACAGTCGCGGGGTCAAAGATCACGATATCCGCGTAATTGCCGGCGCGAAGTTCGCCTCTTTTTTTCAATTTGAGGCGGGCTGCGGCGAGTCCGCTGAGCTTGTGGATGGCTTCTTCCAGGGGGATCACTTTTTCTTCTCTTACGTATTGGCCTAACAGTTTTGCAAAATTGCCATAGGCTCTGGGATGGGTGCTGCTTTTTAAGAAGACTCCTTCCGGGGCCATGCTGGTGGCGTCGGAGCCGAAGGTCATATAGGGGAGGCGGATTTCTTTTTTCACGTTGTCCTCGCTCATGAGGAAGTAAATGACTTCTACCCTGGAATGGTCCTGGATAACCAGGTCGATGATCGTTGCTTCCGGGGACTGGTGGCGTAGTTTGGCAATCTCGCTCAGCCTTTTGCCGGTGAGGTATTTCAGGGAATCCTGTTTGAAACCTGCGCAGATGATATTGTCCGGGCCGGATCCCAGGTAGAGGTTTTCCCAGGCATTGGTCGGGGTGACCATTTCCTTTAGCACTTTTTTCCGGATGGCAGGGTCTTTTAGTCTTTCTATCCAATTATCCAACCCGCCTTCCTGTACGGAGGGAGGCATGGAGGCGTCGAATCCGGTGGCCCCGGCCGTATAGGTATACATACACGCAGAGATGTCCAGCCCGGCCTTGCGGGCGCTGTCTATTTTGATGATCAGGGTATCGAGTTTGTTCCAGTTATTCTTGCCTGCTGCTTTCAGGTGGTAGAAGGCGGAGGGGATGTTCGCCTGTTTTCCGATCTGGATCAGCTCATCGGCAGCCTGCAGGAGCTGGTTGCCTTCGCTGCGGACATGGGAGATGTAGAGGCCGCCGTAGGGGGCTGCTGTCTTGCATAGTTCGATCAGTTCATCCGTCTTCGCGTAGAATCCGGGGGCATAGATCAGGGCTGAGCCGATGCCCATGGCGCCTTCTTCCATAGCCTGCTGGACCAGTGCCTTCATTTTGGCCAGTTCGGCCGGGTTGGGAGGGCGGTTGGCGTCTCCGAGGACGTTTTCCCGGATGGTGGTGGCGCCGACGAAGGAGGCTACGTTGGTGGAGACGCCCTTTTTTTCTAAATATTGAAGATAGTCTTTGAGAGAGGTCCATTCCACCTTGTATTTGATATCGCCCTGGGTGTTCTCTTCGATCTTTTTCATCGTGTCCGTGGCGGGACCTTCCGAGTTGCCTTCTCCGAATACTTCCAGGGTGACGCCTTGCCGGATGGCGCCCATCGACCGCCCGTCCTGGATCAGGGAGATGACGGACCAGCTTTGCATGTCGATGAATCCGGGGCTTACCGCCTTGCCTTTGGCGTCGAGCTCCTGGGTGGCGGTTGCCGCTGAGAGATCGCCTATAAAGGCGATGGTATCTTTTTGGATGCCGATGTCTCCTTTGAAAGAGGGTTGGCCGGAGCCGTCATAGATGGTCCCGTTGCGGATGATGGTGTCGTATTTTGGCGGGGTATGGCAGGAAAGGGCAAAGATTGCCAGCAGGAGAACTGCTGCCAGACTGGTCGCTGACGGGAAGATTTTTAGGGGACGGATGTTGGATATATGGAGTTTCGGCAGACTGACTTTCGGCAGCCTGATTTTCAGAAGATGCAGGTCATATTTTCTCATGTGTAATTATTGGTCACGGAAATTAAGGAATCTCCGGGTAATGATCTTACCACTCCAATAAAAATTTAGTTCTTACTTTTGCCCGGAAAATACCGTCTGACAGTATGAATACAGCCCCCGGATCCCTCTCTTTTGACAATACCGAAAACGCTTTTGAATATAAATCTGACAAGGAGCTAAAGAAAGCTGCTTTTTTATTTTCCAGCATGGGGTATGCCTTCCTGGTCAAATTGGGGACCCGGCTGACTCCCTGGATGATCCGGTCGGGATTGCCGATCAAAGGGCTGATCCGGGACACTATTTTTTCCCAGTTTGTAGGGGGGGAGACTTTGGCGCAAACCGCGGCCGTGGCCAGGAAACTGGGAGAATACCATGTCCAGGTGATCCTGGACTATGGGGTGGAAGGTGGTGATGATGGGGAGGCGGGGTTTGACCATGCCTGCGGAGAGTTTATCAAAGTGATCGAATATGCGGCCACCCAGCCCAATATCCCCTTTATGAGTGTGAAAGTGACCGGCATTGGCCGTTTTGGTCTGCTGGAGAAACTGGATGATTCTATGGGGGCGTTGGCGGGTCCCCTGATGAAACGGTATGTGACAGCGGTGGAGTCACTGACACAGGAGGAGAAGGTTGAATGGCAGCGGGTTAATGAGCGGATGTTGCGGATCTGCCGGGCGGCGGAGTCGAAGAAAGTAGGAGTCCTGATCGATGCGGAGGAGACCTGGATCCAGGACCCGGTAGATGTGCTGACGATCCTGATGATGGAGCAATTCAACAAGGGACAGGTGACGGTTTATAATACGATCCAGTTGTACCGGCATGACCGGTTGATTTTTTTGAAGGATAGCTATGAGGCGGCTGCGCAGCGGGATTTTATCCTGGGGGCGAAACTAGTGCGGGGGGCTTATATGGAGAAGGAGCGTAAACGGGCTGTTGAGCTGGGGTATGCTTCCCCCATTCAGCCTGATAAAGCCGCTACGGACCGGGATTATAATGCCGCCCTGGAGTTCAGCATAGCGCATCTTGATAAGATCGCGCTCGTTGTAGCTTCCCATAATGAATACAGCAATCTGTATGCGGTGCAGTTGCTGCAACAGAAAGGGTTGCCTATGGACCATTCGCATATCCATTTTTCTCAATTATATGGGATGAGTGACAATATCACTTTCAACCTGGCTAAGGCGGGATGCCCGGTGAGTAAGTATTTGCCTTTTGGGCCTATTAAGGATGTGATTCCTTACCTGATGCGGCGTGCGCAGGAGAATAGTTCGATGTCGGGGCAGACGGGGAGGGAGTTGGGGTTGATAAAGAAGGAACTGAAGAGGAGGGAGGGCTAAGGGGCGGCCGGTCTGGTGAATCGGGTGGGCCGGTGGAGGAGGTTTGCGGGAGGTGGGGTGTTTTTTTTAGAGGGTTTCCTCTACCTACTGGTAGGTAAAAAAAAGTTTGTATTCGGGTGAATGAATCGGCGCCGGATTGTTGTATGGCAGTGGAGGATGGATCGGGAAGATTTTATGTGGAGGATTCAACGAAAATCTTTATTTTCGCTCCTCGATTTTTCGGGCAGTTAGCTCAGTTGGTTAGAGTATTTCCTTGACATGGAAGGGGTCGTTGGTTCGAATCCAATACTGCCCACAAGGCCCGTTTCGCAATAGCGAAACGGGCTTTTGCATTCAGGAGTGGGGAGAACTTGTTCTCCGAAACGGATGAATGCGAAAGCCGCGACACGCGAAGCGGGTCGGGAGGGCCTTGGGTAAGGGCCTCGCAGTAGTATTTGGATCACCGGAGCGAGGCGTAGGTAATCCAATACTGCCCACGGATGGCGCTCACAAAGGGCAGACAGCAGGGGATGGTTGTTCTTAGGCTTAGAATTATCATTGTATTCTTCATGGCTCTGAAAATACATGAATAATTGTAACGATTTAACAATCAAACCAGCTTGCTATATGAAAAACAGTTTCTGTTTAAGGCTATTTTTTGTCCTTTCCTGTTTATTTTATTCAACAACTTCTCTATTTGCCCAAAATACTGTCCGAGGCAAAGTAACGGATGAAAAGGGGGCGCCCATTGCAGGGGCAACCGTCACCGTCTTAAAAACCAAAGCGGCTACTTCCACCAACGAACAGGGCTCGTTCCAGTTTACCAATCTGGTGGATCCGCGGGGAATGCTGCGGGTGACGAATGTGGGCTACCACGATAAAGAGGTCGCTTATACCGCAGGCAAGGAATTAACCATAGATCTGGTCCAATCTGCTACAGAAGTTGAACCCCTGGTAGTTACCGGTGTTTTTGATAAACGGAAAAAAATGGAAGCCTCTGTTGCCATTTCAAGCATAAGCAGCAAAACGATCTCCAGGATTGCACCTGTCAGCGCTGCCGATCTCTTAAAATATATTCCCGGCATTTATGTCAATTCTTCTTTGGGCGAAATAAGAAATACCGTGTATTCCCGCGGTGTATCGGTGGGATCCAACGATGGCGCGTCCGGTTACTATTATGTCAGCATGCAGGAAGATGGTCTGCCTGTTTCCAATATAACGCTTAGCAATTTCGGCCCGGACTATTTTTTAAGAAGCGACGCAACGCTGGGCAGATTAGAGGCTGTTCGCGGAGGCACCGCATCCATTCTTGGGAATAATGCGCCCGGCGGCATTTTCAATTACATCTCCAAAGAAGGCGGGGACAAAACAGCGGGTGAAGTAATCACCAAATACGGCCTGGAAGGCAACGGGAAAAATAATTTTTATCGCACCGACATTAATGTTGGCGGTCCCCTGGGTAAAAACTGGTTTTGGGATGCGGGTGGATTTTACCGTTATGCCGAGGGCGCAAGGTATCCGGGTTATCCTCTTAACAAAGGAGGGCAGTTCCGGGGTAATCTGGTAAAAAAATACAATACCGGGTCTTTGAAATTCTACGCCAAATACCTGGATGATCACAACGGATGGTTTGAATTTACCCCAACTGTCGGCTTCACCAATCCGAAACCCGTGTCAGGATTTTCGGGGAACTCCTCTGTATTAGCGCCTTCGCTCCAGCAAAATTTCACCATCAACCAAACTGGTCAAACAGGCACCTATAATAACAAGAACCTGGTTCATTCAAAAGACAAGTCGGCAGGCTTCAACTGGGAGCAGCGTCTGGGGAAAAGCTGGACTTTTAACAATGCCATGCGTTACTCTGATGTGAGCACTGTCTGGAATACCAATTCTTCCGTATATCCCATAGCGATGGACGATATTGCCATCTATACGCGTATGAATACGGTAGGCCTGCCGGGCACCTATCATATCCGGGATTTGAATAGCGGTCAGGATCTGGCGACCGTGGCAACTGCCGATGGGCATAGTTTTAACGTTACTTCCAGCAATTTGCCGGGCAAGAATGTATTGCCTAATTCATTGTTCTATGAACCCCTCTTATATATCTCCAACAAAGCCAAAGAATATCTTGACCAGTTCGCACTTTCAAAACGGTTCAACAATATGAGCTTTACCTTAGGCGGGTTCTATGGCCATACGACACTTGACCGATTGAACGGCCGGATCGGGATTGCGCTGGGCACTGTAGAGCCCACACCAAGGCTGGTAGCCATTACGCTGACTAACCCTGACGGCACTACTTCGCAGGTAACCAATTCGAATGGTGCAATGACAGTAAACAGGGTGGGGCAAATCGTCAACCATGCAACGCAAGGTCAACTTGCCTTCTTCCTTGGGCACAACTGGCAAATCATCCCCGCATTAAATCTCGACTGGGGCGTGCGATACGAAACGGACAAGGTACAAGGGTACAACAGCCCTTCTGTCGCCAACCAGGATATGAACGGAGGGATCGATGGCAATAAGCTGACTTTATACGATAATGCTTACGCCACAACCCCTAATACCTATTCCTATAGCAGAACGGTAAATACTTTCTCCTATTCAGCCGGCCTGAACTATAAAATAAACAACCAGTTCTCCTTATATGGCCGTTATTCGCAGGGAAACAAAGCCCCTGACCTTGATCTGTATATTAATGCCACTTCAGATTTTCTTGCAAAAACGCTGGACCCGCAGGCACAAAAAATAACGCAGGCTGAACTTGGAGTAAAAGCCAGAACAGATAAATTTAATGTATTTATTACCCCTTTTTATAGTTTGCTAAGTCATGTACCGAACTTGCAAACATTTCAAAATGCCGACCAGACCAATTATAACCCGCCGCCGGTATTCAATAAATACAGAACGATAGGTGTAGAGGTGGAGGCAGATTATGCTCCTGTCAGGCATTTTAATATACATGGGACACTCACCCTGCAAAAATCAAAGGCCGTTGAATACAAAACCTGGTTAGCCAATAATTTTGGTCCGCAGGATGATTCTCTTGTCACTACTTTTTCGGGTAATGAAACGGACAATGTTGCAAGGACTATTTTAAATATTACACCTTCGTACAATATTGATAAATTCTATGCGCAGCTTACCTGGTCGTTTATGGGCAAGCGGCAGGCAAATGTGGCCAATGCCTTTTTGCTGCCTTCGTTCAGCCAGTTCGATTTCAGTACGGGGTATGATGTATCGAAAACCGTTCGGTTGAATTTTATGATGAATAATATTTTCAATAAATACGGGGTAATGGGCTGGAGCCGTCCGGGCTCATTCACTGCTGCACTGGACAGGCAGGGTTTCACAAAGGCAATGTATCAAACTGCTGCGGCAAATAATATGCCTTATCCGACGCTGGCTATACCGCCAAGGTCCTATTTTGTAAGTGCAACCTTTAAGTTTTAATGTCAAATTTCAGATGGTGCGGAAGATAACAATATTTTCGGCGGCTGTCGTCCTGTCTGTCGCGGGATATGCGCAACCCCGTGTATGGTGGCATTGGATGAATGGAAATATTACCAAGGAAGGTATTAGAAAAGATCTGGAATGGATGCATCGTGCCGGTATTGGTGGTTTTCTCACAGGGAGCTCCTCAGCGTTAAATAAAAGGGGGCTGTGATATGTTTAAGTGATCTTTCAAGAACCATATTTGCCGCACATTCTCCCATTGTTCTAAAATCGGCTGAGATGGTGGTGATGCCATTTAGTATTATTTCCTTGAGCGGCGTTTCATTGTAGGATATAATACCTACCTCTTTGCCCACTATCAGTCCAGATGTCAGGATCTTTTTTACGATTTCCACAAGGTCGTCTTCCATCAGGCTGATATAGACCGTCCCCTCTGAGATATCAACGGTATTTGGCTTTCTTATGATGTCATAATCAAATGCATAGTCCTGGCAAAAACGAATAAAGCCGTTCAGTATGGAATGAGGGTGATAGGTATATTCCGGAAAGACAATATTAAGCGTGCGATATTTTTTTAATCTTTCGAGCGCTTTCAGCAGCGACTGGTAAATATCTCTCTCGAAATCCTCATATATTGCACCATAGTTCCCGTCAACACCCGGAAGCAACTGGCTCATTAGTATGAGTTTATCCTTAGGGATCGTTGCATTGATTATTTCATGTGCATTTTCGCCGCCTTCCAGGAAGTGGGGAACGATGATATAATAGCAATAATCCTCCTTTTTTTCAACGAGCATCTTTTTAAATAAAAGGAAATCGTTATTATATATATAAAAGTCAATGATCGCATTTGGCCCTAAAGCCTGGGCAAAGGCGTCATACATGATCTTTTTATGTACACTGAGCTTGTTAAAGATCAAAAAGACCCTTATTTGAGTCCCGACATCAGTCTTGTCTATAAAATAGCCTTTTCCCGGTACCGAATTTATTATACCGATCCTTTTTAAATGTTTATATGCTTTTTCAACCGTATTCCTTCCTATATCCAGCTCAAAACAAAAGTTGTTAATAGACGGTAATATATAGCCTTCTTCCAATTTGCCGGTTTCTATACACTTTAAAATTGAATTGGCAAGCTGAAGGTACTTGGGTGTGACAGAATAGTCGTCAAATTTAATGAGTGTGTATATATTCTCTGAAGTCATGCTTTAACTCATGTACCAACCGCCACTCACATTGAAAGTCTGGCCGGTGATATAGCCGTTTGATGCCAAAAGCAGCACGACTGAAGCCACTTCATCGGGCTTTCCAAAACGTCCAATGGGAATTAATGCAGGCTTGATATTAGCGAGCTGCGTCGTCATAAAGGCGGAAGTGAGATTTACATTCAATCAAGTAGCTTTTGTTCCACGTAGCAAATCTCCGTGAACCGGTAAGATATATGTTAGGAGTAAACTCATAAATTTTGGTACTTTTCGTACATCATCTTTCTGTAGATGAGTTACTATATTTCTTTCTTCGATTTTATGACTAGTCTCAGGTTGGGGTCATTGGTCAGAAAGCTCCAGAACCAGTTATAAGCCAATTTTGCCTTATTTCTGAATCCGGCAATGGGAATAATATGGATGAACAGCCAGGTAAGCCACGCAAAGTACCCGGTATAGGAGCCTTTCGGCAGATCGACCACCGCTTTATACTTAGAGATAATGGCCATGCTGCCTTTATTGGTATAGCGGAAGGGGGCCATTGGTTCATTAAGGCCCTTTCTTTCTATATTCTTTGCCAGTAACCTCCCCTGTTGAATCGCAACCTGAGCGAGTTGCGGATGCCCGTCAGGATAGCCCGGGTCGGATGTTTGATAACAGATATCACCGATCGCAAAAACATTTTCCGTACTTTTCACCTGGTTGTACGCATCGACTAAAAGCCGTTTTCCCCTTCCCATGCTTTCTTCCGGCAATCCGGGTATGGCATTTGCAACGACACCGGAGGCCCAGATTAAGGAATACGTATCAATTTCTTCCCCACTTGACAAAATAACCTTGTTGTCTATATAATCTTTCACTGCCGTTGCAAGTTTGATTTTAACCCCCAGGCGACTCAATTGGTCATGCGCTTCCTGCTGGGCTTTCACGCTCATTGGTCCAAGAAGTTTGTCCCCGGAGCCCACTAAATAAATATTACCTGTCATTTCACTCAGCTCAGGGTAATCTTTCCTTCCAATATTCCTGCCCATTTCTGCAATCATACCTGCCAGCTCGACTCCGGTAGGACCACCGCCAGCAATAACCATGTTCAGGCATTTGTCTCTCTCTTGTTTACTGGTAGTTTTAGTGGCTTTTTCCATATTCAACAAGAGATGGTTCCTGAGATGGAGTGCGTCGTCAATGGTTTTCATAGGAAGTGCATTTCTGC
>Ga0307511_10003941_pt1 | contig 15163 bp, 9 predicted proteins | sample 13_EM_MG_FD_200266 | JGI IMG/M metagenome (GOLD analysis project Ga0307511, IMG submission 200266) | Populus trichocarpa ectomycorrhiza microbial communities from riparian zone in the Pacific Northwest, United States - 13_EM | ecosystem: Host-associated > Plants > Roots > Unclassified | place... | reverse complement strand
GGCCTAGTGGCGTCCTGACGCCCTGAAAGTACCGGCGCCCCTAGAGGCAGCAGCAAAACCGCTGGCATCAGGGCGCCACTGCAGGGCGTCAGGGCGCCAAAATTTCGTTGCTGATGTATCTGCTTCCGCCGAACCAGGTTTGCGAGCTTCTGGAGAAAATCAGCTTGTAACTCTGTATCATTGGTTGCTGCTACTTTTGCTCTCTCTTGGTATCGAATGTAGACCTTTTTGAACCCTGGGTTGCGGTCTAGAAACCTATCTACCCAATGGATGCCAACAATATGGGTGTTGGGGTTGCTGGTGGAGGTGCTTGCAGAGGCACTAGCAGAAGGAAGTATTACACCTTGTCGTTCTATTCGCTGGCTTCTCTAGTCGCGGGGCTTAACAGCAGCTTGTTGAAGGCCTACAATACCCCCCCCCGAGCCTTGCTGGGGTATTTGCCTTTCATTAACGATCCCTTGCGCAATCTGCCATAAAAGGTCAGGATTTAGTGGAAATCCGGCATCTGACATAATACTAGCAAAGTCTGCAATTGCCTTCTCTTCGCCACATCAGAATAACTGTTGATTCTGATGAGCTATAGACCTATCCTGATGACTCCCTAGCACTCTCCGGCGCAATGTGCTGCGGTCTACCCTATATAGCTCGGCCACACGTTGGGTAGGTGCATCTGGCTCTCGTTGAGCATGCTTGACTTCATCTCGCAGCTGTTGTTCTGTATATTTTGGCATTTTTGCAATAGAGGGGCCTTGATGATGCCCAATCCCCCGTGATTCGACTGATATAGGTTGATACCATTCTGGCTGTTGGGGAGGGTGCTGTGGCTGGAGCAAGACAGAGGAGGCAGGTGAAGCTGCATGTCTTAGACAGTGTTCACTTCCCAGTGGCTGCTCACTAGTAGGCTTGCAGGGGTAGTCTAGCCTTCATAGGCAATAGTTGCCCAGCCGTTGGTTCGGGTTTAGTGCCTTGGCAATACACAAAAAACTATCGCTATTTTTTTAGAATTTGTCGCTCTTTTGGATTTTATGAATTATGGGTGGGCTCACAGAAATAGATAAATAAGGTCTTAAGGGAGTATCTCTAGCCTTTAAAATTGAATTTGGAGATATGGTTGTTGAGTAAAGCGAGGTCAAAGTGGTTAGCAGGAATTGGTCGGAACTGAAGACACAAGCCAGGCTAGTAGTTCTCTCTGTATATGCAACCAACATTTAATCTGACCGGGGGTCTTACTCCCGGAGCTCAGAACGCTGGTAGAAACTAGAATCTGATAAGATTCAGGGCAGCAACAGTCACATTACGGCCTTTATCATAGGAATCTTATCAGATCTTATCTCCAACAATATGCGGGATTTTCAGCTGTTGAATACTATATAGCTATCTGAGCTGGTATGAATCCATATATCGGCGAATGACCTATTACGTTCACATTTTAATTGGGCGTGACACCGTCATCTATAGCCTCCTATGAAGATGCCATCCAAAATTTGCGGTGGGGGAATCCCCTGGCGTCTAAGAATCATTCCCATTGCCACCGGTCGATCTGCATACGATAATAGTATCCTCATCTCACATCGGATGCTTGGCGATAGCGGGGAAACACTAGAAATTCAAATCAAATATCATAGATACACAGGCTTGTAGTCCTTACCAGCGGTTGAGCAACCACAGACATCTTATCAAGCCCATGAACTGGTTCGTGCCGACTCTCGTTTACCATGTGGTTAGTTAAAAGGGTACCTCCACTGCGTGGAGCTCCATCTTCTATCACTCGTAATGGTTCCAATGGGGACTTACTCCCTAAAACATAACCTATGTGTCCTTACATATTTCAAATAAATAATATAGCCTAAATAAGAATAGGAAAAGCCTTCACCTATGTAGAATGTTTTGTTCAATGGTCAGGGTGACCTGTACTTCAGGCGTATCAAGCACCGGTATTTGCCGTCCTGCATGGTGCGTAGTGCAACTGTGTTTTGATTGGGCAAAGCTTACCCCGCGACGGGGCGGAGCAACAGAGTGGAGAAGGAACGTGTTTATGGGTTAATCGAAGCCCATGACTTTGTCTAGCGATTACCAGTGGCTATATCAATATCGATCCGCAAGTATCGCTCATCTACACAGTGTCGGTCCTATAAACAAAAATACAATGTTCAGCCGAACGAGGCCGGGGCAGCCGAAATCAGAGGCGCAAAGGGAGAGCAGGAGAGAAAGGTTGATTGCTCCTGTCCAGCAATTCTTCCGCCGTTCGTCACCGCGCCCTTCATCGAGCTCTCAACTGTCTCGCCCACCATCACCATCATCGGTACACACAGATGGGCCGACTGAAGCACAGTGCAAATCTGGTGGACCGCAAGGGACTATTGACCTATGGTCTAAGGCATTCAACCAGCTCCCGGAAGAACTCAAGAAGGACCTTGACAGCCTGGACAAATTGAATATTTTACAGAAGCTGATTGCGATTGCAAAACAAGCAGAGGAGCAAAATGCTGGGAAACAGTTCAAGCTGAAATGTGGAGAGAAGGAAATTGATGTGAGGGAGAAAGCCGAGGGATTTGTGGGTTGCCTTAATAAGTTCAAGGAAATCGGCGACATAATGGTCCAATATAATCCAGTCCATGCTGCATTGCCCTGGGCGGGAGTGAGGTTCATATTGATGGTTTGTGACCCCCGTTCAGCTCCTCCGTGCAATTGATCTAAGGTTTCTTAGCTTGTCATTGGTCACCAGGAGAAATTGGCAGCGGCTATTGTTGCTATGGAAAGGGTTGTAGTTCTGATCGGCCGCTGCACCATCTACGAGCAGTTATATCTGAGTGGCAATGACATGCCGGACATTGCGGAGAACGCAACGGAGAACCTCCGTGGTGCTATGGTAGCGTTGTACACGGCAATATTGCAAACGTTAAGTCGATTGATGATGATCTTTCAGGGTATGTCGTACTATGCATATTTGTGTCAATGGGCCACTAATAAATCTCTAGGAAAAACTAATATCTTGAAACCTCCGGACGCTACCCTTGCGGAACTAAAAGCGATGGAACAGCCAGAGTCAAATGTGGACTTGGCAGCATCGGCTGTGGACAAGTGCTGTGAGAAGAAATCGCACCCAAAACCTACAATCATATTGATAATAGGAGTAGAGCTGATGCATGGTTGATTCCATACAGATAGCTCCCACGCACGCACCGAGAACAACGGTAATTGGTTCTACCCTACAAACACACGAATGAGTCTCATCCGCATTTTCTCTAGGGGACTGTCTTGAACTTAGGGCCCTTCTACAAGACTTCTTTCCTGTGGTATCCCGAACGGACGCTACCGTAACGGTGATATATGAGGAAATTAAAGGTACTTAATATCCGACTTCTTCACTAGGACAGCTGGTTGGATATATCGTTGTTGATATTTTGCTGGCCCCTAGAACAAGGATCACCATTCTGAAATGGTTTTCCAATGTCCCCTATAAGGGTCATCATGATCTCGCCTGGGACGGTTGTGTGGAACACACTGGTAGCTGGCTGTTCAAGAGACGCGAATTCGTTGCCTGGCAACAATCCCAGAGGCCAAATCTCTTATGGCTCCATGGAATACGTGAGAGCCCTATGCAACCCACTTGCGCTCCGATTATGCTAATGACAGTCAATTGGCTCTGCAGCCGGAGCTGGGAAAACTAAGCTTGTGTGAGTCCCAGGCCCTGTTGAGACTGGCTGTACCGCGCATTGAAAAAGAGATTACCAAACTGAGTTTACCACCCCTTAGGTCTGCAACGATCGAGTATCTATCGGACTTATCTGTCGGAGTTGACATACAAATAGATAAAGTTGCCTTCTTTTATTGCAAGCGAGATGAAGGTGATCGCCGGGACAGGCAAAAGATACTGCTTGCTCTGGTGAAGCAACTTGCTTGTCCGCCAGCTACTGATACCGGAATTTATACAGAAGCGTTGGAGGCGCACAAAAAGGAACAAAAGGACCCAGATTCCCGGGGCCAGCTCAGCATCAAGGACAGTCTTCAATTGCTGGGTCAGTTGCTTAAGCGTTACAAACACCCTGCAATCGTCCTAGATGCAATTGATGAATGCCCTGAAGAGGTTCGCGGTTTGATCATACAAGACCTGCGATCCACGTTGGATAATGCAAATCACCCAGTCAAAGTGTTTATCGCCAGCCGCCACAGTCTCGATATCGAAGATCGCTTGCAGGATCTACTGCATGTACGAATCGAAGCTAGAGATAATGCCGAGGATATTGAGAATTATGTGACAAAGGAGCTTGCTTTGAGTGTTCAAAACAAGAGGCTACTTCGAGGGAGGATTTCTCTAGAGCTGAAGCAGCTCATCAAGGATGTACTGTTGCGAGATGCGCATGGGATGTAAGAAGCTTGCTCTATCTATGCACCGTTTCTGTCTCAACACTTCCTGATATGTATGATAAATATATAGGTTTCTCTGGGTTGACTACCAACTACGCGAGCTCTGTAAATTGAGTTTTGAGCTAGATATTCGTGCTCGACTGGGGAAGCTTCCAAAGAATCTTAGTGGTGTCTATGATGAGATCATGATCTCAATAGAGTCGAGGCCAGGGATGGACTTTGAATTGGCAACCCGAGCATTGAAGTGGATGCTAGTTTCTCGGTGGCCGCTCAAACCTCAAGAACTCGTCGCTGCCACTGAGCTTAACCCGTCATCGATACCACCAGATCGTCCTGCCGATGATCAACGATTGCAGCCTGGGCCAGAGCCAGCATTGGATGTTGAACTGGTGATTCATGTATGTGGAGGGTTGATTTTCCTGGACCATGGGCTGAATGTAATGCGATTTGCACATCTATCAGTTCCAGAATATCTCGAAACGAGGAAGAATAGCTGGGGCATCATCGACGCGCAACGTTTTGTCTCAGAAGGCTGCTTATGGACACTGCAATGTGGACCGTCTCCGACATCGGCTCTCTATGACTATGCAGGTCGTACCTGGTTCCGACATTGTAGGTCTTATCAAGACATCACACTATCACAAAGCACCCAAGACCCCAGCCATGCCCTTGACATCCCCATCCTGAATACCTTTTTAGGTTCCTTCGATTGTGCATCAATCTATTTTACGGAATGGGTAAGTTGGGTTAAGACAACACATGTTTATGGTCTACGGCTATCCCCGGGCGTCATCGCCTCGTCCGAACCGCCAAGTCCTGCTTTTATGGCTGCAGCTTCTGGCATAGGGGAGTTGGTCAGTTGGCTTTGGCACTCAGAAGGCGTTGACATGAATATTAAGAATGAGTGCAACCAATCACTCCTATATCTTGCTAGCAGCTTCGGCACAACTTGGATCATGACATGTGTATTAACACAGGTGGCCCAACGGGACATCGACCAAGATGACGGCTGGGGCCCTGCTCTATCCGGTGCAGCATCTTCAGGGCTTCTGGAGAATGCTATGTTACTCCTTGATCGAGGTGCAGATATCAATTACATATTCGGTGGCGTAACTGGTACCGCCCTAGGCGAGGCTGCATTCTATGGAGAGCTGGAAATGGCTACGCTACTAGTGGATCGAGGTGCAGAGATTAATATCACATTTGGTAGTATATGTGGCACCGCCCTAGGCGTGGCTGCATACATGGGAGGGCTTGAAATAGCTACGTTGCTCCTTGATCGAGGTGCAGACATCAATCTCACATTTGATGGCGAATATGGCACTGCCCTAGGCGCGGCAGTGGCATCAAGTCCGGGCAATCTGGAAGTGGCTACACTACTCCTAGATCACGGTGCCAATCCCGACTTAACAAACCACGTTGGCCAGAAACCTCGAGATTTAGCCGAACTTAAACTGCACAACGATATGGTAGACTTGTTGAACTCTTATATCGCGGGTAAAACGGAGAACCAAATGAATCATACACAAGCCCCCGCCGACGGATCAAAGGATGAGGGAGCCAATTGTCGTGAGCTACGCTAGTCTTGATGTGAGGAGGTGGAATCACGTGGGTGGAATGGTGGAGATGACATTTCCTTATCTATATACATATTGTTCCTTTAAAGTTTCTGTTACGTGATCTCTCGTAGGTAATCTGTTAGTACGCAGCAGTTAAATAGCGACTGACAAAGTATGACTGCACTCTGAAGGTCGTTCAGAAGACTACACGAGAAAGGAAGTCGGGAGGGGAGATTTAATGCTAGTACTGATAATTCACTGATTCTATACACTACTGATTGCAATATTTTCTGAGTAACGTGACTTCTATTTGTTATTTATCAATTTTACGTATCCCGATAATTGGTTTTATTTTGAAATTTGTGCCTGTTGTATAAACAATAACAATTGCTTTACACCAGTGAGATATACATAGGCCTGAGGGGCAATACTTCCCAGACTAGTGAACCCGCGTTATGAGCGACTCCGCGGGTCCGATATGGTGTTTTCTTATATCGCCAGAGTTATTATATGTGAGCTGCAACCCTCCCACTCGCTAGCATTCCAATAGGAATCCGTTAAATAAACCTTTCAGGTATATAAACCAAATAAACCAATAAATATATATCTTATAATTATCATAACCAAACACCCTCATGAATGTGATAATGCAATCTGTATGAGGCATTAATTTTCGGAGTTCTCATATATCTATTTATTAAATATATAAGCATTTTTAATACTTTCTCGACTGTTATAAGTAAATACATAAGCGTTAGCACTGGAAACGGGGGCGCTGCTACGCTGGGAGGCGTGCGTCCCAGCGAAGCAGCCCCTTCAGTGAAGTACCTCCTTTTTCCCCTTATGTCGGCCGTTCTGCTTAACTATTTGCAATTCTGTTTGTTCACCACGCATTCATGCTTCCAATCTATTGATTTTTTCCGCGTGCTTTTACATACGTCGTGTGGCCCGGGAGATTAACTTGCCGGTCCCTGAATCCGCCCGGGATTCTGGGTGCATCATTACTAGGGCCGATATAGTTGGGAGTTTAAAAGTAAAAGATAAAAAAAAGCTCTCGCTGAAGCTCACGCGGATGTATTCACGTGCATTTGCTCGGTTGGATATGCTCACGTAGAACTAATCACCGGAATAGGCTCACGTGGGATTACCTAATCACTTGGATGGGTTCACGTGGATGGGACGCAGGGTCACAGGTTATGAAGTTATAGAGGGCAAAATCACATGACTAGCCGATAGTAAAAGTGGCAACACAAATAGACAGACAACGCAGTCTATATATGATCGCTCAGAGAGCTCTTAGCTACGAGTATACATTTCTACCCACAATAGTTTCTTATTCTTCTAGCACCAATACCAGACGGACTTAAACCCCGTAACTTCCACACTACCCCGGAGGTCCAGCATCGATGACGGGGCGTGTTTGAACATAGCCGGGTTGGGGGTTTTTGTACTCTGCAGCGTTGTCTTGGCAAGCGAAACGGATATCGCAGCCATTGGTTGTAGGTATTCACCGCCGGTGGAGGGTGTAAAGATTACGAGGTTATAAGCGGAGGATGTTGAGTGAGAGAGAGAAGTAGATGTATTCGTCAAGACTATGTAGATATCGCTATAGTATGAATGCTATGGTCCTACTACCTTGTTCTTCCTTTATTTCGCCAGCGGATTCCAGCTCTTTTATCCTTTTCCGACATGTCCAAATTGTCTCCATTAGGCCGCCCTTTTAGTTCCCCGTACGAAATTGTCTCCATTCCTACCATGATCGTCAATGCTTATTCCCGTGACCTTGTACCACAGCGAGAGTATTTCCTACAGAGAGTTTAGCACTCCATTATCGAGAGAACTGAAGCCATTGTGTCGACTTTAGCTATAGGCTACCTAGTTCCGAACGTGAGGGGGTTTCGCGAATTCCGTGTAAAGGACCCATCGTGTGTCTCTAAGTTATTCCTCAGAGAGTAGTCAGTTTCTTATATATGTGCATAACTGTATGTTGACCGACCCGTAGATAGTGCCAGGTTCGGCTACAACATTCCGTTTTGTCTGTATGCAGCTTGTGACAACGCAAAGGCTTAGCGAAATATTCGTCCATAAGTACGAATGTATGTACATACCTTCTACATGTACAGTAATATAACCCCTCCGACCGACATAAGTCATGGGCTACCCGGGGTTTCTTGGCGATAGCGGGAGCTGTAAATTGAATATATATGATAGATACATGCTTGGAGAGCGACCTCCACAAGTTAACCCATGTCTGTCAAATATAAATATTTCATGGAGCGCATTTCCACGGGGAAACCTGGTAGATTGTCCAAACTCAAAGACCCCCTCCCTATACACTCTGGTATCCCCGTCGGTGACCAGATGCTCCCCCCCCCCTGCGGCGGAAGAAATACCCACTCTGCATCTGAGACCGCTCCACACTGCGCTTTAATACGGGGAATTCCCCAACTCCACTGTGCCGAACCAAAATCCCAACTACTTTGTTAAACCGCAGCCATTAGTAATTACCTGTTGAAAATCTACACGCTATGGATGCATGGGTGGGTAGTTCGAGTCCAAACGATGCTTAATCTTAACTCCATTGAACAGTAGCAAGCCATAAACAATAAACAGCTCCTTGGAACTCAGAACCATATCCGACAGCACCATTTCGGGTGGCCCATTAAGCATACATAGATTCACCCCAAATTACAGTCTGCTTGCTTCCGCCCCGCCGTATTAGGCGTTGATGACATCAGCTTGCTTTGCTTCACGTGCTCCAATGATCGTTCATGAAGCACATGATATTTTGATTTCTGCTGCGAGCCGCGCAGAACATACATATACGATACCTTCTTATACACGGGCACATATGTCTTGACTGGCTAAAGTGATATCTCGTTAAAATTAACCTCGTTATATGAAACCTCGATATTTGAAACGATGCCCCAGTTCCGTCAAAGTTGTATGGGAAAATAAGAAATTCCCGTTATAGGCAGGTTTCTTAAGTATTCGCAGAGTAATACATAACAGTTTCTGATTGAAGTTGTGATTTGATTGATGTCTCTTGAGCCATCCCTGTATCTTATGAATGTTTCCCAGCGAGTTACCACCAAAATCAGCTCTCATGAGATAGATTCTCATTCAATTGGACTGAAGTACGTACTGCCGGTATATTCTCCGAACATGTCATTCCAGCAGGTTCAAACTCGCCAGACAGAAAAGGACTGAAACACACCGTGAGGAAAAGAATCTCTGTTCAGAAAAGTATGTAATGGGTCAGAATCGAAATCATACGGAACCTACTTATCAGAATCTCAAGTCCTGGTTTGAGTTTCGAAGACTATCAGTATTTCATGAATAGGCAAGACTAATCTCAATTTCACAAAGGCGGGTCGCTGGAGGCCCTTCTATATTGAGAAGAGTGGGGCGTAAACAAGCTCTGTTCCACCTCCAATATATCCTTTAGTAATGCAATAACTATGCGCCGCTTGATAATCGATTTGCATGTTGTATGTGATGTGAAGCGAATGGCATTTTGAATTACTACTGGTACATTACTGGATTTTTCGAACAGCAAACTATGGCTGCCGAACACATCTGCTCAGGATCAACTCTCTCTGTTCACGATGCTGCACACGGACAAACAAGCTTCCGAATCGTATCCATCGCACGTTTAAAAGGCTTCAAAAGGCATAACCTCTTATATACTACACGACAATTTCCCACTTGCTCCTTGATTGTGTTCCGCTCTTGCTCAGGTATTGTACCTGATCGATTCAACATGTGGTAGCAGTAATCCCCGCACGTTTCACACAATACCTAGCGAGAGCAATCCAACACCGGTCTTACCTCCGCCAGTAGGAAGAACAACCAACCTGAACAGCAAATCAATCCCCCGCACAAACCCTGGTGGCAGCTAGAGATTTCTCCGTAGACCGAAATCTAGCATCTGATCCGTACAGTGCACGAAGCCGGAATAGGCTTTCTGCGAGCCTGATATTGAAAGTACTTACTTACTCTTGTGCTAGGGGCGGGTGAGAAGTATTAATAAGAGTGGCTGTCACAGACAACTTGGGAGAAGAACTGCATGAAGAAATGTATAGCTCTGATCGTTACGTGACATTGGAGCGGGGCCTGAACAATCGAGCTATAGAGACCACGCAGTTTGCATAAGAAAGGAAACGGAGGTGTTAGTGATTAACAGTTTAGAGGAAGATATATTGATAATAACGATAGTAACTATGACCAGATAGGACGGGAACTGGCCGAGCCAAACAGGAGAGTTACCAACGTGCCCCATGACTCCCACCCTGGCATGTTTCGAATTCCATGACTGTACCATAATTCCCACTGGGGTCATTTTGGATGAATGTCGTTATTTTTTAAATATCTTTTCGGGATAACTCAGTAAGCACTCGTATTCATATTATCTATTTTATGACGAGGGAGCGCACACTCTGCAGACAAGACCAGCTACCTCCCTGGAAAATAAAAAACGAAAACAAATACAAAGGGAAAACCTCAACATCAATCTCCCAATGTATGTAGGTACACAGGCCATTACAAAAATCCATAATGTGTAGAGGCATTCACACAAGTAGAAATAACAGGTATTTTGAAAATCACAAATCAACGGTTCCAGTCGTAACAAGTAGTGTAGAACAGCCTCCTGGCAATCCGCAGTAGTGTAACTTCCATCAGCTCCGTCATGCAAAGAAGCAGGAAGGATGCCGACCTTCCCCATCGGTCATCCTCCAACAACCATCTTATCCCAAAAGTCTTTACACCCATGTTGTCTTCCTTAGTCCACTGCCTCATAGTTTCTGGTTTGTGCCTTAGAGGGACTGCAAGCATGACTATCATGTGTGTTTGGGGGTGGATATCGCTATCAGGGGTGAAGGTACTGGTGACCGTGCCCTTGGTGATGGTGGGGGTGTTGAACACTTAGCTGCGCTACTAGTCTGGCACACCCGAAAATCATCCTCTCTCTCCGCCTTTCTTCCGCAAATGCACCTTTCCACCCTCGTCCCCTCCCGTGTTTCGGTGTTGCTGCACCTTTTTTCCTTGTCTTATCCGTTGATCCTTGCTGATGACCCTTTCTCTTTTGGTGCCAAAACCGAATGCTTGAGAAGCCGCCTCTGTATCGGAGTGTGTTGGCAGCGCTGGGAGGGGGTCGCTGGCAATGACTGGAGTAGGTGTAGCTGGCGCTTCATGCTTATAGTGCATCGTCTGTGACACTGTGTTCTGGTAGTGCAGTCTCAGTTGCGGAAGTATTCCTCATTTAACGCCCCAACGGGGATCTTCATTGCGTCCAACTCCATCGACTCTGAGTCTCCCTTACCTGAATCATCTCCGATCCAACTTCGGGTGAGAACCCCCCCCCATGGTCTCCCGAATATTCCAAACAACCGCACCTTCTTTGCCGATGCCAGTACTGTTCAGCGTAGGGCCGAAACTTCCCACAAAGATTGCAGCATGCCGCCGGTGTGTTATACGGAGCTTGAATGTCGCTAGCTGAGCGGAGGGTTTATGGAGAGGGGTCGAAAGTAGCCAGGTGGGTATGATTTGCGAACCCTTGGGGTAGGCTCTGTGATCAAGCGTTATCTAATTTAACCATGTATCTCATCACAGAAGTGGGTAGCTAACCGCCAGGGGCACTGTTTTTGACCAGGAACGCGGAAGCAGGGGACCAGTAACTACCTACGCTGGGTGTATGACAATGATAAACTCCAAGCTGACAGTTTTGGATATCACTATAAATGCCGAATTTTGAAAATTGATGTCCCATAGCTATATTATGCTACCTGGACCACGTGGTATGAATCTGGACGGCGGGACCGAAGAAGGTTTTCGATGTTGGAACTATGTCATTTTTAATAGTAAGATCTAGAGGTAGAAAAAGGCAGTAGATAAAACGCGACAAATACAAATAGCGAAGTAGAGCGTAGGAGAGCAACAGTAAGTGACAGCTGATTGAGCGGCAGCGAGAGCAACAGTGTGCTAGGAGACCGGATTTGAGCTGGGGAGCTGAGGTGAGTTGGGAGAGCGGGGGTGAGCGGAGCAGCGTCGGGAAGGTGAAGGAGGCTGCGAAAACCGGCTGGATTTATATGAGCTGTAGAGCGGCAGCCAGCTGGGAGAGCGGGGGTTAGCGGAGCCTGGTCGGGAAAGTGGAGGAGGTAGCGAAAGCTGGATGGGCGTGAGCGAGCGGTGGAGAGCGGAGTAGAGCTGTGCGAGCTGCGTCGTATCTGGGGGGAGGACATATCGTCGGAGGGGGGGGTATTCCTGGTGGATTGGGGTAGATGGTGATTTCACATTAATTTGGCACCTAGCTACTATGCGCAATTACACAACAGTTTCCGCTACGGTACAGACGGGGATAAATTATTTTCCAACACCTGGCCATCGGGTTGGTTGACACGGATCAAAACCTATAGCAAATGGTAGGTGATTGATGAACCGCTCAATTCATAGATCGATCAAGGCGGCGACAAATCGAGTCGTCTCGGTATGCTGTCCGCCTTGGGGGATGCTGGCGGAGTTGGCAGTGTGGGAGCGGGCGGTCAAGGAGGACATTCGGGGGATGTGCTGTTGCCGTGACCACCGATTGCACATTGGCGCACAACCAGTTCAGTGAACAGCAGTAGGCCCAGCCTCATGGAGTTAAACAGGCGCAGTAGGCGCACACACGGGGATCGACCACTCCCAATGAAGGTCCGCCAAGTTATGTAATCCGCTGCGGGTAGGACTATGTGTAGCATACCACAAAGTTATCGTAGCGTAATAAATCCACAATCACCAAAGATAGCCTAAGATGTACGGAAAAAAAGAAAAAAAAAAGTGGTCCGCCTGGCGTGGCTGTGGTGCTGTGCTTCCTACTTACTCCGTACATACATAATGCACAACGCAAGTGCTGCAGCAAGCCTTGCATGTGGTAAGTTAGTAGCATTCCGACGTGATTCGTTTGAAAACTGACGCATGGAGGGTATTAAGTTTAGAGAAAAGTGAACGCTACGTCACCCCCCCAGATCTAGATCACTACGTGCTAAGTTTGACTACTTGGTGCTCTCTGTTCAAAATCGACCATGCATTAATTACATGGAGAGCCTTGCTGGACATGGTGTGACTGTGCGATGTCACCTGTGCAGATCTAATCACCAGAGCGTGCATTATGGCTCGAGTAAATATGTGGTTACCGGGTCATTTCAGAATAGAGACAAGGCTGCTTAGTGGTAGGTTCAAAGAAGTGCAGGGGGAATTAGCTATAGCGAAGAGGAGAGACTGCCTTGGTGTCATGGCTCGAAGTCGAGTTAATGTGTACCTAGCCATGACGGCAAGCATGACATCAGGCTCGACATGTAGGGGGAATTGGTTATAGCGAAGAGTAGAAACTGCCTTGATGTGATGGCTCGAGTTAATGTGTACCGGGTAATGTCAGAAAACATGACAAGGCTGCCTTTGTGGTACATCAAGATCGACGTGCAGGGGGATTAGCTATAGTGAGGAGGAGAGACTGTCTTGATATGATAGCTGTTAGAAAGCACCAAGTGCTAATGTTAGACAGTGGTGTTACCGGCAAACGTATAAAATAGCTCTCGCATCAGCCTAAACGAAGCACCGCGCACAACTACCACCCAAACGTATCTCACGTGCACGAGATTGCACACCTTCCAGAGACGACAATTATCCTCTAGTGTCAGAAAATAACTCCAGAAAGCAGTGTTGATTTGGTTATGTTATGAGATTACTGTGGTAATAGTAGTGGTATACATGCACTGCTGAATGTAATTCCAGTTGAAGTTGTAGTTAGCTGGCTAACTACCGATGTGTGTTTAGAGCTTACGAAAACGTCTGCGATAGTGGCCAATTGTAGTATATTCTAGTCGAGGGAATTGACGTGCGTAGTTTGAGATATTTCTCGCCAGGTAGCAATTTTCTTCCCTCGGTTGAATTTGCAAGACCAGATGCTCATGGTACTTAGGCAGAAGGAATAAACGAAGATGGACGCCTGTATCACGAAGTTGGAGGCCATAGTAGAAGCAAAACAGGAGCATGATCGAGCAAGAAGGGCAAACACGCTTGGGGACAATTTCGAGAGCCGATATGAACAAACTGGGGAATTAGAGGACCTGGAGGCCGCAATTACCCACACAGAGGCCGCCGTGAAGGCAATAAGAGACGATCACCCTGAACGTGCACGCTGGTTGAATAACCTTGGGTGCCGTTTGAGCATCCGATATGAGCAAACTGGGAATTTGGAGGACCTGGAAGCTGCCATCAATCATGGCAAGGCAGCAATGAAGGCGACACCAGAGGACGACCCTGACTGGGCAGACTGGTTGCACAACCTTGGAGTCGATTTGAGTAGCCGGTATGAACGAAGTGGGAATTTGGAGGACCTGGAGGCTGCCATCAATCATGGAGAGGCAGCACTGAAGGCAACACCAGAAGACCACCCTCACCGTGCAGCACTATTGAACAGCCTTTGGGTCTGTTTTAGAAGCCGGTATGAACGAACTGGGAATTTGGAGGACCTGGAGGCTGCCATCAATCATGGCGAGGCAGCACTGAAGGCCACACCAGAGGACGACCCTGACTGGGCAGACTGGTTGCACAACCTTGGGGTCGATTTGAGTAGCCGGTATGAACGAAGTGGGAATTTGGAGGACCTGGAGGCTGCCATCAATCATGGAGTGGCAGCATTGAAGGCAACACCAGAGAACCACCCTGACCGTGCAGCCCTATTGAACAGCCTTTGGGTCCGTTTGAGTAGCCGGTATAAACGGAGTGGGAATTTGGAGGACCTGGAGATTGCCATCAATCATGGAGAGGCAGCACTGAAGGCAACACCAGAGAACCACCCTCACCGTGCAGCCAGGTTGAACAGCCTTGGGGCCCGTTTGAGAAGCCGGTATGAGCGAACTGGGAATTTGGAGGACCTGGAGGCTGCCATTAATCATGGCGAGGCAGCACTGAAGGCGACACCAGAGGACTACCCTGACTGGGCAGACTGGTTGCACAACCTTGGGGTCCATTTGAGTAACCGGTATGAGCGAACTGGGAATTTGGAGGACCTGGAGACTGCCATCAGTCATGGAGAGGCAGCACTGAAGGCAACACCAGAGGACCACCCTCACCGTGCAGCACTATTGAACAGCCTTGGGGTCCATTTCAGTAACCGGTATGAGCGAACTGGGAATTTGGAGGACCTGGAGGCTGCCATCAATCATGGAGAGGCAGCACTGAAGGCAACACCA
>Ga0307511_10003940_pt1 | contig 15165 bp, 14 predicted proteins | sample 13_EM_MG_FD_200266 | JGI IMG/M metagenome (GOLD analysis project Ga0307511, IMG submission 200266) | Populus trichocarpa ectomycorrhiza microbial communities from riparian zone in the Pacific Northwest, United States - 13_EM | ecosystem: Host-associated > Plants > Roots > Unclassified | place... | reverse complement strand
ATACACGTTTACGCCCCCCCCCCCCCCCCCAACCCCCCCAAAGAAGGTGGAAGAAAAAAAGCCTAAGATAGACGGAGTCATATTGGTACATTCCGTTATCATAATCAATAGTATCTCGCGAGCACGGGAATACTTTCTACACTTAGTCCTTAAGAAACTGCATTCTCCCGCATGGAAGTATTCGAGACACCCCAAAAGACCAAGCACATCTCGTCAAAAGTTCGTTCACCAGAGCTATCAATTGCAGATATAAGCTAATTCGTACTCTACAATTAATAATACCTTTACAAGTATGTATGCTACTACTCTCATCACATCGTTACTCTATTGCAATATATCCCTCTCTCTCTAAGCAAACACCACCCGGCCCCCACTCAGAAGATATCTTCGACCCTTTTCCACTCCCCCCCACTCAACGCTACCTCCTTCCTCATCTCCCAGTACTCACGGGTAAACTCCCAATACTCCTCCCCAGTAACCTTACACCTACTCTTCTTAAACCATCTCGGCTCATACTCCTCCCCACTCACCTCCCTTTCTTTCCTCTTCGCTCTCTGCTTCTCCTCCAACCGATTCTTCTCCTCCGCCGCAAAATCATATTTCCCATCCTCCATCGCCCTCTGATCTGGTCTCAACCTCGTATCTGTTGGACATAAAACTGGCCTCAACTTCTCCGGCAACGCATTCAGTGACACAGCAAACTGCGTAAGATTAAACGGCATATTCGGGCGCGGATTACTCTCCCAAATCAAAAACGTGGATTGATTCTTAAACACTGAAGACCCCGGCGCCGCAATCTCCCCAGAGTCATTCGATCCCGTACTCTTGCGTGCGTAAATCTTGTCGTTCCATCGCCCACCGATACTCCAAACATGTTGGCTCTGAGCGTCCATGACCTTCCCCTTAACTTGGTACGCGGTAGCGACAGTCCACCCACGCTGCTTGAAGTCCAATATGCACGTATCCCCGGTAGTATGATTCGTAATTTCCATCGAGCCATAGTTATCCACAGTCGGAGACCCTGTGATAATCCCCACAACTGAAGTCGTAACCTTCTTCCAGGTGTACAGCTCTTCCTGTCCGCCAACTGGCCTTATTTTCAAGAACCACGTCCCAAGGGGGTTGATATCGAAAGATTTTCCGTAAAACTTTGACTTGACTGCCGATTCTCCCCAGTAATCCCACTTTGGAGCCTCTGCCCAAGCAGCTCCAATGGGAGGGTGATGGCTGACTTGCTCTACAAAAAATCTGTATCCCTTGTCTGGCCTGCAATATTCATAGGTTTCTCCAAGAAGGGGGTTGAATGGCTTAGCAATGCGGTTGATCGTGGAAGAATACTCGCTTGCGGCGAAGGCAGCTACATAGACCATTCTCTCCGTACTATCCTGTCTATCAGCTGCAGAATCTAGTAAATCCATATATTCCATATCTTCCGCAACACGCTGAAGTAGCGATGTACATTCGTTGAACGAGACGGGAAGGGTCATTCTCGCCATATCCTTTCCAACCATGGATTTCAATATTCCCTAGAGATGGGAGCCCATACGTTAGCACATGTTTATCTTTACGTAACAAATATCCTTACCCATAGAGATATTTTAGGCCTATCATCTGAATCCATAGCAAGCCTCGTTCTCAGGGAATCTTCATATCCAATCATGCTAGGCTCAATGGCCTGCTTCTTATGGTCACGAATATCAATATCAAATTCTTGCACGGGCTCCGGTGGAGGGCTCTTTGGCATCTGCATTTGAACCTCTACTTCACCTGCATCGACCGCATCAAAGAACTCCTCGTCATCGTCTTCATCACTGCTGCTATCCAAGTCTAGCTCCAGTGGTTTAGGCTTTAAAGACTGTAATGATCTCCTCCTATCCCTAGCAGCTCCAGAAGAATCGAGCTCCATATTGCCCAAAGCTTGGGAAATTCTCTGCAGGCAAGTTAACTATCTGTATGAGGGTCAAGATCGTCAGGACGGGTTCACTACCTTCAGTTCGGGCGCTTCAGCAGTCATTTTAAATGCCTCCTCCCCACTCTCCACGCCCGCCTCAACCCCCTCATCATGCTCAGCCCCGAACCCTGCGCTTGTAGCACTTGAGCCGAGCACCTGCTCCCGCCTTAGAACTTCCTTCAGCACCCGCTTCGTCTTCTTCCGCTTGCCTCTTTCCATACCAACCTCGCCTTGCAACACCTCATGCTCTTCGGCCAGCCTTTGCATATTCTCTTCCCATAGTCTTCTCATGTCCTGTTCCTTGCTAACCCTGTACTTCAAGTACCTTTCTCTCTCCTTAGTCATCTTAAGGACGTCTCCAACGAGTTTCTTAAGGCTTTTGACTGCTCCATCATAACCCTCTAGAGCAGCGGAAACAGTCTCATCACCAAGGGTGGTATTTGGATCCTCTTGGCGCTGGAATTGCAAAGCAAGGCAGACTTGGGCAAGAAGGTCTAGCTGCAGACGCGCGGAATTGGCTGTAAGAGCCAAAGCATCAGAAGTGGGTGGCTCTTTCCGGGAGTTTGAATCGGAGCCATTATCGTCGTCATCATCTTCACTGTCGCTGGATTCACCTCTATGAACCTTTGTGGTTGATTGTGTAGGTTGGTGTGGTTCCAGGTACAGTGCTTCATATGCTGTCGCTCCCAGATCAACAATACTGGAAGATCTGGTACTTTGTCCTAATATCGGCTCAGCCAACTCAGCACTGGATGCATTCCTCTGGTTCTGTAACTGCTGGTGTTGTTGTTGGACGGTCAACTCTTTTAGTCTACCGATTCTCTCGGCCTCGGCACCTTTACGCTTCTCGGCATCTTTTGCCTCATCCTTCGCCCATTGGATTGCGTTATTCAGAGTCCAGTACCAACGCTTAGCCTCGACAACGTGATTCGCCTTCAGGTGGTATTTGACAGAATTTTTCCCGAGGATCTCGAAGCGTTGTTTATCTTGCGGATCCATATGAAGACTAGCAATCCTCATGTTGATGGCACCACGGCAAGCAGACTCGATGTCGTCTATTGCTTGATATCAGCCATACAGCCTTGACACGAATCATTGTCTTTCTCACCTTGATGCTTGTAATAGCTCAATACACCATCTTCGAGCACAAACCACCTCAGTTTCCAGCCTCCTGTGTAGTTTGTCCACTTCTTAAGGTAACCCTTCATTTCTCGTCCTTGCTCACCAATAGCTTCTATTCCAACAGCTCCCTGGGCCCCACCTAAGATCGCCTTCTCTTCAATCCCCCTTTGCGCGTGTGCCGCAGCCGGAGACTTCTTGAGGACAGCTTTGATTTTATCATCCTTGGTGATATCTTGAGGCAGTTTTCCTTTCTTATCACGTCTAAAAGGGTCCGCCCCATGAAGCAGGAGTATCTGAATTAGCTGAGCATCTTTATTTCGTGTCGCTTCATGCAAGAGCGTAGAACCGCCAACCATATCCACCGCAGAACTTTGTCCTTCTTTGGACGCAATCTTCGATAGCTTCTTCGAATCTTTCCCAGATCCCGAGCGAGGTCTGTCAGATGGTGTATTGAAATCAGAAGGCGAAACATCGATAGTATTGACATCAAGCCAGCCCTTCACTCGTTCACCCTCCAGTAATCTCTCTATCTCCGGGTAATCCTTTCTAGCTATCAGATCGAGCAGCCTTTTTGTAGCATCTTCGATAAACACACCCTTAGCAAGCTCCAGTTTCTCGAATATACCAGGCGAGCGTGCTAAATCAAGGGCTGTCTTCGCCTGAAAATTCGGAATTGAGTCATTGATTGTTGGCTGTGAAAGCAATACTCCGAGCACATCTTGACGAGCAAGCTGCGCCGCTACATGAAGAGGTGTATTGCCAGTTGCTGAATCCCGAGTATTAATGTCAAGATATGGTAGACTCGATTGAGAAGCAGATGAGGGCGGTGTGGGGCTAGTGTGTAAAAGAATATATTCGATGACGGGAAGCTCTGCACACTGAATAGCTAAGTGGAGTATTTGATTCCTTGCAGCAGTGGATACTTCGGCAGAGCTTTTCTCCGAGGACCCACGTAATGTCTTGGATATAAATGCAGTATCCCCACTCCTCAGAGCCTCATAAAGCCTGAACACCTTCACCGTTTCTTCTACGGACCTACCTTCACTCTTTGGAATAGAATGCCCAGAGGGTGAGTATCCGGATCCCTGGCCACCCGCTGGCAGAGAAGTCGAGCTTTCGTTGGAATCACTCTTCATATCTGATGTCACGGACCTAGACCCAGTCGATACTCGTGATTTCTTTGGGTTTTCGCCCACTGGAACAAGATATTGGGAATTGCCCTGAGCAGAGCTGAGTACTGAGCCGTGGACAGAGTGCCGAGGGGAAGGTAGATTTTGTGAGTTTGACCCTGACCCTGAACCCCCAAGAAGGTGAACCATCGCGGACCTTGTCCGTCGGTGACTGCTGTAGCTTTCCATTAGCTTTAGTTTACAGGTAGGTAAACCCTTGTATCCCGTTAACCTATATCCATACATACCTAGAATCTGCCATTCCGGGACTGTCGGCCGCTAGCAGTGGCTTCGAGGAGGTTCGCTCTACTATACGTTTGATGGATTCGATGCTGCAGCTGTCCCGAGGAGATGAGTGTTGTGTTGCGGGGTAGGTTGTGGATTGGCCTAGAAGGGTGCTGTGTTTATGTGCTGAGGGACTTTCGGGATTTGAGCACGCGCTTTGGCCCGAGACAAGAGCGAATCACGAGAACGAACAAGTTCGAGCTCGAGATGGCAAGGCTTGGATCATGGACAACTAAGTCAATGATCATGAGATATCAATGAACTTCACAGGACCCTGCAAATCTACGACAGCTGCAGCTGCATGTAGTCTGGTTAGCTGCATGATCTATGCTTATGCAGCTAAATGCTACATCGGCATGTGAAAATGCCCTAGGCTACCGCCACGCCTATCGACGTGACCTACGGTAGATATAAACGTTTATTTTCTTTCAAACCCGCCTACAGAATCTCAAGACAATCTACGGAATGTTGTTTTTAATCCAGAAATGTACTTGCGCAGGAACGAATTCAACATGGGTATAAAGCCAGTAACCCACTTTATACCCCCAACTTGCCACCCCGTAAATTCAACAAAGGAAGGATAATCAAAAAATCCTAATTTGTTTTTGTGCTACATTAAACCCACTTGGTGTAGAGACTATGTCCTCCATGAACTGGGATTTGTGCCTTTTCTCTTCCAATATGCCTTGAACTGGTAGACCCAATGCATTCATGAGATTACTCAACTCATCCTCTGCCACAATATTAGTATTCTATGTATTATAATATGTGGTATAAGGTATGTACTGTACTTACCACTCAGTTGGTTGATCTCGTGTCAGTTGGTGGATGTCCGGCAACTGCACTGTTGTTGAAATCTAGAAAGACTCCAATCGATGATCTGTCCTGGCTAGAAGTAGATCGTGGTAAAGATTCCCTCCGACTTCCTCATACTTTTGGCTTCCCCCCATCAATCGCAATGCCCTTAAATATAAGAGTGATGTATGATATTCATAGTATCCAAATATTTTGTCTATTTGAAATAACCTCACATGCAACAATTACCCTCAATTGTACTACCCTGTAGAGTATAGTAAATGTATTCAATTAAGTATTCCTTAGCATTAGTACTTGCTATATTAAACAGCAGTGATCTAGTTGGGGGAACAGGTGAAAGGGCAGGATACGTAGATGGATTTGAGGTACGCAGCGCAGAATACAAATTGGCATGAGTTTGGCGTGGGTGCCAGATCGACTTCGCGTGATCTATTACAAGCCTCTAATTATACCTATGCGATAAGTAGCTATTTTACCTCCGTGCAACAAGACTAATTACCTCCCCTATCAACCAGTGATCTAACGTGGTGCAGTGTCAACAGCCTGCTGCATATCTGAAGGCCCCACGTCCGAATCTTAGAGTAATCCAAGAGGTCGTTCCACCAACTAGTGGGAGCGCAAAAAAGTTCGCCATCCCCTATCCGCATTTTTTGCTGCCTGGAATATTATTAATCTTATGATCGTGAAGATCGCTGAGAGATCAGTCTTAAGGTAGAAGGTAGACTGGTACCTTGCGAAGCGTGATTTTCAAATGCCTAGTTTCAGGGTAACTTGTTTCAGGATTGGAATTTCTGTGATGAGACTCATTGACGGTGCTAAAAGGCTCACTGATTTTACATCCCTCACATAAAATACTGACTCTGAAAAAGTATAGGTCGTGTCAAGGCTTAACCTGTATCATTTATTGCAGCCTTCAAGCATAATTTCAAACGATATGGTGCATGTACTAACATCCTGAGTGCTGAGTATATTTTTGGGTATGCACAATTTTCTTATGTTTATATATACACTCTGCATACAATTTCGGGATACAATATATTAGCTAAAGTACCTAAGTACAAGCCACCTGGCCAAATCTTCCAGCCAAACCAAGTGCGCTCACCAATCCGTAGCAGGCTCATAGCATTCTCTCATGCGAGCCTACGGCGCATACAGTCCCAGTCCACCTAAAGCGCACTAATCGCCACACATAAATCCTAGTCTAGTTGGCGAGCTACTCATCTCGCTCATCAATTTAGCATGAAACTCCATATGCGTGATGATACATGTATCTGAACACCGTAAAACCATGATATCAACGTGCAATTAAACGCAAAGCCATATGAAACGTAAGCAACAACGAAAAGTCAAGAAGAAAGCTATGCTGATGCAAAGTAATCCGCCTATGCATGCCGAGAACGAGCAAAGAAGAAAAAATATAAGAAGCAGCGAAATACCAAGTAAAATTACTCGCAGTAGGGTAAATCTTTACCCTTCATGCGAACCATCCCTTGTACCTAGTCTCGCCTTGTACCCCAATAACTCCGGTTGGTATCACCTAATCTACCCACGCCCAAGCCAACACGATCGGTATGCTGATACTGCTATATGATAAATACGGTTCAAGAAAATTGAAGCAAAAGTGAGAAAGCCCGCCAAACCTCGTGTATGCGCCCAATGAAACCCCACCCAAACAAAGGCAGAAAAAGAAAGGAAAAACTTTTGCAACAAGGCAGATTCTCCTTGCAGACAATAGACAATAGGCAATAGGCGCAAACTCCTTCTGGTTTCGTGAGAGTGAAAGTCGAGCCTAACCAAGAAACGAAACAACGAAAGTGAAGACGAAACAAAAACGTATACAGCCTTGGGGAAAGAACTACATGAAATCGAATAAACACCGTTATCTTGGCCTTTGGCCCACTCCGATCAAACAAAACCCTCAAGGGCAGACGTTCCTAGATTATGCAATCAGTTCGTTTCCCGTCGCCCCACATCACCTGCATTCCAGCGTGAATATGTCTCGGTATTTCCCCTAAGTCATGTACCAGACATTACGCCATGCCCTTAAAAACTTGGCCCAAGAATCCTTTACCGTTTCCTTAGCTTCCCCGGCGATGAATTCACATTTCTCCAACGCATACGATACCACCTCTCTGACGTGCTCCCAGGGGTAAAGTCGCGGTTCCTTTCTATCGCCCCAAGGCGCCAGGGAAAAATCGTCTTTAGAAGGAGTAGTCTCATCTCTTGCTTTTGTCTGGAGCCTCGTGTTTCCACCCTCTTCAACCCCCTCTTCAATAGCGATATTTCCATCCATGACCCGTCCGTCATCGGCCCAGTTAGCCGACCCCTTATCTACGAGCCCCTCCTGAAAAACCGGGTTCTTTCTGTGGACGGTCTCCTTCCTCTGTGTATTCTCAGGCGCACCCGTATCCGTATCTTCTGGAACTGAATTTGGCTCCAGCCACAAAGCATCTTTGTGTATGTCCGCTGCTCCCCCTTCCAGTAACTTCTTAACTGACATAGCCCCACCGTCCTTTGCTTCCCCAATAACCAATACAACAACGTCGCCACCTTGGTGGATTCTAACCCTCCTCCACCTCGCGTCTCCGAAGTGGACTCCATAGACACTCTGGAACACATTTTGAAACGCCCTCATCTCATTTCTCACTTGGCTGATTTCGTCCATTATGCCTGAGATTTTAGCTCCTGCTTCGAATACTAGAATAGAAAAAACGCTGAGTAGAAAGATATAAAAAATATACTTCAATAAAGTCTGTAAGACACTCCATACCGACCGGGGAGGTTTCGAGAGTGGTGGTATCTCCATGATAGAATATTGGAGGTCGTTAGAGATCCCCAAAATAGCTTTGCTCTGGCACTTTTTAGATGAACATCGTGTGCATGAGACACTCTTACTCCTCTCGGCCTTTACCGCAATATTGCCGGTAAAGCCTTCTTTGTCCACACCACCAGATGAAGTGGTTTCAGAGGTTGGTGCAACTGTAGGCTCAGATTCAAAGGAATCGGTAGTCATATTCCTCTGCACCTGAAGGGGCCTGGGGCTTCGAGCACCACGAGATTGCAGATTGCTTGATCCAACATCGACAGAGGAAAGGTTCTGAGCCCTATTCGTTCCCGTTGCTAGCCTTTGCGGGGTCTCACCAATATTAAGCTTCCCATGATTCGCTTGCCCTTGACTGCTAGAATGTTCCTCCCTCAGCTCTGGCGGACTGCCCGGTACCTTTTTTACCGTTTCCGTTTTCCTGGCTCTCTTCTCTATTGGGGTATATAAATATACTTTCGCTCCTGCGCGAGTAACATAAATTCCTTCTTCCCTATGTATTTCCCCTTTTAAAGTCCCGCGACGCATGTGGTTACTGTTCCTCCCAGAAGCCCGTCCTCTAGAACCGCTAGGAGCCTGCGAGGGGATAATGTCGTCGTACACCTTGCTAGGTGAAAGGGGCAAACACTCTCGATTAAGTGTACCCGATCTTGAGGCGGGCGTGTCTGGTCTGTGCGGAGAGAGACTCGAACTTCGGAATGGAATAGAGGCGTCGAGCCAATTTGATTCGATGCCTATTGGAAACATTAACCGCAGTCATCACTTGACACAGTTTAGAGGGGCACCAACCATGATACCCATGTTGAACCTTGCATTCAACGTGCACCCACTTATCCATGACGTACGGTACTTCTAGACATAGATATTTTTCCATCCCCTCAGATTCTTCTGTACTAATGATATCGCCATCCTCAGTTAAAAATACTTCTCTCCCAGTTCCAGTCCAGTGACTTTCCATCAAAACAGGCCCTCCATTTCTACCATAATCATTATTAACGATAATCCAGATATTTTTCTCCTCATTGCAAGATTGAAAAATGCCATCTCCGTACGTCCCATTAAAGGATATTTTGGTATTGCGCCAGTTCCCAGATGCAATCGTAAAAACACGTTCGTTATGGGCTAGGGAATTGGTTTCGTAACGAATGGCTATTTCCACAGTAAACAGCGAGCGTCCGCCTGCAATCTCAGCATCAATAATAGGAACAACAGAATATGAGACGATGTCCACGACATCATTCCTGCTCTCCTCTTGAATTTCATTGCCAGGTAACGGAAATCCCAGAGGGTTCATAACAAGCCCAAAGCAAAATGTGTCGATTTGATTTCCCACCGAGTAATAAGCTCTGGTCCATATATTCGGGCTTTCGTCGCTATGCACTTTTCTCCAAGACACCTGTTCATCCAGCCCAATATAAGCTATTGGCTGGTCACCCAGCTCTTCCAGGAGCACAGTTTCCGCAATCGGTATGCCCCCAGCAGCAATAAACTTCGGTAATTTAATTTTAGCGAGGGCGTTCGGATTCCGTTGCGTTATTAAAGTCAGCACAATATCCTGAAACGTTTCCTCAGCCGGCCTCACGATTTCTAGGTTCGTGCAATCTTCGCTATAATTATCCAATTCTGCACCATCTGGTAACGTATCCCATTTGTCATCCGCTTGGAGGTTGTATATCTTGAACAGCAAGGTTGAGCGTCTGTTAGGCTCTATCGCGTGTGTTCCATTCATGATAATTTTGACACTATATATGATACCGACATTGCAAGCCTCCGGGTTCGGAATTGGGGAGACTTGAGTAATAAGGTCGACAGTGAAGTCTATGGGAACCTGAAGGCGCGGGATTTTGTGACTACGGATAACCAATGTGTTATCTCTAATCAGGGTGCTGGTAAAGTATGTTCCGGTGAACCAGTTTTCTCCTATTTCTAGAACATCGGAAAGAACTGGCTTCGTGTCGTAAACCCACTCGAAGTCGGAAGAGGAGGACTCGATTTGAAACGATACGCTGATACCTTTTTTGCAATACGGTAAACCGGCGAGCACAAAAGACGAATCTTCTGGCGGAGTATCCACAAGCTTTATTGGTTCGGCCTCAAGATAAATTTCCACAACTGGTATTTAGTTAGTCTTTTCTTCAGCAATACAGTTCGCAAAGAGAACTACCTAATGGATCTCGTCTAACATTTTCATCGAAGCTGATACAGAGGTGGCCGGACGCATTCTCCGTTAGTCGAGTTCCAGAGTTATAATTTTCCAGCCACTTATCCGCTTCATTTGCTGCTTCAGCAGCGTCAACCTTAGAATCCCCACCGAGTGCACCATTACTTGTACTGTCACCATGCCCATCGGAGAACATCTCTGGGCTTAGGATAGCGGCAATAGAGGAACTGACCGTATCCCCTGAGTGGCTGCTGATTTCCCCATCACTCTCATAGGCACCATCAATATTCACCAGATCTTCTTGACTTGAGCTTTCGGAGGGTCTGCGTCGGCGAAGCTTGACCTTTCCACCAGCAGTCCGGTGATACCGCCCTTCTACGATCGGAATACCTAAAGCCGTTGGCCCTGGTGCCTCCCGAGGACAAGATCCATCAGGCAGGAGAGGAATGGCCCTGTATGATCCTAGCTTGAGGTGCATGTTTTTATTGAGGTGTAGGACTTCGAGCGTGGAACCGGGAAGTGGTATAATCTATATATCCCGTGACTCAAATCAGCAGACCTTCAATATCTTACCAGAGCATATCGGGTGCTCACCCTTAAAAATAAAGCGAATTCGGCATTCTTTTCGATAGGTTGGATATTCCGCCTTTTTGTATTCACAGATATCTGCTTTTCGTCCTCCGGTATATCCCAATGCCCAACAATCCTCATAGCAGTAACGGTGGCTTTTGGGGAATCATTTTTAGCAGGTATACGTCTTGTTGCTGGGGGGGGGCTTGTAGCGGTCCCAGGACGACTACTTCTCGTTGGTGTTGGTATCCGGCTCCTTATAGGGGTCCCATTTGACTTCTTAGGAGTTATTCGGATAGTATCGTCGTTGTTATGATCACGAAAGGTTCCCGGACTTGAGTTCCTCATCCCTGTAGTCATCGCTCGTGATGGTGATGATGGGGTTTGGATCAGGCCCAATCAAGATGTACGATCACCAGAACAAACTCGCTAATTAGGCCAAGATAAGCAGGTGGGAGGAGCGAAAGTAACCGTGACAGAGTACTTTAGAAGTAAGTGGCTCCAGCCCAGGGTTGCAGAAAAGAGAACGATTGTAAACAAATAGCTGAAGTAAAGGTCGGTCAGGGTTGACTGCTGAACGCTAATGTAATGAGAACGAACGAACACAAACACGGCAAGACGAATTGAATGACTCTTAGTAAGCTTTTCACACTCGCGTCAACAGCAGCTCCCAGGAGGTGCAGCAGCGGCTTTGATACGCCAAAACCAACCGAACAATAGATAGAAGAAGCTTCAGGCCGATGGCGGAACTTCTTTGGTGATCACGGGACGTCGCGCGGCTGATACAGTATCATCAGCACATTTCTTTTCCCGGAGAATAGCCGAATCCTGGAATTGGCTCGCTACATACATCTACGCTAGGTCAGCCTTCCCGTCAACGTCAAGCAAAACCGTCGAGAACCAGGGTTCGTGAAAGAAAAAACCCGTTAATAAGTTATAATAATACATGTACTTTCCGTACTATACTCAAGGCAGGTAAGGCTAGGCTGGGTGCGCTGGCAAGCCAGATGCTAGTAGGTACAGCATGTTGATGTGACATGAGCCAATGTAACAGGCGGTATTCAGCATTGAGGCTTTGTGCGGGGTGGCAGAGTGAATAAAATGCTCTACCTAGCCACGGTGCACCGGTGATGTAGGCTACCTGCAGGACCAAAACCCAAAATTAAGATGGGTATAACGACATTTTATAAGTAGCTACGCCCAGTACAACCATATGCAACCTGACCTGGATCACGGACTTCAGGTATTCAAGTATAAATGTACAAGTATATATTTTTATGTACTCAAAGATGGTTATGTCTTGTTTATGTATGTACATACATATGTATCAACCATCGAATTCTCATCATCAGCACTAGGTACCTGAGCTTGGATTGGAGATCTACCATTACTATCATGAACGCCAAATTGAATACACACCACACCCCCGTATAAACAGTAGCAGATCACTTCTGGATCCCACGACGTATTATTGGACAAAAATCTTATTGGCAGGACCGCCAGGCCGCTCCCTTCCATGGACGGCCCAGTATCTCTAGAGCTACACTGTCGGTATTTCAGTCTCGTCGCTCGTTGTCATAGTCTGGTTCCGCTGCCACACAAGATACCTACTCAAAGCGAAGGCAATAGGGTCTGGGCATGAGAATGAGAACAGCATTTAGGACCCCTCGCTAAATAGCTGACATCCCTCGTGCCTGATATGATATATGGCCTTGACACTATTGCACCAATGAAGATGTATGTAGCACCAGCAAAGTGAGTAAAGAAGAGAATTTAGCACCTACACCAGGTTTCATCCTAGTAAAATACCTCTGTCGAAGTATGTCAAGGAGCCCGTTAATGCTATTGAGCTGTAGTCTATAAGTCTGAGAATACTAGAACGAAGTCTAGTCCCGCGAAAAATCTGGTTAGCTAGGGTTCAAAAAGAAGTTTTGTATAGAGTTGAGGGTAATCATCATTCGCTAAGGGCGTTGGTACTTAGCGTTTTCGACCAGATCCGATAGCACGGGAACACAAAACCGACTTTATTCGTCCACGTCCATGATCTCACCTTTAACATCTGCTTCTCTCGCTACCACCAATCGATCCACCTGTAGCTAGCTGCAGTGCTGCAAGCTTATGGCACAAAACCTCCAATCGCAAGATATCGTGTATGGTAAGGCAAGCAGCACACCTCGAGCTGGAATTCTGCAATGCAACTCTCTCAAGCTCGGAGTAGGCCGATATTCACACGTGAAATAGCAGTGGCCCAATGAAATGCACTAGTGCAGGGTACAGATTCGGCAGCCTGTCCCATGGCACATGAGCGGGAGGGAACCAAGGTTACAAGACACACGGTCCTGGCACCAATGCCTATTGGACACAGTTAACCGAGCCATTCCTTCCACATTGTGGTGCCCGGTCGATCAAACTTCCCACTCGTGGAACGAGCGGGGGCCAATCGAGGTTATGTATCTTCACACACTTAAACTGGCTGGTAAGTGCATTAATCTTGACCCTCAAATTCGGATCTAGGGTGGGGGGTAGCATATCTGCCATTAGATCCTTCCATCTCTGTGGGCCTTTTCATTCTCATTGGGCCTTATGACTGCAGATGATAAGGCCCCGCTTTTAAGTGATACCCCAAGGCTTGTGAAAGGCGTGCTACCCGCTGAGCATACGTATGCGCATGAGGTATGAGCCCCTCGGTGTGAATCTCCACCACTCCACTGTTACCGATACTGATGTTAGCCTTCGCGAATATCACTCTAGTACAACCTGGAGCTCCCCTATTCTGGCTATCGATAATTGGATACCTAAGCCTCCACAGCATCGAATCGAATGCGTCACAACAACGGGAATAATCATCTAAACCCCGCGCCCTCTACCATATCACGAATTTCAGACATTAAACCTCGCAAGGCTATAGCGTCGATTGTCCCACCTCGTCTGCATGCACTCTTTGTGCTGTCGATGATATGAAGAGATAGTAGTTGCAATATTTCGATCTCGACTACATGTCGACAGGCTCCGTAGTTTCTAATTATACTCTATCTTTTGAGCATTATTTGGTTCATCCGTGCTTCCTGCCCGGCAGCATAGGCCAATATAATGCGACCTATGAATGCCAGATGAAAACTTACGCTCGGGTTTCGGGCTTATGCACCGGGCGTGGATCAGGAGCAATTTTCTGCAAGGCTATATATCTTGCGTTTTATAGTACTCGCTCCGATCGGGTGATTTATTTGTCAGTCACAGGGACAAGTCCACGCCCATTGAAAAGCTAATCCCCCCGAAATCTATGAATCTAACCCCAGCTGCAAGAAGGTTAAGAAGGCTTTTATCACCTGTGCATTTCCTGGGATACTGGCATGTATTTAGGCGTCCCAGTACAAACAAGCGGACGGAACTATCAGGGACCGGAGGAAAAAGAAAAAAGTAAAAAACCCTAAAAAGCTGTAGCTTACATGACCACTTTTGAATCCTCCAGTTAGAAACTACTCGGTTGAAGATGTACACTGCAGGTCTGTATTGCGGGTTGCATTTGCAGGTAAGCCCTGGGCCGGTATGAGATTAGTCACTTGAGCATCAGGCCAAAAGACCCGTGGAGTTATCGTTTTAGAAACTAGTCTTTTGTGCAGGTGCTAGCCAATTTACACGTTCATTTGTGTCACAAAATTTGGAAACGAAAGCACGAGCCAAAGAAATGCTAAGTCTGTCCGTTATTTGGACGGAAAAACAGGGGTGCGTGGCCAGCGTCGGTGCGATGGCGCATTGTACGATTCTAGGGGTTCTGTTTAATTCATTCCATGGAAATCCAGATTGAGAGCGTGGTTTGTTGCAAAAAAAACAAAAACACCCACTCTTCGTCATCAAATCTTATTCTCCAAATCTTGTTTAATATGATCTGTTGTGGTAGTTGTATTCCACTAGCCACCACTCAGACATCCAAGGTTTGACCAATCGTCAGCTCTTCATACTTCACCAATCAACACCAACCCCATAAAACAGAGCAATGAATGGGCAGGGATAAGAACGTTACCTGGAGCAGATACCTGGCTCGCGCACCACCATTACACAGAAGCGAATCTGACATTCTCTTGGAATTGCGTCAAGTGAGACATTTCGCACTTTTCATGGATACCTACATACAGTTAGAATAGCGCTAACCGCGGCTACTTAATTGATCATAGGTCAGTGCGTAATATGCATTTCTTTCATTTGTATTCTTATAGCGTTAGATGCCCGATCCAAGGAAATGTAGAGAAAATGTTAGTCATGTTAGCATTGT
>Ga0307511_10003936_pt1 | contig 15167 bp, 19 predicted proteins | sample 13_EM_MG_FD_200266 | JGI IMG/M metagenome (GOLD analysis project Ga0307511, IMG submission 200266) | Populus trichocarpa ectomycorrhiza microbial communities from riparian zone in the Pacific Northwest, United States - 13_EM | ecosystem: Host-associated > Plants > Roots > Unclassified | place... | reverse complement strand
TCATGTATGTCAGCTTGCTGACCACCATCTCCTGTTATGCCTGCCTAATTGGGCAGTAGCTTATTCTGTTTTCTTGTTAGTTGTTTATCTCGTTGGCAGCCTTGTTTCCATTACCTTGTTAGGAATCATTATGACACTGGACGTGTCTATAATGAGCCATCACGTATTCATTATGATCTGGTATCAAAATAAGTCTTTACTGTTGCTTAGTATGAGTTCAAATGGACTCATTGCCTTAGGAACTCAGTATCTATTCAAGATCTGAATTCCATGGCCTTAGAGAGGACAGTTCTCATTCAGCACAGTCTAGTCTAGCTACTTCAGAAATACACAAGCTATACTGGTAATATTCTTGTCCACTTGCACCTCTTGATCCCCAACCAACCCTACACTCAACAACCCCTTAGCCACCTACTATAATCCTGTATAGGACTTAGTGGGCATGCTTGAGACCTCATAACCACGTTGGTGGATCCAAGTTCCTTACAGAACTCCTCTACTAACTTGGCCCACACTTACAAGTTGCAGTCAGGGGTGTTAGGTACATAAATTCAGCTCTGCTTATTAAAAGTGTAATAGAGAATTACGTGGCTCTTGGAGTACCCATTGATAGGCCAGTTGATTTGCGGGTCAAAATCAGGATCCTTCCAATAACTACTCTTAACCATGTGGTTCCAATTGGTATATGCAGAGAGGAGTTGGGGAATTTCGTTTATGGGGAGGCCTTGAGACTGTGTAAGTTCCACGAGATTGTGGTAGCTGTTCTTGGTAACCCATTGCAAATGCAAGTTGTCCTGATTGGCTGTTAATCCAATAGCCTCAGGAATATTGATAGTATTGAGCTTAGTGGCAGAATTGAAATGCAGGAAACCTTCCATGGTGAAGGGACCCTTCAACTAGTAGTAAGGCATCATAATTGAGTGCGTGGGGAAGTTGGGGTCTGGTGTGGGACAGGGGAGGGTGTCTGATCCATATGAGCTAGTAAAAGATGCAGAGATTTTCCTAGGTGGAAGAGGCGTGACATGGTATGTGGGCGAGGTGGGGCTATCATCAATCCCGCTTCCAGAGCCCTGCTCTGAATCATCTTCGACGGAAATTGCTTTGCCTTTGTCTTTGTCCATTGGGGAATATTAGGAGGAGATAAGGCTAGTGATTGAATTGGGTGATTGGTCCTATGGGGAGGTAGGGGAAGGGTCTCATGGAGGGCGGGAATCCTGGCATTCCTGGGATTCCTTTGCACGCTTTTCCTGCTCAAAGTATTCTTTGTCTTGCCTATAGATTTTACAACAGGTAGTGTAATGTCTCTTCCTGTTGCAGTATGCACAACAATTATCTTTTGGTACTCTATTACTGTTCAGGTGGGAGGAATAGTGGGTGAGGCAGGTACTGTCACCACAAGATAGGTAGTCCATGAGGGCATGTTGAGCTCTGAGTGTGGCTGCCAGGATGGAGTCCTGGTTGTTGGGATTGTGCTTGGGTAATCTGAGGGGTCTAGGCCAAAAGAAGGGGTTATTAGCCACCAGAGAGAACAAAGCCTCTGCTGCACTGTTGTCAGGTGGTGTTTGCATGATTGCTGGTGGGGCAGAGTTTTCCTTGTTGGCTCTATCCCTGTAGTATTGGTCATGGATGGAGCCAGTGGGGGAGTGATCTCTTGAGGCAAGGGATTGGGACTTCTTGGTCTGGCTTCTAGTCATAACTTCAGAACTGATAGAAGTGAGGTGAAATGGTGTATGGGAAAATCGATGAGAGGAATCGTTTGACATTGTTTTTGTGAGGCTCAGAATAACTTTAGAGATACTAGGGAAGGCTTGAGGAGCTCTGAAAGTAGGTCGAGGCTGCAGGGAGTCAATGGAGTGAGGAATAAAGTCTAATAGAGATCGGACAAGAGAAAGATTTATAAATACACTTGATAGGGCATCTGCTTTCACATTTTGATTTCCTTTCATGTACTGAATTTTGCACTGGAATTGAATGATAATCTGTTGTCATCTAAACTGCTTCCTAGTTAGGTCATACTGAATGGGAAATGAGACTAAGGCTTGGTGATCTGTAAGGATGATGAAACTACATCCTGTAAGCTCACTTTTGAAGTGTTCCAATGCGTTCACAATAGCCCACAATACCTTGTCAAATGTAGAATAATTTTCTTAGGCTGAGTTGAATTTCTTAGAATAGAAATTTGCTAGGATGATAGTCTTTATAGTGGGTCATTGACCAATCCATACACCAGTACCAATTAAACTCGCGTCTGCAACCAAATGGATTGGATCTGCAGAGTGATAATTAATAGATTTGACTACAGGATCAGCAGACTTGGCTACTTTAGTATGATTAAAGGCTTTGGTGTGGGTAGGGGTCCAGTCCCAAGTGGCTGTGGCACCAGCCATCTCGGTTAGAGTTGCTGCCATATATGCTAGATGAGGTATTAGATGTCCTAAGTAATTTACCATACCTATGTATTCTTGTAACATCTTTCTATTTTGGGGTTAGGGCCAATCTAGGATTTTTTGGACAGATTTCTGAATGGGTGAAATTATTCTTTGAGTAATGATATGGCCTAGGCACTGCAGCACGCCGGACATGAACTCGGACTTCCTCTTGTTGGCATAGAACTTATTTTCTCTGAGTCTTTGAAGTACAGTTCTGACATAGTGCAAGTGCTCCTTATATGTCTTGCTAGAAATCAATGTTTCATCTATGTAAATGTATATACTGATTCCCAACTTATATTTGAACAGGTTGTTTATGATATTCTGGAAGGTGGCAGGAGGAATGCAGTCACCTTTCTGCATAACTCTAGTCCTGTAGGTGCCATATGGGGTAGGAAATGTAGTTTACTTCTCATGGGGGGGGTGAACTCTGATGGTGTGGTAGCCATCACAAATGTCAAGTTTAGACCTGAAGGGGTATATAGCAACTGCGTTTCTGATGAGGGATTGACTGGGAATGAATGCAGGTTGTATTTCAGTTTCCTTATTTCTTTTGATTAGGTCATGGATGTATCTTGGCTAAGATGGGTCATCCATTATGGGAATAATAAACATGGCACAAAAGGATATATCTTCTGATCTGTACACACTTCCGGATTTCTCTTCTGCTCTTAGCTTTTCCAACATATTATCCAGGAATTTTCCTTTAGGCTTAATATTTCTAGGCTTCCAAACTGTATTTATATTTTTGAGCATGATGTGATAGTTCAAACCTGGCCTTAAAGGAGGTAGTTCTAGGTTTTGCGTAGTTGGAAACACATTAGGAAACTCATCAAATGGGTTGGTGTTGGGTGGTATAGTTGTGGCAGCTGTTTTGATGATCTGGTGCATGTGTGGGGCTGGGAAATGAAATATGTTGTTTTTAGCATAGGTAGAGAGATTAGTTGTGGGGCTAGGATTCTTTCTTGGGTTTTTCTGGCTTGTTGTGGTTTTCCAGGGGGCGAGTGTAATTCTATTCTGACCAGGGGGCTGAATGGTAACACTCATAGTGCCCATGTTAATAACTGCCTTAGCATATCTTAGTATAGGGGATCCCCGTATCACATCCCAATCCTTAAGTACAGCCAGATAGAAAATTCGTCCTTCTGACTACCCTAACCAGTCACAGTTCACCTTAGTGTAGTGGCTGATAGAACCTTTAGATCCTTTCATAGTCATCTGCAGTTTGATGGGATTTTTAAGGAGGTATAAGGGTAAATTATGAAAGGTGCAGAATTTGCTGCTGATCAAGTCAGCTCCTGCAGTTTGTTGATTCACAAGAGTCTTAGCAGGCTAGTAATTAATTTTCGTGCTGACTAGGAGGTGTTCTTTGGCTACATCAAGTAGGGGTTGGCTAGAGTTGCCTTTTGTGTAAGGTGTAGGTAGGTCTTCCAGGATAAATTGAGCTGCAGAAGTAAACTTATTAGGGTGTGTTACTTCGGTAATTTCATGTGTAATAGTGCCTGCAGCACTTCAGATGTGATTTTTCTTGAAAGGACAATTCACAGTATTGTGACCTGTTTTTCTACAATAGTAACATCCTGCTTTTTTGACTAGTTATTGTTTTTCTGCTGGAGAAAGTTTCATGAACTTAGAACTCGTGTTGGAGGGCCTTGTAAAGGGCTTAGGCTTGGTTCAACTCGTCTTAGTTTGCGCTGAGTTGCTCCTAGCCTGGAGTTGGTGATTTTGCTGATGCATCTTTTGACCATGTTTGGACTTATAGTCTTTTTTGATGGAGGTATGCTTATGAATGACTGAGTCATGCTTAGTACAAAACTCAATCAGGTCATTCCACTCTATCTCATCATTAATGTTAGCTCTTACTTCTTGTAGAAGTGCAGGGTATATGGCTTCCAACAGTTGTTTGTAATACTGTCAATCACTAATTTTAGGTAAGATAATCTGCAGTTGTTTTATTTTGTTGGCTACTTGTTAAATGGGCTTGGTTCTACCGTTCTGGGTCTTTCTGATAGCTTGAAACTCGGTCCATAACTTGTCATCCCTGATGAAGGGTATGCAGAATTTTCTGAGTACTTTGAGAAGTTCTGAAACAGTACTATCCTTGGTTTCAGGATTTTTTCTGTATGATGCATGCAGGATTTTTGCTTCTCCTTCTAGATGCCAACCTAGCCAGATTATAGCTGATCTGTTTTCTGGATCGAGTTCTCCCACATCTAGAATGTCCATAGCATCATTAACCCAATTGTCAAAAATAGCTACTTCCTTCCATTTACAACTTCCACTATTTTTTTCAAGTTTACGGGCTTCGAGCCTACTGTTTCCAAATACCGAGCTAGTAGCAGATCCCACACTCTGAGATCTTCTACCTCTGCTACTTGCTCTCCTTGAACCATTGTTGGTGTCACCTTCAGATGACCTAGAGCTGCTACCATCCGAATTACCAGTATCAGATCCTGGGGAGGCTGACATCCTAACTTGTTTAGGAGTTTTTGGTGTGGATGGAGTAGGGGCTGCTTCCGGAGGCGGCGGAGGTTGCTGTGGTGGTTGCTGGGATGGTGGTACCCATACAATGTCTGGAGGTAAGGGGGGTCTAGGTGCTAGTCTTGGTTCTACCCAATGAAAGACAGGTCAATTGAGGAGCTTAGCTTGGTTAATCGGAACTGAGGTGGGTCTTTACTGGGGAATTCTCTATTGTCATGGCAGGGGAAGTCGTGATGAGGATTGTTTGGATGGTTCTAGATTATTACTAAACATGTTGAGTAGGAGGGTATCTTTTAATCCTTGGCCTAATTTTGAGCCTAGTTTAGATAACATGATGGAATCTTCTCTAGCTTTTTGGAGAGCTGTAGAAGGAATGACTGGAGTAGGTGCATGCTGTGCAGGCTTCTGAGGGGTGACAGGGAATTCTCCTGGGATAGGCTTTTTAGTTAATTCTTGAGCTAGCTTTGTAATTTCTTTGGCTAGTGCTGATACACCTTGTGGGGTTGGTTCAAACCTAGTCCATTTGGTTTATAGAAGTGATAGGTGCTAAACCTACTTTATATGAGGGCGTGTGCTTCTTGCTCTTCTCTTTCTTCACTAGTCACTAGAATGGCAATTGGTTTCATGAGAGTAGGATGCTGGATTACCACTTCTGGTCTGTTCCCTTTTGAGTCTTAAGTAGAAGTAGCTTCTATATCTGCAAGGTTTGGCTCATCCTCTGCTTCTGAGAGAGGATCCTGTTCTCATTCCGAAAGCTCTTCTCCATCTGGTTCTTCTGTATCTATCCTTATAGATTGTCCAGAGGTAGATCTGGAGAGGTACATGGGTGGGTTTACTCTCAAAGGTCCAAATTCTGGATTTTGGACTGAGACTCTAGTAGAGGTTCTAGAATGGGACGGTTCTGGTGCAGACATGGTGGCTTGCTAATTTCGTTTACAAGGCTTTGATTGGGTTGGTTGTTAATTGGGGACTAGTGCTAACTTACTAGTACTGATGTGAGATTTTCTGAAATTTGTGACCAGGGAGGTACAGGGACTGCTGTTCCACTAGCCTTGGAGAGCTCGGGTCTGGAGTGCTGGATAAAGTGCTAAATTGTCTAGACAAGCTTCAAGAAGGTCTAGGGTTAATCAGGCCCTAGCAGGTCTGGGTGAAAATCTTGAAGCTTAAAGTACGGGTAAAAAAAATGTAAGTGTAGGCCAAGTTAGTAAAGGAGTTCTGTGAGGAACCCGGCTCTAGCAATGTGGTTATGGGGTTTTGAGCACGTCTACTATGTCCTATACAGGATTATAGTAGGTGGCTAAGAGGTTGTTGAGTATGGGATTTGTTAGGGATCAAAAGGTACAAGTGGACAAGAACATTACTAGTGTAGGTTGTCTATTTCTGAGGTAGCTAGACTAGGCTGTGCTGAACGAGAACTGTCCTATCTAAGGCTGCGGATTTCAGATCTTTAATAGATACTGAGTTCCTAAGGTAATTAGTCTTTATGAACTCATGCTAGGCAATAGTAAAGACTCATTATGATGCCAGATCTTAATGAAAACATTATGGCCCATTATGGTCATGTTCAGTGTCATGATGATGCCTAACAAGGTAACAGAAACAAGGCTGCCAACAAGATAAACAACTAACAAGAAAACAGAATAAGCTACTACCCATTTAGGCAAGCATAACAGGAGATGGTAGACAGCAGGCTGACATATATAGAACTAACCCAGAATAATATAGGAATATGGTAGATAATAATGAAGAAATATAGCGAGAAAACTACAATAAAAACAATAAGACTAATCCCAACATAATCCTCTCTAGTCCAAACATGTGCTGAATGGGTACCTGCCAAAACAGGCCAAAAACGTACCTTGTTATAACCCAATAAAATCCTGCAAAACTACTATATATAAAACACATAGAGAGAAAACATATACTAGATATTCAGTTCCTAACAATATGTACTACCCATATTTGGTGTCACACCTGTTATTATGAGTCATAGAATTAATTAGGTTTTCGAAAGAGGGTAGTCTACTCACCTCTACCAGTTTATCCCACACAAATAAACTGGATGGTAAGAAGGTAAGGAAAAGATATAAGTATCAGCACTGTAGAGTCAATCTAAATGAAAGCAATAGTGATATTACAGTCAGGTTGTCTGCTTTGTAATACTGTTAGGGAATTCTAACAATACTTCTCCACCTCCCTAAGCTGCAGGAATGTACGAGGTAGCTTCTGCCTCTACTTCTACCATACTATGCAAACCCAATACCACTGTGGCAGAAATTGTGTAGAAGATAAATACCCAACCCCCATACAGAGGGTCCGGGCCATTCTGTGCTAGTATTACTATATGTACTCGCACCGTCAACAGGGAACCTTCTACGGCTGGTGCCCAACTGGCAGAATTTGGCTGTCTACATCTGGATAACGTTAAGGGACCACCAGCCATTCTGGCTAGTACTCCTGCCATTGGAAGGCTTGCCTTAGCTTGGGGTCCTCTAGTAAGTGGCAGGGGTCTGCTTGCATCATGAAGAGGTCTCTGAGGCGGTGGTTGTTGTCGAGGTGGAGGATATTTTTCCACAACAGGCTTTTTGGGAGTGGGACATGCTATGGGGGTGGGAGACTATGTGGGAGAAGGAGCAGGACCTTTTTGGAGACATGTGGTGCAGGAGTAGGTGACTATGTAGGAGCTGGAATAGGGCGCTGTTTGTAAGTGAGACATTGTACAGGAGTAGGAGACTGCGTAGGAGTCTGGGCGAGATGCTTTGTTGCAGTGAAATGCGGTGTAAACTGTGTGGGAGCCGAGGCGGGATGCTTTTTGGGAGTGGGAGACTGCATGGGAGCCGGGGCGTGAGGCTTCTTGGGACTGAGATTTGGTGTCCTAGTAGTAGACTGTGTTTGAGCCGGGGCAAGACGCTTTTTGGGAGTGGGAGACTGCGTGGGAGCCGGGGAGGGACGCTTCTTGGGACTGAGATTTGGTGTGATAGTAGTAGACTGTGTAGGAGCTGCTGGGGAAAGCTTTTTGGGACAGTGTCGTCATGCAGGAGTGGAAGACTGCATGTGAGCCGGAGGGGAAGCGGAAGGCTCCTTGGGTGCGAGTTGCTGTTGGTGACAGCGCTAGTCAGGGACTGGTGGTGGAATAATTACCAGTACTGCCAAGGGTCTCGCTAGGGCTTGTTCTAAAAACAGGGGTAATATCTAGCCTTGTTGCTTGCGCAGCAGCCCTCCGCATGTCTACGGCAGACTCCGTTTTCACCTTAGTAGACCCCTGGTTAGCTGGCATGTACGCAGGCTCCGCTATTGAAGCCCCCATATCTGGTAGCCAATCGACTGGCTCAATTGCTATGTTCGAATTCTCAGTGGCAAATACGACTCGTGCGTCGGCAATGGCCTCCCTAATCGCCCCTCTCGATTTTTGTACCTTCTTTGCCATGTTTTGCATTAGCTGAACAAGCGCACTTCGACATAATTCTTCATAATAATTGATCTGCCTCTGTGGGGCCATGGCCAGGTAGGCAGTACCCCATTTACAAACCCGGCCAATCCTATCTTACCCTGTGTCCCCAAGTCCATAAACACTAAACCCAGCTATTGCAAGTTGCATTGTTGTATGCCAGATCAGATACAGGGTTCTGCGGATACCTTACTTATAAAAGCTCAAAATCTTGTCGTATTTCTTAGTGCCCTACCCATTGTCGATACCCGAGTCCCCTGCCACATAACCCGTGTCACTGGCGGGACTCAACTCTACAATCATTCTTTTCTTTGATACTATGCCCGAGTCACTAAGTCCAGCCTATAGTATGCATTAGTTTACCGCAAGTCTCCTTCTGACTCTTTTCGGTTTGCTCTTACCTACACCAATACACAAGGTGTTATTACCATCTGGCTGTGTGGGGTGATGAGGCGATAGTGGAACAAACATATTTTTATCGTATAGAGTATCTAGTACCCTACAAAGTAATCTTCTGAGTCGTTTCGGGGAACTCTTGAGTAAGGCAGTTGTGTAAAGTGGTTTTGACCATCTAGAATAGTGAGGTAGTGAGATGTTTATGAGAATGAAAGAAAGTAATTGGCCTGAGTGTATAGTATACGTAGACACCTTCTCAAAGTGTTAGCTGAAGTTCTTTGTTTGCTTTGAATTGATGAAAATTTCCCTATCAAGTATTTGAAGGCTAGTGGTCATCCAGCTTCGGACTAATATAGCCTATAGGACTATCTATTCTGTCGTTTGTAGTGCTATATGGGGTTTGTGTTCGATGATACAGTTATTGAAGATACAGAGAACCAGTGTTTAGCGAGAATGTACAAGATAGCTATAGGCTGCTGGATTTTGTAAGGTTGCACACTATGCTGCATTAGGCAATACTGCCTATATTTACCTAAACACCGGAAGTTCTATAGTTTAATACGCAAGAAGCTTAGTGTAGTACGAGAGGAGCTGAGGGGAGTTCCCACTGCCTTGTGCAGGTTGTGCGAATGTCAGGTTGTACAATCAAGTACAACAGTAGTTGGTACAACCACTACAAGCCCCTCGGATTATAGTCTGGTTGGCACAAGCCCCTCTGAAGAGGCTTGGAATAGTGCAACTATAGTTCGGTTGTGCAACTGCAGTAAGAAGATGCCTCCATGCCTACGTAGATCCATGTAGTCACCCTAGTCTAGTTTAGCTAACTTGAGTTCCAAGCAAGTTGGTCCGCTACAATAGTACGTGACTTGAATACCTTGCAAGCCGTAGTGCCTCCAGACTAACCTGGACTATCAACTGCCGGAACCTTTCAGGTAGATGACTAGCCGCTTGTGGTTGCTGCCCATGGTATGGTAGGAGACCTCTATTACGCGATTAGAGCCCAGCATACACTGCCTCTCATAACAGATATTTGTTCACAATGTTAGCGATACAGACACTGTTAGAATTTGCGAAGTATCAGAAATATTGCCAAGCAGGACACAAGGGATAGAATTGAGCTTGCACAATTTGAGATAATTATAGAATGGTGGGTCTCCTCAAACCACAGCTTTATTACGTTGGACTCACATTCAGAATACGTTGTCAGCTTTGTCACTTTGAATTCCAGAGACCTGTAAACTATAAGAGACGCTTATAAAACAATTATCTGAAATCTACTGTAGTGTCAGTGATAGCACATGAGCAACCTGTTGGGGACCATAAGGAGAGACCACATCTCTATACAAACTTCAGGGTACCTTTGATCACATAGAAGCAAGAAAGTTCCGTTTCCATTGTGCTAGAGGATGAACCCTCAAAATCCCCAAAGCGACATTCAGAAACTAGGGTTCTATTGTCTGCCTGCGTTAGTCATTCTTTGGTGGTAACAAGATGTAGGAGACTGGATGTGGAACCAAAGGGTGGTAAGAGAGGTCAAAACATCTAACAAAGAAGGGAAAAGGTTTAAAGTTCTAACTTTTGGAATCCACCATTAGATACCGATGCTCCTGGTGAGTAAGTAGTCCCAGATAGTAAGGGTTCACAGCTAGTTACAGAATATATTCTAGCAAAGTATGAGGCAGGAAATATAATAACGACAAGGCCTTTGCATGATCTGCAATGGCATCGATTCAAGCCAATATTCTCCTTCCAAATGGCATATCAATACAAGCTTGCTTAATTCATACATGAAAGTATAACCTCCTTGGTAAATATTGATCGGTTTTTCAAGGCAGGTAAGTTACTAGATGCCCATGGGGTCTATTTTCAATCATGATATACATGGAGAAATAAAATGCTTGAAATGATAGATCAACCTGGTTGGATGAGAGGGACAGTTAACTTCCACCTGCACAAAGGCTGTATTTTCTAGTACAGGGATTTTGAAGATATGATTCAGTATCTACTTTTGCAATGTGCCTATGCTAAACATCTGGGTTTTACTCCAATGCACAAATTCGATGAGGAGTATAACTGCGTATATACAGACATAAATACTAGTAATTGGTAGTAGACGATGCAAGTAGGGAACCTGTCCTGTAAATACAAGATAATGTACTAAAGAGATAATAGAAGACGCTACAGGTCGGGTCAACCCTTATACCTGTACTTTTCATCTCTAATCAAACTTGTCTCACGAATTTCTGCGGGGACAGGGAATTCTGGCCCTTTTTTATGAGCATTGGCAATATCTGCTTGGAGATTACGAATAAAGCATCATCACAAGTGTGGATCCTGGTGGGCCTTCTCGCGATCAGCCCTAAATGGAACAATAAGGTTGCTAATTTCCTAGCTAAGCATCAGGAGTTTGATGCTCTCAGCGTACAGCACAAGATTATTGAGTGTATCCTACTACCATTAAAGAAAATATCAAGGCATATATGCGATCCTAAATAGGTACAATAGCGTCTGTTTACAAAAATGTCAAGCAGGAGGATTAGACATCTAATATGTGGATGGCAAGGTTCGGAAGTGCATTCTAGTGCTCTGCACCTAGCTAGCCGACCATATGGTAAATGCGAACATTCATAGTATTAAGACCAATCGGTGCTACAAGTACGTTGCTGTGTCCACAATAACTGGGGTTGCTCTCAAAACACCCACTTGTCTTTCACAATTATGCGGCTTATGAATGTCTATTGCTGGCAGTAGATATGGAAGGGTATGTAAGTCTTGGAAATGAATAGTTAGAGCCTGATTAACGTCTGGCCAGGTTGGTGGATGCGGGCATCAAGCCTGTTGAAAATGCTCTATGTATACAGTTAAGAGTCCTAGGAGTCATGCCTCTACTATAGGTTCATGGTGACATATTGCACAACATTCTCCTCAAGATATTGTAGCGTCTGATGAGCTGGATAGCACAGTTTCTTAGCAAACACCAGCGTTTGAAGGTGTTTGATAAGATCTGGAAACCGATTCTACTATATCCAGGATATAAACCACCTCAAAAGCACTATCAGCAGATTACAATGTGGTGTGGTACGGAAATACTGGTACTTAATCGAGGGATATTAGGTTGCTTCACGCCAGCTCTGTATGATTCGATAACAGACACTGCCAGTCTCTCTGTGGCGGCAAAAGCGGATAGCAAAAAGGCAATCCGTTGTGTCTGATATGTTATGGATATGTGTCGTATGAAACAGTACAGGAGACAAACACCACAGACCAGAGAGTATATGAACCAATATCTACCGAAATCCTTTATTACCCTTAGTGTGCTCCACAGGGCGAATCGGTCCGAATATCCCATCCTGGTAAACCGCTTCTGATAGTCTTTCCCCTGGTGCCCCGCATTGGGAACCCGCTTCGGATTCGGACCCGCACCGCTTCGGACATTCTCGAATACTTGCATTTCTCTGAATATTCGGAATATGTGCACGAATATTCGGTATATCCGCCAAGATCCCACAGCCTGCTGCATCCTGCCCCGACTTACATTGTATTCGGGTGTCTTGCATACTGGAGAACACTTATTCCGTCTACCTTCACTTGCACAGTCCCACTGCAATTACCCATACTTACATTTCCTGCACCCTGGACACAATTGACCCTGCTGTACCCTGTTCAACTGGTTTTGTTCACATTGGTTATGAATTGGTGTTTAAACGCTATCCAGACTAATCCAGACCAAAGTACTTATCCCAATCACCCTCTTTTTGTCAACTGCAGTTGCGCACCTGTTTGTAACCATATGTTGTTTTCCCTCCCTCAATTTGTACTTGCCACGGGTTCTGATCACTCTTGTCTTGGGATCTAATCACACATGTCACAGGGTCTGATCACTCTCGCTGACCTCTCCTATCATTGGTTGTCATCCCTCATGTCAAGGGTTCTAATCACTCCTGTCATGGGTTCTGATCACTCCTGTCACGGGTTCTGATCACTCCAGTCACCGGTTCTGGTCACCTTCATCACGGGTTCTCATCCCTTTTGTCACCGATTCTGACCAGTCATGTCACGGGTCCAGCTTATTCCTGCATCTGGATCTCATTGTAGTTCCAATCGGCCGTTCCATAACCACTAACATATCATCGTATTCCTGTTCCATTCTCCTTTGCATCCTACCCCACTATAGGTACAACTACCTTCCCAGCTATTATCCCACTATCCGTCTCCATCTGTTGTCACCTTAACCGCTCCGCTGCCCTGTCATACACAATCTACATCTTGTAATTCTTCCTAATACTCTTCCACAGGCGCCCCGTTACCGGGGTTGTAATCACTGTCAAGTCTTTATCATTCCGTCTCTTATTCCTGCGAGGGGTCGGCTTCGATGGCTCACCTATCCTGTGACCCTCTGAAGATTGCCCCATAAATAATAACCGCGTAACAGAATCTCCAACGTGGCCGAAGGGGCTGCATTCTGGATTCTCATTCACATTCCGTTCTTTGTCTGTAGCCTCCGATTCAACATCCCTGTCACTGTCACTGTCATCACTTTGCCTATCATGGAACTCTTGCTCCCCCGGTACTGGCACTATTCGTTGTAGGAACTCTGCATCCAGGCTAAATGCTTGTACTGCCACAAGCTCATTATCAATGTCTCCTTCGGTGTGAAAATCATCGAGTTCCCTATTATCCATGCCCGAATTCCATTGTCTTTTCTCCCACGACTTAGCAATTTGAAGCTGCTGAATCATCGGTGCCCCAAGTCGATTTCTCCTATACAGGATTACCTCTCTAGCTGAACAAAACAGCCTCTCCACTGAGACAGAAGTAAGCGGTATACTCAAGATGTCTCGTGCCATGCCTGCCAGGGACGGAAACTCTGTCATATTGGATTTCCACCAAAGTAGCGGATCTCCCTCCTGCAGCAATAAGGGGCCTGAGTTCAGACATCGGGTTACCTCTGATGTGTCCTGATCTTGTCGCAAATTACGAGCCTGTAGTCGTCACATAATGTACGATTCCTCGCTTGGCTCCATATTTTGCCCTTCCTCCTCTTGAGATCGTAGTAATTTTCGGTAGTTGGCCTCATAGAAGTCCTTGAATTGTGTGCTCATTTGCCATTTTGTAAGTTTCCATTTGGTTCTTACTTCTTACTTCCATCCTGCATAGAGATGTGGGTTAAGGGGGTGATAGAAATACCTGTAAAAATCGCTATATGAGACGCTATTTGTAATGCCGACTTGCATTTCAGGGTCCTGGATCTGCACATTCCCCCACGAGTTATAGATGGTCAATTTCTTAGAAAGCTCTAAAATTGTTGCGATATTGTAAATAAATCCCTTCTGCGTAGTATTGGAATAATACTTCTGCAGCACCTTCTTGCTGCCTTTCGATTCATCCAACAAGCCCGTTATCTGAGGTGCATCTGGAAGGTTTCGGACCTGACGGGAGTGACGTGCTATGTGTTCAAAAATATTATTGTAGATAAAATATGCATTATGGATTCCGGGACGTGTACTCGCTGATATATCATGTATATATTCAGCGAAGGGTTTGAGAAGCATGATGGCTGGATCAACCTGACGCCATTCATCTTCCATCAGCTCAAATGGGGTGAATCTGTGATTCTCGCCTATCCATTTTTTGACTATATTTCTAAGTCTCAATGCTCTCACCAGCATGTTAAATGTGGAATTCCAACGCGTTTTCACATCTTACAGCAAACCAATAGCCTGTAGTTGGTTCTCCTCCTGTAAAGCCTTGAATTGTGCTAGATGTGCCGGACTTGCTGTCACTGCTTTCGATATCTCCCTGATCTTAGTTGCTTAGGATCTAACATTGTATGCTCCATGAACCCTTACTTTGAAGATTGTGTGGCTAAATGAGCCAGACGGGTATTGCTGCAGGACGTTGATGGAGGAATCCGGGTTATAGTTAAATGCTTCATTTACAGGTTATGATTTGAGGTTCTCCATAAATGCTTTGCTGGTTAGTGCTAGAACATGAGCAAAGCATGGTAAATGACATGGATCGGGATTCCATTTCGGGCCTAACCCTTTCCCTTACAGTTCACGTGCCAGGACATAGTTAGACTTTGTATTGTCTGTTACCAGGCAAAGCATCCATTGTGCTAGATCAAATTGGCCTAGAATCTCGGTTAATTTCTCGACTAAAGATTTCCCAGTATGAGATCCACCCCCTAAGGCCTGGAAACCAATCACCTCCTCCCGCATTGCCCATTCGGCCTCGATGGAAGGAACAGTGGTTCCCGCAATTGCCAGTCCATTAGTTGATGTCAAGGTATCAGTAGCTATGTGGACTTGGGTAGCTCGGGAAATTATAGGCTTCAGTCCCGCAATAATGCCCTGGGAATAGTCATGGATTGAGTGACGGAGGGTATTTGCCCATGGGACGACAACATTGGA
>Ga0307511_10003935_pt1 | contig 15168 bp, 13 predicted proteins | sample 13_EM_MG_FD_200266 | JGI IMG/M metagenome (GOLD analysis project Ga0307511, IMG submission 200266) | Populus trichocarpa ectomycorrhiza microbial communities from riparian zone in the Pacific Northwest, United States - 13_EM | ecosystem: Host-associated > Plants > Roots > Unclassified | place... | reverse complement strand
CTCATCTTCACCATGTCATTATTTCATACGCTTTCTCATTATACAGTGTGGTTCGGGTCGTATACAGTGCGTTTATAGGTAGTTGTTTTTTCAGGGGTCGACCGCTCCTAATGAAGGTTCCGTCAAAGGTTCCAGGCCGCCGCATAGCCTAAGGCTGATTAGGCGTATAGATTTCAAAAAAAAAAAAAAAAAAAAAATACCCATGAGGTAGTACATATGTATGTCAGTTCCTGAAGTTCTAAACCTTACTATGAGGAAGCGCCAGAATGTACATGACCATCCCTAACAAAAAAATCTATATCTAGCATGGTAAACTACAGTCCACCAGTTTCATGTTCGATCACGTATGCCCCGTATAGCCTAGATATCGTCAGTTCATTTTCAACTAGCCAGTGGCCTTCCAAATGGCGATTCTTGCGACTATGGGCCGTGCCACATGAGACAAGAAAGATGTGGCTTCTTCAAGCCGGTTCAAAAAACCGCTTTGCCGGCCATGCGCCGTCTACGCTGTTGACATGGGAGGTACCTCGAGTACCAACCCCGCAGAAGAATTAGACTACGGTAAAATTTGTCTCGTACGTAGATTGTTTTTGGGTCAGGGGTTTACGGGAATTGCACTAAAGTGCTCGACAACCCTGGCTAATCCAAAGACTATGTGTAGCAGAATACTCTAACATGATCACCAGTGGTATCAAACTACCGCATAAACTGAGGAGGAAGGCCCCCCCGTCTCTTTCCACCGTAGCAACGGATTTTGTATGGGCAGACAGAGGGTCTCCATTCTCAGGTGATGTGGTAGGTTGTGAACTCCAATCTCATCACATTTACTAGTATGTGTAACCTTTGTTCACCACATCTGAGAAATCTCGGACCACCTGGTATCCCACAAGTTGATGGGGAGCTATAGGGAGAACTCCTATCAGTAAGAGGAGATAATAAACAAAATTTGGGCTTGGCTCTACTATTGCCATGAAAAATTGCAAGCCGTTCTGTTGTGACATATGCTGCTAGTGCTCCTATAAGTTTTGGGACTGTGACCCGTAGGACAAATTTATACCCAAAATCATGCCAGGAAAAGCTAGTAGTGCATCATGAAATACCCATCGGCGCCAAATAACCTCACTCACGTTCCGCCTGTACCTGTTTCTATTCAATCAACCAGCAACGTAGTCATTTTGGTCAGGACTTTTTAGATGCTATGGAAGATGCATACCTGTGCACTTAGACTGGTTCTGTGTACTATCGATGTTAAACGCTCCAAAGAAATACCAATTCTAGTAACCCTACAAAACCTTATTTTTTTATGCAGAGAGAGCTTAAATTCTCACTTTATTATCCAACCTCCCAGAATTACAATTATCCTGTTCGAGACTAAATTATCCCTGCCTAACCCATGGCTCGTCATATGTACGTTCCAACCCAGATCCAAATTGACGGGATCAGCAATTTTTTTCCCGTTCCAGGTAATCCATATGCCCAAAATTAAAGGTTCCGGTACTCCTAGCTATAGAAATTCTTTAATAACAGTTTGGATAGGCAATTTACCTTAAGCTTAATTTTGACGCTACCGAGGCCGGAACCCAGTGCCGTCCCTGTTGCAGAGCTCCAACCTTTAAGTGTTCAAATTCTTACAACCGGGCTGGGAGCTGCTCAAATCACTATAATTTTTCCTGTTGTTCTCCCTTTCTCCCAAAATACCATTTGCGTCAGACTCTTGCGAATGAACGCAATGAATAACACAATGAAGTGACATACGAATCGTACTGCCGAATATCAGATGCTACGTTCTGATGTCTGAACTACATGTAGCGGGACTACGGGCCTTAGGACCACGGGCCTTAGGACCACGGGCCGTCTACCCCATGGAGCGCCATGCACCAACGCCCAGATGTTGAAGAAGTGTAGGTAGACTTTAGTGCCAATGATATGCGTATTGCTCCTTGTGCGGCGCAAACCCCCTGTCATCGCGTGTCAGATGCGCCCAATAGAATTTCAATTTGGACCCTAAATAGCTCGAGCTAGCATCTGGCAACCGTCTTGTCAGGCACGCAAAGATCCTGATGCCACCGAGATAGAAGCCCCATTTTCCACACTTCTTCCCCGCGCAGAGTCCAAATTCGGTCAACCGCTAGCCCAATGTACAGTTGATACTCGCTTGGGAGCCAACGACAGGAACAGGTCATGGAAAAACACCAGAGACCTAGGTTAATGAGCCCCGGTCCTATCTGGAGAAGGTCTTGGGTAGTATCCAAGATGCATAGTTTCCTACCTCTGCAAATTTGCCCCGATATCGATATAGCCAGTGTAAGAGTTGTGTAACAAACGTATAGGATGGGAAAGTACTTATATTTCGTCCCTTGCCCCCTCCCCAATCCTGTTTCCCATCCACCAACCGACCGACTCCCGGCCTTCCTCTACCATTCCCCTAGAGAATCAGTCGGGCTCGACATAGGAAGCTCTATCATCACCATCCAAAATGCCAGCCATGGTACACACCATGGGCGTGAACGCCCCCCAGTTCGCGGAAGTCACTTGGTACTGGTGAGATTCCTGAAAGAAGGCGGCGGGGAAGGGAAATAGGAGGGGTCGAATGTATCTAGAAACTTAGCATCACAGACGGAGGTTGGGGTTGGGGTGGCCCAGAGGTTGAATAATCCAGCCGAGTTTCCACTCGGGGATGCACCCCCTCGTCTTGTACCTTAGTATAAATACGAGTACTGATTTACCAAAAAAAAAAAAAAAAAAAAGTCACTTGGTACAAGGACGCTGGGCTTAGGAAGCTATACGCGCTCTGTGCCGTCATCATCCTGTCTTCTGCAACCACTGGTTTCGATGGGTAAGTTACCCTGTGCATATTGTTGCTTGAAATTGCTTCCTCCCAATAGCTGATATGTGATATGATAGCTCAATGATGAATGGTCTCCAGATGGCTCAATACTGGAAGGATTACTTCAACAACCCCAGTGGTGGTCTCCTCGGGTTGTTCAATGCTATCATGGGTATTGGTTCCATTTGCGGTCTTCCTTTCGCCCCAGGCATTTCGGATCGTTTCGGTCGTCGTCTTGCCATCTGCACTGGTATCTTCTTCATGATGGTGGGTGTTGCCCTTCAGACCGCATCCACCTCTTTCAGCATGTTCATTGCTGCCCGTTTCTTCATTGGGTTCGGTTGTTCCATTGCCCAGGCCTCTGCCCCATTGCTCCTTACTGAGTTGTGCCATCCTCAACACCGTGGTGTCGTCACTGCCATCTACAACACCACATGGCACGTCGGTGCTATCATTGCCACCTGGACCACTTACGGAACTTTCAAGATCGGCAATGACTGGTCTTGGAGAGCCCCATCTTTAATGCAAGCACTTCCCTCCGTTATCCAGATTACTGCCCTTTGGTTGGTCCCCGAGTCTCCTAGATGGCTCATGTCGAAGAACAAGCCCGAGGCTGCCCTGAAGGTTCTTGCTACCTACCACGCCAATGGAGACGAGCAGGACCCTCTCGTTCAATTCCAGTACACTGAGATCAAGGAGACCATTGCGCTCGAGCAGTCTGTTGCTACTCGTGGATGGGGTGAACTTATTGCCACCAAGGGTAATAGGCACCGCCATTTCTTGTTGATGACTGCTGGTTTGTTCTCCCAATGGTCAGGTAACGGATTGGTCTCCTATTACTTCAACATCATCCTCAACACCATTGGTATCACCAGCGCCGACACTCAATTCAAGATTAACGGTGCCTTGTCCATCTACAACTGGGTCGTTTCACTTGCTATGGCCTTCACTGTCGACAAGTTTGGCCGTCGTCCTCTCTTCCTTGCCTCCACTGCTGGTATGCTTATCGCCTTCACTATCTGGACGGTTTGTTCTGCCCAGTTCGCTATCACCGGGAACCCAGCTGCCGCTAAGGCCGTCGTTGCCATGATCTTCGTTTACTCCACCACCTATAACTTCGCCTGGTCCGGTCTTTTGGTCGCCTACTCCGTCGAGATCTTGCCGTTCTACATTCGTGCTAAGGGTCTCATGTTGATGAACTTGTTCGTCCAGATCGCTTTGGTCTTCAACCAATACGTCAACCCCATCGGTCTTGACAACATTGGCTGGAAGTACTATATCTTCTACTGTGTCTGGATCGCTATTGAGTTGGTTGTCGTCTACTTCTGTAAGGCCCACCGGTCCTTGCATTCCTTCCACCCATTCACATGAACCGTGCTAACCTATCCTTTTTAGTCTACATCGAGACCAAGGGACCCACTCTTGAGGAAATCGCCAAGCTCTTCGATGGTGAGGATGCTGCTGTTGCGGATGTCCATTTGAAGGGTAACAAGATTGTCCTGGGTGATGTCACTCCTGAGTTGGTTGGTGAGGAGAAGCAGGTCACTGAGAAGGTTTAAAGGCCCTTCTGGATTCTTTTTTCTTGATTCAGGGCCCAGTGCTAGAGATTGTTTATTAATATCGCCTGGGTTGGTTTTTCTATTGAATTATTTGTTCATAATCTGGTTTTAGGGTGGTGTTGTTAGATATCTCTGGAAATAACCTCGGGAAGGAAGGTGCTTGGACGCCTTCTGCCGTTGGAGGATAAGGAATGATGTTTATAGCGGTGTTTAGAAAACAGTCTATGTCAATATGTGTATAAATAATTAAAAAATGTCGGAATGCGTATGATTGCTTTCATACCCAATGTGTCCGCAAAATGAGAACATCTTGCCTGTGGTGCCTGTGGTGCGTGTGAACGATAATCATAGCTAAGTACTTAAAGCCCAACACTGAGCCATATTATGATTGTACACAAGTCCCGAACCATTTGGATCTAGCCACAACATAATATGCAATTCGGTCTATCATCACCTTCAAGCAGCACTTGAAGATAAGAGCCGTGAATTTGCCTTCCGCACTGAGTGAGGTCCGCAATCTTGCTGAATTTCTTGTCTGGGTGTGGATACCTCGAACATATCGAGCTCTGCCGAGAGCTACATATCGATTGACTCCATTCCGAATCTGCTGCTACAATCAACTGTGAGAAAGCCGAAATTGTACGTCGCGCATGCACCATCTGGCGCTGTCGCATTCAAAATTAGCTCGAAGAGAAATTTTTAAAGCCTGGGCACGATCAGCTCCCCCACCTCAATCCCAGATCAGGAAGCCTTCCAGATCACTTGAGGCCATTTGACGTTTCTAATCCCTGCCTATGACCCTTAACTTATACGATGTAAAATGCAGACGCTGTCATATAGGGCTACCTACAATACCTCAACCCTTTTATACCCCACACTAGGCAATATAGAGCAATTTTCCACCTTCGACAACTTTAGGGGAGTTTCCTCGAGATGTAACGGTGGAATTCTCCATATAATGCAGCACGGTCAGCATAGCCGAAGTACTTTTTTTTATTTATAGATACGAGTACTGCGATGTCCCCAGGCCCTATTACCACTAGCACCACCATCACTCCCTGTATCCCGCAATATCAGCTGCCTCACACATACCGTACCATCAAAAATGTTTGTAGTGGTAAGACCCACATTGCTAGGGGTGGAGTATGTTCAAGGAAACCGTTATTACTCTATTCGTAGGGCACACCAGCAAGCATTGAGAGACAGGAAATATCTATCCGAAGTAGACGAAATTTCAGGTTGACCCTGCTACCTAGTCTGGTTAACTATGGGCCTACTGATAGCGTCTTTACTGTCAGTCCAATTCATTATATTCCAAGAGCAGATGTCCTCTCCTCCATATTGTTATTATCATGCATGCAACCCATTGCATGTGCACAAGAACAACCACCCCCAGCTAGTAGGGCCCAATCATGTGGAGGCGGAGGGGTGGTGATCACTCAGAAGAAACCGTTGCGTTTTACCCTGTGATCAGTACTCTTGGCACTTCGTGTACATACTTGTCATACACCAGAACCATCAACACCGGAAGTGACCGATTTTTCTTCTCCGGTTCTCAACCTTTACCTCCCAATACCGACCCCTTGATCTTTACCGTGCTTAATCCGCTGTTCTTTTGTTACACACAGGGTAGGCATTGCCAGCAAGGCTTCGTGGGACTGTTGTTACACTGGCCCCCAAGAATCTGAATCCAGGAGGCTCTACGCAGCTGCCACTTCCAGTTCCGGCTCCATCTGATTCTAGTAATCCTGTGCCCAAGATGGAAAATATTCAAGAAGCTCGAATATCAGTATCCCTGGTCCTAGTTCCCGAGCAAATTAGTCGAATCTAGTAAGAAACATCGAAGCCATAGTAAGTGAAGTACTGGAGGGGTGCTCTTTCTTGCACTACTCGTCGGAATGACAGGTACCGAGACTACGGAATGATACTAATCTGCAGAAAGAGAAAACGGAAGTCTGCTGAGCTGGCTGCTAATTCTCCTAGCCACATGGATATCGAGGGAGTTTGGTATCTTGAAAACCGGGGATGAAAGGTAAAACCAGGGACGATAGGAGTGGAAGGCCGCTATTCCAAGAAACGTTCAAAATAAGCCGACCCTAGTCTGGTTGGAGTCGACCCCCCCTGGTCGAGGCAGCGTATTTAAGCATCTGATATCTGATAAGAACCAATAATGGCTCTAGATAGCAACCCCAGGACCTATAGAGGGGGCTGCGAGGTTCTCAGCTCTTTGCCCCATATTAGCTTTCCCAGGCAAAACACAACATTGCCTACATTAGCTAAATAGGTGAGGGGGATTACGCTCTAGTACAGGCTAGGGACTTTACCGGAAGCTAGCACGCCCATCTGCTGAATCTCAACAAACACCCAAGCCCAAGAGCAATCCCTATCGCCATAAGCAGGCCTCCAGATAGCCACAACATGTCCAGCCGAGAACCATACCAAGTGACCCCACGGGATCATTTTTGGGAAGGGAGCCAGGAACGGAGTTGCTTTAGCCAGGGGATGCGCCCAACCAGACTAGGGATGCGCAGTCATTGCGGCGAGCAGCTATATACCTAGCAATGGTAACCTAACGTACAATCCAAGAGGTATGCGACTGCCATCCCTGACAGCTTCCATGTATACTTCAGACCCCTATATTAGGAGCCAGATTTTATCCCGCCAGTGGTAAGTCTTAATGATGCAAATCCAACCCAAGATGGTGCCGGCACCATGGTGAGGCGATTTGATGGATGATTATGAGAGGGTTTATAAATTAGAGTATGAATAGTCTAGAAACCCATACTCAAGTATCTCTAATTGTAGTCCTCCCTGTCCTGGAGCCGTTACAGTTTGACCTTGTCCCCCTCCCCTCCCTGTCTTTTATGCATCTCTCCTGTGACTATGCATATCTTCTTTATCATTTCACCCATAATAGCATTTTGTACTGGATGGCGTTCTAGGCTGAGGGAGGGACTTGAATGGTGTATCAACTACAGAATGTATAGTCAGTGGCATTCTTAGTCTAATACCATAGGCTTCCCTACTAGTCTGGTTGGGTTCTACACCGACCCCTGCCAACGGACTCTCCGAGGCCTCTGTGATACCCTTCAGTTTTTCCGAGTTTGGGATGCATCAGGTCAGGCGAGCGAGGTACTTAAAGCTCCAGTGAGTTGAGGAAACCCAGCCATCGATGGATAGCCCCCAAAACAATGCCTAGAGGGGCTAGTAGTTGGCCTAGTATGTGGTCGATTTCAGCATCATGTTACTAACTTAAGTATGTACCGGGTATATAAAGTTGATATCAACATGCGAATTCGCGAACGTCAAGTTGTTCGTCTGATCTCCATTGATATCCCCCTTGTATTATACCTCTAGCTATCCACGAAAGTATATGGCTCTAATCTAGCTGCATATGGCGTCGGCCATATGGTACGGCTCGGTCTAGTTGCTGAAGAAAGCGTTCCCGAGACTAAGACAGCTTATGTAGCTAAATATATGGGTCAGGGGGCTAGACTTTTGTTTCAATTACCCGAAAAACGTGTTTATTGACTTGATCACGATCAAAGAATACAGTAACTTATGTATATTGTAACTGCCCATAGGTTCAATAGACTACTAAGTATGCACTGGAGGGCTCAGTAATACTTCTTGCTCAGAATTGAACCGAGTTCGAGATCCCACGAGTCAATTAAGCAAGCTGGTAGCTAGCTGCACAATATGAGACTCAAGGCGCGTGCGGTGACTACTTCTCTGCTTTATGTTATAATTACCAATGTCTTCACTGTGTCCGACAACTTTTGCATCAGATTAATTCCTTGTTGTGCTAGGTAGAGAGCATTGACTGAATGCTGCTGACCAGGTCTTTGTCTCTTCCAGATAAAGGAGCTCGCATTCCCCTCATGATCACACACTGCAGCTGTGCGCCTCTCTAGGACCTTCTCGGCTCAGAACGGTACCGAAGCTAGCACCGAAGAAGCGGGGCATAGGCATCAACGCTCTTGAATCGTGAAGGCCCATCGACACCCACGAATACCCATACCCTCCCAGACAATGGCTGGATTCTCCTCTGGTCCACCAAACTCGATATCGACCCCATCGAGCGTGACTCCTTTGAAGTATGTGGAGACGGATGATGTGAGTTTACCCCGAGCGCCTGGTAGCGGGATCGGCTTACTGCAGCCGTCATTCAAGCCAATTTTCCCCCATCATAATCCTAGCTGTACCAAACTGACGGGTAGTAGGATCAATTAGAACCCGAGCTCGACTACGATTCTGATAGTAACTCGTAAGTATCCAGAAAAGTACAACCTGTGCCGTGTTGTGCCACAGTGCTGCGCATTGCAATACAGGCGGGATTCCTTTTTAGTACCAATAGCGGAGTATCCTTAGCTAAAGAAGTCTTTCATAGAGTAGCTTCATGATTATTCTCACTTTCAGATCTTTTATAAGTGCAAACTAACACACCAAATTTTGTTGGAATTTTAGCGAAATCACATGCGATGGTAACAAGTCTGGAGTAAGGTCCTCAGCGTCGAGCCAATTCAGTTTCACGTATGATAATGGACGCCGGTATCACTCTGACCGATTCAAGAGCGAATACTACTTGCCCAATGACGAGTGTGAGCAAGATCGACTTGATTTATACCATCATATTTTCCTCTCGCTCTTAGGAGGGGCATTGTATATTTCTCCACTACAAAACCCAAGAAAAATTCTAGACGTGGGTACCGGGACCGGTATTTGGGCTATGGATATTGCAGAGTAAGTACACTGTGTTTTTAGATCTTTTACAAGCCCATTTGCTAATTCAGCCTTCTTACAAACAGTGAGCACCCAGAAGCTGAAGTCGTAGGCACCGACCTGAGCCCTATTCAACCACCTTGGTAAATACAATTCAAGACTGAGGCTACCTTCATCAGAACTAGTATTTACAATTCTCTCAGGGTCCCGCCAAATTGCAGATTCGAGGTTGAGGATATGGAAGAAGACTGGCCCTATGCACCAAACTACTTCGACTTTATTCATATCCGCTCCCTTAGCGGTTCATTCCAAGATTGGGACCAAGTACTCCTTAAAGCCTCTTCGTAAGTTCCCCCTCAACCCACATCAGCAACCTATTTCACCAACTCATCTCCCCTCTTCTCCCAGGCATCTTGAGCCAGGAGGGTACCTCGAATACCAAGACTATGCCAGCGAGATTTTCTACCACGACGGCACCCGCCCCCCCAGCGACGATGTTGAGAAATCCGCCTTCGCATACTACCTCAATGTCGTCAACGATGCAGCAAACAAGCGTAAGCGCCCAATAAAGGTAGCCCATACAATGAAAGCCAGATTTGAGAAACTTGGTTTAGAGAATGTCAAGGAGCAAAGAGTGGTTTGGCCTCTTGGAGATTGGCCCAAAGACCCGAAACTTAAGGAGCTAGGGAGATGGGGGCGTATTGGGGCGATTGACAGTATTGTCCCTTTTGCGGTAGGCTATTTGACAAGGGAAGGTTGGACGCATGAAGAAATTACTGAACTATGCTCAAAAGTGCGGAAGGATAATGGGCGGGGGGGAAGCAAATATTATTGCGAGGGGTAAGGAGATTCAATGCCTGTCTGCTGTCGTACTTTGTCTTGAGGGTAACAAAGCTAACCTAAAATCGCACTATAGGTGGTTTATTTGCGGACAAAAGCGTAACCCTCGAAATTAGATACTTATCACAATGTAATGACAGTGGATGTCTGTTGTTGTTTCTCTACTTACTTCTGGGGCAGTCCAGTATGCATTATTCTTATATCTATACTTTGTGTTGCTTTTGTTTTAGCTATCTTAGATTATATGTAAATATCAAATTGTCTACAAGCATCATCAATAGCATATATCGTGCGGGCGGAATCGTAGTCGTAGATTTTAGATCCTATGGTGTTCAATAGAGCAATAGAGTTAAAGTAATCTCCAATAGGCATTTTGCTCCCTGTTAGCTGAGTGCGGCAATCTATCAGAAGTACACTATTAGACCAGCTGCTACCAAAATTCATTGCAAGGCAGTAACCCTTCTTCCACTCATATAAGTATACATTGTCCACATAAATATATTATCACCATTCCTGTTTTTCATGCTCATTACTACTGAAACATTATAGCCTCAGAGTACTATACTATGAGTCCATAGACTGCCACTCCCTATTACTACTTAACCTCCCTTGACTAAAATTTGAAGCTATAAGTCAAGGCCTTCTTTTTTTCCCTTTCGTCTCTTCTTCTTTCCATAACATCTATAATTATCACATGCACAATAATGTCTGCACGTTCGCAAACTTAAGTTCAAGCCTCAGGAATCGTCAGGATAAATAAGCTCTCAGCCACCAAACACTATACTTGTAACCAAAGCCTCATTCTACTTAAACCTCCCCGCCGTCTACCCCATACCACGTGTCCAACTGTGGGGGCAAAACGTTCCCCATACCCTACCAGGATGTCACAAAGCGGGGGTGTCAAATCAGATCTGCGCAGCACATATGTATGTATGCTTGCGGTAGCGTGCCCAATCCCGACTCTCCCGCAGGCCCGCCGGCGGCGATATCAACCCCGTGGATTTAGCTAAAGATAAAGTATTATGCCTGGGACTACCTATGATAACGACATCGGTATACCGAACTATATATGCATTGAATCGATAGTGGCGAGCAACGAGGAACTTTATTAGTGATATAGTTTTGGTATCAGAGATGCTAGGGAAGGTATGCCAATGCTCGTGTGATATTTTTAAATAGGGAAGGACGAGGTGTACCTTGTACGGGGTACGTATACCCAAGTAACCATTAGGTTACTGCAATATACCTAAGTAGCTCATTCGCCGTCCCTAGCAAAAGCTTCTACTGCAGAGACCTCGGGAAGAGTACATGTATGTACCATGGTTCCTGCTAACTAGTCTGGGATTCCCTCGCTATCCCAATTGGTATAGGAAATGAATTCCGCTCTGGAATAACGCATACAGGACGAATCTATACCTATAAGAAATAAGCCAAAAACTTCCACTTATCGCCGGGAGGTGGAGTTAACATTGGCTCATTTGCGAATTCGGCACTGGCAGTTGGGAATAAGTAAAGCACACGATGGCTTTTTCCCGCCAAAAGCATGAAGATGTAACTAAGAGAAGTTTAGAAGTTTAGCCACCTCCGAGGCGGCCAGGCCGGACATGTGTACCGAATCAGTTTGCTCCATATATGGAGTATGGCAACTTGCCGTCCCACACGCAAATTAGCTGTTACAGAGGTGACACTTCACTGTACACGGGAGTTTGTTTGATATAATAAGATATTTCTATCATGCAATGTGGCATCTAAGTAGCTGTTACTGTCCTAGAATTTTTTGGTGGTCCAGCCAGTGCATCGAAACTTTTCTCAGTCATTTTGAATAAGCCCAATTGCAATGCCTAGGCTGTCGTGCTGGAACAACTAATGCCAACAGCTGCAAGTCGTTGGGGGCCTCCTTCCCACAGGGGTTTCCAGAAATTTGTTATGGCGGGTGCAAGTCATCTTCGATACGTCTCTAGTCAGGTTCCCTGTCCATGTGTCATGGATTTTGTATCCGGACTCGTACTACCTACCCATTTTTGAAGCTTTGTGAGTTGGGCCTAGTAAACGCTCTGTTTTTTTAGTGCCTCAACTACATTACCCACTTAAGTACATCCAACTCTTCCCAAAGTATTCGACCTGATGAGGTTTTATTTCTATTCTGACCGACCAACTTTATTCATATCGTTGAAAGAGTCCACACCTGTGTAGTCTAGTTCCGAACCTGTACTAGCTCCGAATGCACATGACACCTCACGAGACGTCGACTGGAGTGTACATATCCATACATACTGTACATGTCGGTAGGTAGTTAAAGTGATGCTGTGGATCCATAAGTAGCATCCACTTGTTGACCTAGCTGAAAGCAACGATATCATTGCCCAGTAACTTGTGCTCGTGCATTTGATACTCTTCGACAAAATTGTTGGTGAGACATGCGTGAGACAGTGCGTAAAACAGGGAACTGCTGGAGCTCCTAGTGCCTACCGTAGGTACCAATTCTAAAACAATATTGATGCAAGTAAACTCAACTGTTGATATATCTCTGTCTTCGCTGTTTGACCAAGACTTTTGCCGTGAAACTGTACCACCGCCCCCAATGCAGCAGTGCAACTTTGATATTGCAAATTTAAAAAGAAATTTTACGTGTAAGACTAATGTAGCTGACCGCTGCTCATTGATTTGTTCCACGGGTAGCATACTGCGATCGTATATGTACTCTACATACGGAGTAACTATACATATACTGATTTGACCACACAGATACACGTGACTGGCTAATTTTCCGCAACATGAGTACCGTTTAGCTATTTTGTCCCTTGCAAGACGCCGGTACGGTACCTGTACAACTAAGTATATCGGTTTGATATCATTGTGTCCTCCCATAATTTAGCTTCGCCAAGACCTCCAAGATTTTGGACCGTTGCTGATCCACGGGTCCGCCTAGTCTGGTTCCGGTCTCGAGATTGGTTCTGTCCCGACGTCGGCGACCAATTCTCGGGCTTTTCCTAATGTAAGGCCCAGTCAACATCCAGCGATAAAGGCTGCAGGTCACTAGTACGGTTTGTGAATAGCTCCGGGAATAATTTAGACCCCAGTCAACGGCGACCATTTGGTGTAGTCCAAGTTCAGCTTTCGTATCAACCATCGTGTCGGCCATGGGGCTCTTGAAGGCTGAGGTAGGTTTAAGTACAGTACTTTAAAGCTGGAGTCGTAATCTTTAAATTTTGCGAAAATGCATATAAGTGTAATTTGAGGCTGCTGCAAGAGAACCACATGGACGAGGTATACAAAGAAGTAGAAGTATACGAGAACCTATATCGATATACTGGCAAGCTGGTGGCTCTAAGCTTTGTGGAAACTCTCTTGTAGTTGTTAGCTAGTTGCTATAAACATAGGCCAATTTAGGTTGAATGGCCATAAACTTACATACATAGCCCGGAATTCGAAAGCGTAGTTATTCCGTACCTCCCAAGGAGATTCAGCTTCCTCATGTATGGTCCCAATTACCCATCGGCTCCAAGTTGATATGTTGAACCAAAGACTGCTATCCATTTGCCTGACAACTCAGCAACATTTGTGCTTTATGATATTAAATCGGGATGTGGGCTCCTTTCGGAGTCGAGGAGGGTTGCTTAAATGTTGCCTACCAGCAGTTCGGGGCTTTGATGCTATAACTATATATGATCATGATAGCTGTGATGAAAGACTTGTGCTAATCGCTTACAGTGCGTCAGTACAGCCCGCCTCATTCGGATCGACCGAAGAACATGGCAGTGGTCGTGTGCGCGGAATTCTACCTGGGACCTGACGACATTCTCCAAGCCCGCTGTTTTCGTTCATAATCGCTTTTCCTCGTTTCCTGCGAGGTCACTTAATCTCGACTACTGACCTATCTTACTGACGACCCTAGTCACTCACCGGATTCTTGTTAACGTGGGAGTGACCAGGGTTCACTAGTAAAGCCGGTAGTCGATCGTATGCCATCCATGCCACTGCAGCTGCAATTTTTCCACCCACTGTACGACAAATGAATCGTCGTCAGCAAAGGAGCCTTTTCCAATCATTGACGTGAAGCCACAGAAAGGCTTGTCTCGGATCTTTCGTTCAGCTCAGGCCCGGAGGTGAGACTTGAACGGGGTTATATCCCTATCTTGTGTGTTTCTGAACACATTGATTACCCCCCTCTACTCAACTTGTATACCTACGACGAATTTTCTGGTTGTAAAGTAGCACTCTCTAGCTAACAGTCATTGCAGGGAATCATTACCGCACCGCATAAGACTACCGTATCGCATAGCCACGGGGGCTTGCTGCTAGTAACTCCCCCCCCCAAGAAGGTCGCCGAGATTTGCGAACGGGTACCGGTACTTGCCCGTGGGCTCCTTCGAAGGCCTCGAAGGCCTTATAATATCCAGCCAGGGACGTCAACGTCGACGGTCACAACACAGCAGCAAAAACAAACCTTCACAGTCAAAATTTAGGAGTCTGGCTCGATCAGGTGGGGACTGGCACAGGTACATAGTACATTTGCCATAGTAATAGCACACGCTGTCGTCAAGTCGATCGCCCTTTGGAAAGTAGCGGACGACATAACTGCGTAGGTAGCATTTTTGCTTCGGATCCCTGTATAGGATTTCACCAACAGAGGCCCAGCGGCGAGGTCATCTGAGAACGCCGAGCTTTCCCTGCAGTTGCAAAAAACCCAAGCAACCAAATACATTGATTGCCTCTGATGCTCCACATACATTAATTAGAGCACCGTTATCACCTCGCGCCCTATCTATACCCTAGTCTCGTGCGTTCAGAACCCGAGCTGAACGACGAAAAGCCTGAGACTTCCTTCTCAACTACTTAAGTACATACAACCATACAGCCCCCGGGAACGCTATTCATGACATCGAGATCAGCGCCGGAATCCTTACGCAACGACTCACACCAGAAGGAATAAGGTATCGAGGCTTATCGCGGGGAGTGGCAGCGTTGAGGCGGAGAAAGAGATACCCACAACAACAGGCGCTAGCAATTGTGACGACAATCGCACAATATCATAAAGCTTGAGGTTTGGAGTGTCGGAAGAAGAGATACCAATACGATTCTGAGGACTTCATAGTCTCGTGCTTTCTGGGTATCAGACCCGAAGGGGTAACAGGAGATTACGGTATCAATTGTAAGTTCCCTAATCTTAACCAGACTACGTGAATCCCACGACCCAATAGTCTGGTTGCGACCCAACAT
>Ga0307511_10003934_pt1 | contig 15169 bp, 16 predicted proteins | sample 13_EM_MG_FD_200266 | JGI IMG/M metagenome (GOLD analysis project Ga0307511, IMG submission 200266) | Populus trichocarpa ectomycorrhiza microbial communities from riparian zone in the Pacific Northwest, United States - 13_EM | ecosystem: Host-associated > Plants > Roots > Unclassified | place... | reverse complement strand
ACATGTATTATACATCATGTACAACGTATATTGAGCCCCACAAGTCCTTTGAGGCCACAATTCCGTCACATCAACTGCTAGTCCATACATACTCCAATTCCTACCTTCCACCTTTCACCACCTCGTATAGCAATTCTCACCCTAGGGCGGCACTTGCAGATGATTTCTATGTATACACTAAAACTCTGGTTTTAATTTGAGCCTACTTGCATTATAATTCGATTTTTTAACAATTAAATACATGCATCCCGGAAGTGCGCCGGATCTCGGTAATGCGCCGGATCCCGGTCAAATACGTTAACTGTTATTCACGAGTCGATATACTTTCACCCTTGTGGAAGTCCTCATCGACTACCGATATGCAGTGCCTTGAACAACTCTAGTCTGGTACTGTTATTAGCATCAACAGCTTAATTGAGGTGAACTGCCACTCAGGTCAAGCTGCAGGGGTGGTAAACGTGATTTTATTCCATCATCGGGAGGTTCGGGAGTAGCTACATCGATTGGCAGATACAATCTGCCGACAAGCTAACACTCTGGCTTCCCCTTGCAGGGCGGGTACCACGTCGTGATCAACCGCCAGACCACCAGGACCGCCCTCATCGGGGCCGGAATAACGACATGGTAAGAATTAAATGCACTAGAATGGGAAGAGGAAGCGCGGGACGCGGTCGAAACATATGTTGCGTACCTGTATCTGTTGATGGCAGGAATGTAAGATTACGAGGTTATTGAGCGGAGGAATCTTGAGAGAGAGAGAGAGAGAGAAGTAGAGATGTATTCGTCAAGACTATGTAGAGATCGCTATAGTATGAATGCTATGGTTCTACTGCCTTGTTCCTTTTACTCGATAGGAAATTCCGCCTCTTTTATTTCCAAACGCTGAATTTCCAATTGCCTCCATTCGGACATTCTGTCTCATATCCCAATTGCCTCCATCGGTCAGCCCACATATCCCGTGATCTATCTCCCCGGTCTTATGCACGTGAGAGTATATTCCAACAAGGAAGACGGGATGATATCTTTAATACTCCCCTTTGTACCGTAAGTATAGCGCCATAAGTCATCGTACAGGGGGTTGCTTGTAGTGCCTTGAGCAAAAATAATGTCAAGGATCAAACAAACAAGGTAATAACTATGTCTCTAGGATTCCTTTTGAAATACTACCTCCTCTAATATTCTGAGAACTTGGGCAACTATATAGATTTACAAGCTATAGGTAGCCCGACCTATGGGTAAAGTGGTTGTCATGTACTTTCCTTCCGATACAAATTTGTATGGCAACTGCTCTATATCTTCTGTACACTACACCCGTTAAACTGAATGAATTATAGTTCATAAGGTGAAGGTCTTTGATAATCTCTAAAATACCGGAGGACTCAAAGTGATTCTGGCAATGTGGTGGGTTTTAACAGTTTTTGAAAAGAGCAATTTTGCGGAATTTTGGCTGTAAAGTGTCCCTGTACGGTGACTTTTGGCACGGGATTGTAGCTACCTTACCTTGTTCAGTCAAATGTATAAGTACATCGCAAGGCGCGCAGATTAACATACCTACCGACCCTTGAATCCACGTGGCCACCAGGGGTTCTGGGTGGCTCCTCATGCCCCCCCAAGCTACGGCCTTTGGCCATATTTCTTAACCCGCTCCTGGAGCGCCTTTATCGGAACGACTATGTCATCATGTTAGCCTGTCGAATAGCCTGCGTTGCAATGTCCTCCACTAGTTGAGTTCGAAGTTCAGCGCCATCTGCCCTAACCTTCTTACCCTCTTGATTAACTGCAAGAGCAACCACTTGAGTGTTGTCCATGCTTGGCCCGCTATTTCGCTGCCTGCAACGGGGGCTTACGGGTGATTGTCCTCATTCTTGAGGGGTTTGATATATTCAGCGAAATTGTGGAGGTCGGCTTCCTTCCTTCCGGTAGCGCCCGGGGGGGTACGGTTCCTGCCACGGTTGTTTGATGTGTAGACGTAGTCTCAGAATGAGTGTGCGGGTGGGACTGTTAATGGGACTGGAAGAAATAAGGCTTCGGTTAGGGGTATATCGGTTCCGATGAATAAGCTTGTTGATTTGCAGATGTGTAGCTCAAGGAGAAAGAGGTGGGGTTGGACGAGTTTTGTTGGATATATCGCAGAGTTGTGTCGCGATCTATCAGTTGTTCGGTTTCTATTGCAGCAGCGTGATCAGTTAAATTGCCGCCTAGGTAAATGTCTGCGCCATAGTCACAGCGTCAAGGAAGTGGGCCATGGGGTCCAAAAGATATAGGTTTGTGAATGTAGTACCACCAAGTGCTATGCAGTGGTTTCTCCAGTGCCCTGTTCGCGGGAGGCTATGCGGTGTATGTGAAGCTGTTGGATGCGATTGGGAGAGGAGGGAGTTTCGTATTCGTATCCATACTGCTCTGTTCCACTCTATTCTAGCCGCCTTATCCAGTCAGACCTTGCTATATAGGACCTTGCTAGAACGGATCCCTTAGTACAGCATGCGACTGGGGTAATGCAACACGACCGGGAGATGCAACAAAACAGCTGTAGGGTAGAACTCAATGGGTTTTCAGTAGAATTGGACGGTAGGGGGCTCAAAAGCTGCGCACGAGTTCGGAGAATAATTTATGAAGTGCCTAAGAGCCCTGGATCACGGGGTCAAGGGGGGTATATTGAGATATGGTTAATACATGAATTGCGTGATGAGGATATATGGCCAGGTATTAATTTGGAATAATGTGATTGAGCAGCGTCTGGGTACATTTCCTGCCCCTCCGGCTTAGTGTAAAAACCATGAAGTCAAGTCCACACCTCACGGTATGATGGATAATACATGAGCATACACCCAAAGTAGGGGGGTCTGGCCATTGAGGAGGGCCTAGGGACAAGTCTATCCAAAACGGTCCAGGTTAAGAGTTTAATGTGCCAAGTGAATTACCAGACTAAGGTTATGAATTTCAGGCACTAAGTGCGCTATTTGAGCCATTATCAATATACTTAGGCCCAGATTTCGCTTTCTCCGCAATAGCACTCTAAGAATCTACATACATCTACTCTCCTAATCCTTGCCTAACTGAGCGGCAAATTGGCTCAAAAGATTCCCTTTCTCACTCAGATTCACTTAATTCATTGAGTTCTTGAGGTCTCCTCAGCAATATGAAGTTGTACCAATATTTACCTGGTTTTTTTGGGGGGGTGACTGGGGCAACCTTATCCAGTTCTCATTAATTGCTGGATATAACACTCAGAATAGAATACCTTTAATGGGGAGACCCTTTTGAGCAGCCAGGTGCTGGTCCTGGGCTGTTTTGATAGCTCTGTTCCTGCAAATCCTGCAACCCCCTGTCATTAGATCATGTAGGCTCAAGTCATAGGTTGTGTATGCTCTTTGAGGCTGTAAGCTTGTCCCTTTGCTTCACACTATGTGGGTAGACAACACCTACCCGACGATCAAAGGCAGTAGCGGAGGCACGACCAGAGGCAATGCTAGATAATCGGGCGAACTCGTTGGACCACCTTGGGGGGGATTTGAGGGACAGACATGAACCAACTGAAAATCACCGGGACTTGGATGCCGCCACGGAGGCTCACTGGGAAGATGACAATGCGTCTAACTCAGATGGTAGATTCCCTCCCTTGCACATGTTTTTTTTTTTGGTGAGTGGTAGTTACTTACATTATCTCCGTTGCAGATTCCGTTGTAACAGACCTCGATTATAACAGTACTGTCGGTACAGGCATTACAAGCATGTTCTCGACTTCACTCGGTGAGTTAGACTGGGGTGAAGTCGATCTTCTCATTTCGCAGCATCTCGCAGCAGTTGACGGTGTACCTCGAATCCTCACCCGCTCGCTCACAAAGCTTTCTTCAGCTAAAGTTGAACGTGGCATTGCAAGCGCAATTCGCTTACTTACGCGGCAGCAACGTCAGACCGAATTCTCAGTATATGAGCAGTATAGCTCAGGTCTAAATGCTAGAAGCCTGCATATATCAAGGAAATTATTAGAGCTTTTATATCCTAGGAAAAATGAAAGTGGGGTTTTCTCTCAAGCTCTCCAAGCACGTGCGCGAGGCGCTATTGAGATTCGCACAGAGAAACTCCATGACTTCATAAACGAGCCAGCCACCGGGAACGATCCAGATGTTGTTCCAACAGACACTAATATCGAAGAAAGCGATGATGACTCAGAGATTGAAGATGAAGTCAATTCAGGTGAAAAATAAAAAGGATGATATTCTGAGGGCCAGTTCCGAATTTTTCTCATCGGAAATGGTTAGAGGTACATTCTTGGAAGGGTTGAAAAAGAAATTTATTAAAGAGGCGAGTACTATTTCCCTAAGTTCAAAATCTAGACCAGCTAATCCATTCATGAATCAAAGGCCTTGAATCAGCAGTATCCTAATATCCATATATCTACGCCTGAGCCAGGTATTTTCAATGACTTCAAGCTCAGGATGGAGCGAACATTTCGTACCCGAATAGACTGGTGGCCCCTTAGCGAAGCTATAGCACTGGGGGCCAAGAGAATATCATTAAAATGCGTATGCTGAATTATCTTTTACCCTTGGCCCGAAGTCCGCTATATTAACAATAGTACCAGCCATGTGGAGACACTTTCGAAAACACAATACCTGCGGATGAGATTGAGAAATTTCGAGACATGTATGAAAGGCTCCATAAGTTTTACTATGACCCACACGCGATTAGCCCAACACCGGTACTTCCGAATGCACTAGGTACACAACAACATCCAGTCACATATGTGGCCCATCAGTCTACAGCAGCTAGGACTCCGTTAAACTCAGTGCAGATTTCCTCCAGCTCTAGCAATCCTATGCCATATTCCTTACGTGCTCTTAGTGGGGGTAGTAACTCTGTGACCGCTCCAGGCGCAGGTGCACCCCCCTCCAGCACCTTCCAGCTACAGCCAAGGACCACAGAGAAAATACATCTTGTTCGGTATACTGGACCAGGTCCCTCACAGGCTTGCTTGTATTGACTTGCCTTGTAAAAGATCCAGTCATGCTCGCACATGTCGGGTAAATGCTGAGGAAAGGGACTCAGACTTTTTCCGCGATCTCCGGGAAACATATCGTGACCTCGTAGGAATCAAGCGAATTTTCTCGCCTTACACACTACACGAATTTCGCTTTGTCAAGGTATGTCGCGTGTAGGTACCATAATTTCTGGTAACATTCAGGTGGGCGTTTACGATGATTACCTTCACATCATTTGTAGTTCAATCGCATAGGCACAATTGTCGACTCCGATGATCGCGAGCCACTTCCTCCGCTCAACAGTCAAAACGGGTACGAGTATTGCCAAGGCAATCCTGAGCCACAGTTACTCCTAAGAGTGATGATGCATCGATTCAAGAGTCTAGATACTGCTCACGAAAATGGGGTCCCTACGAATCGGCTCTTAAATTTAATGCCGAAACGTGTTGGCGGTGATACACCGAACAACGAAGAAATAACATGGGGTATTTTGGGTGCTCATGTGCCCTGTGCGCGGCGGATTATATGCTTTGTCATGTTGTTGTTTTTTGTGTCAGGTATTCCGTGCGGTGCATTCATAATTTGGTGGCTACAACGGCATCCTAATGACCTCCAGAATGCGTTTCTGCCACTAACTATGGTTTGTACATTTTTGGCCCTTGGATTAGCAGCTTTGAGCTTGCTATACTCATTAGATGGGAAAAAGAAGAGTGATTGACTCGGCCTAAGTCTATGGTGGGAGTGCCAAAAGGTATGCCTAGTTTCGTGCTGTTATTGAACTAAACATTGGGCTACGTGTGGATATCTCAAGATTTAATACCCAGTACACTTGTCAGGTTGATGTTCGGGGTATGCTCTGCCGGTATAGTTAATAGCACTCCCAGAGCTCAGCGCATGAAGGCAGCGATTTTCCGAGGATTCGGCGGGTGGGGGTGGGGTTCTGAACTTCGGGGTGGACTGCTCATGTCTTCAAAAATGTATAAAATTTGAGAGATGCAATTGGTACAATTCCTGACGTGACAGAGAATGGCGTATTTATAGTATTGAATTGGATGGAATTGGATACGGGTTTCTATGAAAACTCCTATTCTGTACTATAAACCGGGCTACGCACAAGGCGACAACACCTCGCATAGATGAGTCGCTGGCTGGCAGTAGATAACAGCCTGGTCACCGTAGGCCTTCTAAAGGAGGAACATCGATCCGAATCATCCGAGGATATGTTTTTTTAAAAAACTCAGTACTCATATGCGGCTGGGTGGGGTGGTCATGATGAGCCAGCCGGAAGCCCGGCTGGATTCAAGCTGGAGGCAAGTTAATCCGCCCGACCTGGCGGTATGTACAGTAATAGTTGGGATAAATAAGGAAAACTGCAAGTGTGAAGGGCCAAATTTGGCGTAAAAACTGGACATGCAAAACCGGAGGTGCGTAACTGCGTAAATGAAAAATGATAACTCATCGGTAAGGGAAACTGTCATCCTCCGCCACCCAGCTCCTCCGCCGCTCAATCTTCCGGATATTGAGCGAACCTGGACCTCCTTTTTGAAGCTCATGCAACATCCTCATCCCGACCCTCGTCCTTCAGTTCTCTGAATATCGAGTTTCCTGTTCATTGAGTTTGACAGGTACGTACAAAGACTGTAGATGGGTGAAAAGTCCCTCTGCACTACGGAATACGAGTGGGAGGAGGGCTCCGGTTCTCAGGAGATTGTTTTTCTACTAGAGGCTTTTGTACCTTTCCACTGGCATGATGTTCCCATTCGCACTGAATCGTCTCTTTGTCATTCATTGATGGTTCACCCCTCCGCCGGTCGTCCCCACTATCACAATGAGGACAGCAGTCTCTTGCTAAATCCTACTCTGTGGTTTTTATTGTATTCTGCTTCGCACATCAAAGTATAGCCCTTCTATTGCTGCGTTTCTGTGGCCTAGGGCATTTTTAATAGACCCTTCCTCCGCCGCCACCATAAGCCGATTCCTTAAAAAATAAAAATTCCTCCGCCATCCAAGTTAGGAAATTTTGTATAGTAAGTAGACCAAGGATCAGATGTCTATGAGATGAATATTGTAGGTCAAGGAGAACGAGGGCAATACCCCTCCCTCTCTACCCCTGTCATTTGCGTCCCACACGGTTGTTGAGTTATGAGGTCGGCCGTCTGGTCGCTAATTGTATGTATGTAAAAAAAAAAAACCTGGTGGAAGAAGCGAAACATAGCGTCCTGGTAGGTTCCACATATGTGCAGTACATGTACAGTCTCTACAACGTCGACTCATCCTTCAGGGTAACCTATTTATCAACGGAAAAGCTAGATAGATATTGATAGGAGGTTTAGGTTGCAAAAACTTGTATCAAGCTTGGTTGCGCTCTGCGCTTGGTGAGACAGGCTGGTACAAATACGTGGCTGACAAAGCACTTGGGGCTTTTTTTATTTTTATTTTTAGAGTCTGTCGATAGGCCCTGAGGCTAGCCTCCCCTGAACAACGGGAAGGAACGACAAAGGAAATTCTCACAAGATTTAACGCACCCTCCATCCCCTTGATTCCCGCCCACCTTAGGGATCGCACCGCCCACTCCACTGCCCACATACATACACTTTAGGTCCCCCTAAGGGATCGCACGGTCAACTCCCCACATACACTCATTGGTTCAGGTGGGTGACGAAAGTCTCCACCAAATCGATCGTCACCTCTTTATCTCCTTGCGTTCTCTTCTACATCCACGTCTGCCTTTCATCCACTTGCTCCCATGAGCTCCAACTTCTTCCAAGCCATTCACTGGCATTGCATACTCGTGCAACATGCTTGCCGGTTTCCAGCTCCAACGCGCACTCTCGACCTAGAGGGTCCAGCGTGTACCTCCATCGGTACCCCCAGCCTCCCCTTTACGGTTCTGCATTGGGTCTAACTTAGTAACGCATTCCTGTTCTACTTTAGGGCTCTCTCCATGCCCGTTCCATTAACCTCTCGTTTCGCCTTCCTCTTCTTGGTCCATGCCTGTTTCAGCCCTCCTTCAGTGATTCAGGTCTTTGTTGATACCGTTTTTCCTCCTCTTTTGGCCTTCTTGTCTGCTGCTTCATTTCCAGCAATACCAATGTGGGCTTTAATTCACTGCCATGAGACTATGGCTACGACGCTACATATAACTCGTCTCACTATTAATGTATTGGACTGATTACCAGGATCAAGACCATCCCCACCAAGTACAACTGGGGTACGTACTCACCTCTCTATTGATTTTAATGAGCCTTGTAAGGCCCCCGTACGCGTGGGACACAGCTCCAGCGGTCCAGCAGCCGGATTTGTTGCGTACAACATATATCACGATCTGTCATCTGCGATATCCTGAAGGGGGGTATCAAGCACATATCATTGCGCAGCTTCCTGTATTCGACAAGATTTCTCAACCTGATGCGGCGATTGGTTCGAGTAGTGGTAGTAACGGTGGTCAATGGGGCCTACCTGAATCACGGGCTCGTATTATGGGTAGTCAGATTCTCGCATGGAATTCTCAGGGATTTTTGTCCACCACGAGACATCTTATCAAATAGGGATGCTAAAATAGACCGGGATTCGGTCGTAGACCAACATATCAGGGTCTAGATCTAGACAGCCTACTGGCTCTAGATATTTGCTATTTTTACACCACCGATCCGCCAACGAATATCCCATACCCTATTTGTTCGGGCTTTCGGGACTGGGCGTGGCCAGTACATATCCCACCTGAGTAGCATGAACCGGTTAGATTAGCTCTTGCCTTGAACCTATTATTTAATTTACACTGACACTATCACATGGAAACCATTATTCATCTGTTATCTCTTTGTTAACATAGTTTTGTAGGGTTTATTGAATAACCAACACTTGGTATCGGGATCAACCTACACTGTGGAGGTTTGCAGGAATTGCAGAAAACAGGGATTTCAGATGCAGTAAAAGTGGCTCACCTTATCCCCCGGGAAGCGCTTGACTAGGTAAATTCCACTCAGCGCTTTGCTTCCTACTTCTTACAACCAACTACGAATCTTGGGTACCTATACCCCAACCCGGTGAGCCTGGGAGCTCGGCATGTGTGCTGAGTTCTTGTATGCGAGGTTTGCTTGGGCGGAACTGCAATTGCATGGCACATTTGTTACTGCATACACACAAACCCGTTTCTGACCAGCCACCGCCAAGTGGTGACGATAGTCGAGGCAGTGAGGATGGCAGCAGTGGTCGTGGTCGTGGTCGTGGTCATGGCCATGGCCGTAGGGGCCGCCGTGGTGGGAAATCGTGCGCTTGGAAAAGGCCACGCAGCGCCACAATGATCAAGTCAAAGATTAAAATTGAAAGGGAAGGAGAAAGCAAACCTAGCTAGTATTTGGGGCGCACCCGGGGTTAGGTTTGTCTTCCAGAATTATATTCCCTGCGACCATTGCTCAAATATCCCTTCTGTAGGCTCGGAGGTTTCCTGCGCGGTGATCCCGCGCGCTTTGGAGGAACGGGATTCCCTGCGACCATTGCTCAAATATCCCTTCTGTAGGCTCGGAGGTTTCCTGCGCGGTGATCCCGCGCGCTTTGGAGGAACGGGGGCTAGAACTGCACAAGAAAGAGTGCGCTAGAGTGGAAAATTTGCTGGGAGAAGGTGGGGTACTCTGGGACGTGATGATAGCTAGATAATATATAGTAATTGAATGTAAGTTGGCTCCATCCGAGACCCCAGATGGCTTTTGGCACTTTTTAGCTGAGTATGCCTACGCTTAATGCTAATGGCAAAGCTTCTTAGCCCTTCAATAAACTATGGTTGGAGTATGGTAATCTTGCATTACGGATCAAGGATCATCAGTGGATATTTCGGTTATAGGTTAACGGGCCATGCTGGTTAACGGCTAGAGTATCACCTGGTAACCGATCAAACGGGTTTTTAGGCATATCTCAATCATTTCTAAGCAGAATAGGCTCAAACTGTGGGGATATAAAATATGTGTATGATTCTTCTCAAGCGAGGTAGGCAGGGGCATATGTGGGTTACTATTGAAGCTATGTTACGAAAATATATCATTCAATAGGACTGGTTTTTTGGGGGAATATATTCGGGGAGCAATGATTGGAAGGTTGTGGGTAGCTCAAATTCTTGTTTTCGGTTGGGTTCGGAAGTCTAGGCAGACAGTATGTTGAATATCCCTGTGTGTAGGTACTACTCCCCATGGGAACAATTAGAGAGGCAGTAGGGCAGGTATGTTGGAATATCTCCATTAAAGAAGATCCAGATGAAATATATGGGTAGAAGGAGCCTCTTAAGCCCATTATATCACAATTGTGGTAAAAACTCAGGAAGTCCATCCTTCAAGATTCCCTTCGACCAGAGGATGAATACGAAAACCACACTGCTTAGGGGGATTGGTCTCAAACATCCAACAGCCCCCAAGAACCTATCCAAAAGCCAGATGTTCTAAGCCTAGGCTGTAAAATACTGAGCTGGTTACCCTAGGTTTCTATTTACTAGAAAGGTTCAAATCCCGGCATATATCCGGCAACAGTCAAGGCCTAGCACTCAAGAGCAAGAGGGAATTCTCTCTATGTAAACAAGCATCTGAACTATTAAGCACCCCATATAGCCCTTCTGTGATAGAGATATTACAGCAAATACCTGACCAATGGCTTCTCAAATGTTCCTATAGGTAGGCGGAAGCACCGCCACGCAAAGATATTCAACAAGGGTCTGCCTATCTAGGCCGCCAATACCGATAGCAAGCAAGAATCTGACCCCACTCACACCCTTCCAAATATTGTTCTCTAAATATATTTCAAAGACAACCAACTCGATTGAACTATATATTTTCCGAGAATAGCGTTAGTATGTAGTACAGTAACTCACATGGGCCCCCCTGCCTACATCGCTTGGGAAAGTGTGATATATGCATTTTATATCTCCAAAGTTTGAGCCTATTCCGCCGAGAAATGGTTGAGATATGCCTAAAACCCGGTTTATCGGTTACCCAGTGATGGTCGGCTTCCCGGTGATATACTCTAAGTGGGTATGTCGGGTGACGGTTTGTATCGGCACAATGGACATACATATCGGATAGGTAGCCACGGGGAAGAGTTTTTCTTATGTTATTTCCTTATGTTGTTTCTCTGTACGTTATGGGAAGGAGATGTATATAAGAGACATGATCTCTCTCCCCGACACGGAGGCAATCAAGTAATCAAGCCTTCATTCTCTTACCTGCACGAGTAGATAGGCTATCGTCAGAACACTCATTTTCTTACATAGAGGACCCAATTTACAGTGGATGTGAACCTGACTATCTCCAATACATGCTACAGTAGAACTTCGATACAAGCATTTCCGTTACAAGAATATATTCGCTATAAGGCCGGATGCTGACCGCCCTCATACAAAATAAGAATAAAAACTCTATAAGCATATTCTTACATTTTCTGTGATATTCTTATAAAAAATGGACACTAGCAGGGAATTTAAGCACGAGGCGAGCTACTAACAGAGGGTTATGAGCTACTAGTGGTGCAATACTAGTGCCTCTTGGGTCTGACGTCACTTGTACGAAGGCTCATAAGGCCCTTGCTACAACCCATTTCCTACAATCTATTCTACAAAATTTATACAAACTTCAAGCCGTGACCATGGATTCAACGCAACAGCAATCATTGTATAGAGAACGGCGCCGGATTGAGGGTGCACAAACAGAAAAGGGTCGACAAAGGCACAAGCATTGGAGTTCATCGGGGAGGCCGGAAGTGATGTTTAGGGGTATCCGCATGTATTTATGTTCATCTAAATACACTTGTTGTTATAAGCATATATTCGCTATAAGAATGGAAGTCGGCCGCCCGATGACATGCTTGTATCGAAGTTCTACTGTAGTGAGCGATCTATTATCTTTGGCTTACACAACCCCTGCATTGCTGCGCCCCAATATACTGTCAAGATCAATCGGCACGTGCCGATTTACCACTGGGTACTTCAGCAGTGTTGTTCCCGTATTTCCCTAGGGACACTATCATGAGATCGTGTTACTTTTTGAGAGTGAATAAGTACTAGTTAGAGTTATAGACTCTGTGCACAGAGATCCAGGGGTTATATGTATGCTTCGAATTCTGCCTCACGCACAACTATTATCCTATTGCCAGGTTGAAGGGGACAGGCCACCCGAGGTTTGAATCTTTTGTCGCCACAACTACGTAACCCATGCCTCTGGCGTTACTGCTCACTTGATATTGCAATTATTTTCAGCCCTAGTTTCAATAGTTCCAGTTGATAAAACTACCTTAACTATTGCCATCCATATTAGAACCTCCCATCTTCGCCTGGCCCCAAGTAGCCCCCCGCCAAATGATGCATATATGTTCTGGGCCGCTCGCGGGCATCGGCCTAGCCCCCACGTAGACAATAGTACCCCGACACAAAGATATTTGTTATACCGTCTTCCAGACTTCCAATACCAAGTAGATGCAAGAGTCTAAGCCATTTATAGCCTTCCAAACATGGCTCTCTCCCGCGGAAACCCTCTATGCAACCATGTATTTTCTGACCATAGCTTCAGTCGCAATACCCATGCACCCCTATCTATATCTCCGGAAGAAATACCATATATGTATTTATGCCCCAAAATTTGAGCCTATTCGGCCCACAAACAGTTGAGATATACCTAAACCCATTTGGGCGATTTCCCCGTGATTTAGTCTAGTTTGCATCAGCCCAGGGTCTAGCTCATCGTTCACTAGATAAGCATAGGCAAGACTACATCGAGTGTGAAGGCGGTGTAATTGGTTTTGGAGAGTTGAGTGTTGAGCCGTACTATTGGTAATAGACACGACCGAAGTTTTTGTGCATCACTATCTGTGTCACTGCTTTGAGCAGAGATTTGGTAAAGTGTAGTAGTCATTTAGGTACAATCTGCGTTATATTTTTGCCTGGTTTAGAGTTTAAATTTACATATTTCGAACGAGATTAACCACTGTTTGAAGTATCCCTGGCCAAATGCTCCACCGTCAGCACATCGATTACCTCACTCACCACTGCCAGCTCTTAGACCTACCTAGGGCTCCATTATTCAATGGTACATACCAATATAAATAATATCTAGATAGTCCCCATGCTTGCGCAATTGCAGGAAGTACGTATAGTGCAGCCTCGTCAGTATATGGCAGGGATGCAATACAAAATCATATTCGCTTTGGGCAAATGCAATTAGATATTCCAGTCTGTGACTATTAACTATAGCGGGCCCTGGGTAAAATTTATCGTAGTTGAGAGCCCAGATGTACAGCTAGCCTAGCGTTAACTTACTTGAATTATCAAACACAACCAGCAAAGCTATCTCCAGAAGCACACAACTCTACACTCTAGCCCAAGGGACTACTTACTACTCGAGTCCAGCCACTCATATCGAGGAGAGAGAGCGCACGGCGAAAGCAATTGCACTATGGAGGGAGAGCCACCAAGCATGGGAAGTACACCAGCACCGCTCCACTCACCCACTCTCGTCAGTCAAACCTCTGTGCCATTGCAACCTTCCCAACCTTCCCAGCCACCAGATGCGCCTCCCACCAGCAAGGACACAGCACCGGGTCTCCCCAGACCAAGCACACCCACTGAGTGCCAGACACAGGCACGCCGCCCAAGCCGTGCTGAAATCGCTAAACAGGTTCTGGACGCATACCGCGCGGAGCCAGTTTCGCCTCCGCCTCTTACAACAGTAACAGAAAGCACTCGCAGGTCCAGTCCACTGCCACGCGATAATGAGCGTCGATCGAGGAGTGGGGATTATTCTCTACTCGTGCCCAGGCCTTATCTTGAGTCTCCGAGTCCACCGAAGTCCGGGCAATCCAGAGTAGTTCCTGGCCCTTCACGTCTCTCCCGCCCCCCGCTGACAACATCGACTCTGTCAACGCCATCGCCTACCGGGGCGACCAGTAACGAATTTGAAACCTACCTCCGCACTCTTCACACAAAACCCGAAGAATTCGAATACCGAAGAATACCAACCTCAGCCCCCCAATCTCCCCCTCGGTCCTCGGTTTCTCCCAAGCAGACGTCACCAATGCGGACCACTAGCTCGCCGGGACCCCGGCTCGGGATCATCGAGGAAACACCGATCCCTGAGTTTCCTATTTCACCTACATCCCCCAGAATTGTGTTCACAACACCCGAGGGGCTCGCAGTTAGACCCGCCGGACGTAGCAGAGCCGTCTCAGCTGCATCACCAGCAGATATTCTCAAGGCAAAATTGAAGGAACAACAACGAAAGGAGCACTTGGTCCATGGAACATGGCAGCAGGGAAGGTTCAGGCCACCCTGGGATGAACTTACAGTTATCAGCAGCGGCAACACTGTAGTTGAAGGTAACCCAGCTCCGAAAAGACATTCATTTGACATCATTTCCCATGAGCTATTGTATCAAGGTCTCCAGTCCCCTCGTCCTGGAAGCATCGAACTCAGCCGATTGGATTCCAACCAGGGAAGCTTGGATATGAATCATCGAGAATATAATGATCCTAGAGACTACCGTGAGATGCAAGAGTTCCTTGAGCAGCACGTCCGCGAGGAGGAAGATCTCCCTGATATGGTTGAGCTACAAGCACTTCTCCCGCGCGGGTTTCCCGGCACACTAAAATTATATTACCAGTTGGAAGTCCTTGCGGAACATTACTTCGATACATTGCAACCAGACATGGCTATATATATATATACAACTTACTTTACTCCACCACCTGGAACTCCTGGAGTTACTTACCCTCCCAGGGCAGCTACCTGGTTTACACTAGGGCAGATTTACCTCTCAACACATTCCTTCCTCTCGGCTCTTCGCTCCTTCCAACGAGCAGTACAGTGTGACCAATTCGAAGTTGCCTCGCATGTTCAGGTCGGTTATGTCAGTTTCCTACTTGAGCAATACCGAGACGCCAAGGAAGCTTACAACGCAGCTTTGAATGGATTCAGAGACGCTAATAAAATAAACTACCAAGTTTTGGGCTTGGATGCATATATTCGAAGGGAAGACATTATCCGAAGCATCAAAGCATGCGAACAAGGGGAGCTAGGGACTGGGGTCTGGGGAATCGGCTCTGGGAAAATCTATAGAGTTCCGGAAGAAAAAAAGAGAAATATAGCACGCAGGAAATATCTCGATCAGGGGAAGGTTGTTGGGAGGGTGGTGGAAGTTAGTAAGATTGGGTGGGGTGGG
>Ga0307511_10003933_pt1 | contig 15170 bp, 20 predicted proteins | sample 13_EM_MG_FD_200266 | JGI IMG/M metagenome (GOLD analysis project Ga0307511, IMG submission 200266) | Populus trichocarpa ectomycorrhiza microbial communities from riparian zone in the Pacific Northwest, United States - 13_EM | ecosystem: Host-associated > Plants > Roots > Unclassified | place... | reverse complement strand
GACCATTCCCAACAATTATATATATATTTGAGCGCAAGCATGCTAACCTAAGGACTTGTGTGATTTTCCACGCGAGAGGCAGTGACGCGGGCGGGTTGTTGGCGAGAGAGTGGACATTTTACATGTGACGTTATTCGATAGTACAGCCCCAAAAACGTTGGTTACTTTTTGATCGCATTGGGGCTCGGCACCCCGGCTTGGCCGTTCACCTGTCCTTCGGCCTGCTGGGGCCTCGTCAATCCGCGGTTGATGGTGGGGGTGCGTCATGGAGTTCGCGAGTGACCTGAGGGCAAGAAAGCCAGTTTTCGCAAGGGGACTCCTCGACCTCGGCATCATACCGGGATGCCGAGCTCCCAAAGCGGGGTGTCCGCCCAAATACGTAGCACGGCTCAAGCATGTGACCCTGGCATCTCGGGGCTCGACCACCTCTTGCTCTCCCGTTCCGTTCGCCCTTTCTGTGTCGTAATAAATTATACTTCAGCTTCAAAATACAGTGCCAGGTTTCGGAGGCCCATAGGCTATCACGCCTCCTAACCGGCTTCATGTGTCAAGTACGCCTCTCGAGAGAATCCGTCGTATCGGTCAACAATTGCCCAAGAGTTGCCAAAAAGGGCCCACCTCGTTCGCCGGGCGCTTCAAAACCTGTTGTCTCTCGACTCCCAATTGGAATATTCAGACTCTCTCTGGACATTCCGGCTACCAGTCAGGCTTCGAGTTTTGGGTCCGAACCTGGGACTTTTTTTAGAACGTTAGGCTACTACTCTCCAGAGCGCTCTCGGCTGGCCGTTGCGGTCCCGAACCCACCCCTCCACTCCCACCGACCAGCTCGTGCCGTCGCTCGGCATTTCATGACCGTCGATGAAGATTCTGTGCCATCCCCCCCAGTAAATCACGGGGCTCCAGGTCCTGCATCCGGTTGCAAGACCTCTGGTTCGAGCCAAGTCACCCCGCTCCATCATGGTATCTCCGGGACTGAGGACATTTCACGCGATCGACGGTCCCGTCTCAAGATGAGAATCACTCTCACCCCTCGGCGCGTTGGTCCCTTTGGGGCAGAGTTTTCCAGCGCTACGGTCCATGGACTGATGACCTTGTCAGCCCACGCGTTGGCCAGATTGTGTCCTGAGGCTTGAATCATGGCCACAACGGCTCGGTTCCAGAACAAGGGAGAGCATTGAACAATAACGTCGCGGTGGCTCCGCCCTTGGAAGGGTGCTTCCACGGCCCGCCGCACGGGGATGTGGGTGGTATGGGTCATGACCGTGGTGGAGGTCTTTTTTACCCACCACTTGCGTGGCGGTCACAGCAAGCTCGATCTTTTCTCAAAGTCCATGGTGCGTGTTGGCATTTTCCCATGAGAACTCCATGTCTCTTGTTCGCCCTGCGCCACGGCGTTGCGTTGCATCTGAGCTCCGGAAAATGGCCCACGACACAAGAGCACGGATCCCCACAAAGAACACGTCCCCCCCTCCGTGGCCGCGACACACACCCTCCGGATTCTTATAAATACGGCATCGGCTCAGCAATGGTCTTACCAACCCCCCACCTCCAGAATCCGCTCTATATCGCGTTCTCTATCTCCCAAATCTTCGCCTCCGATGACTAGAGTCATAGAGGCTCTACCTCCCCCCACCCTGCCCCCGAGTCGCAGACTCAGGACCGACTCACGCAATGGAACTATCTCACTCGCGGGGCATTGTGCACGACAGTGGTGAGTCCCACGGATATTTGGTGAGTAGATAAGATTTGACCACTTCCACAGTCAAATGCGCGGGTTTTCAATCCTTCCGCCCCCGTGAAAACCTGTTGGCTGGATGTGCACAGACAAATGTGCTCATCTCTCACGAGGTAAGTAATCCCCATCTTCGCGACTCCCTGACTGGAGGTTGATGACGCGTTGGTCAGGATAACCAACAAATGTATGGCTTTGGAATGAGGCCCGAGATCTCGAGAGTGTGTCTAGAGGTGCTGTCAGATATTTAGTCCCAGAACTCATCGAAGACAGCAATGTCCTCGCGACGACGGGCTCCGACACATTCTCATTCGGGATGCTGATGCTCGAATGCATCACGGAGAAGACATCGTTCTTCAACCTCTCCAGAGAAGCTGTGGCCATTCACGCGAGGATCAGCAAGGACAGTGCCCGCCTCAACCAGATAGGCAGTACCCCAAGAAACCCTATCTCAGATAGTTTATAGTTCACGTCGCGATAAAATTAGTTTATTATAGTGGGTCAGGGTAGCGGTTGATTAGTCCTCTGATGAGCCCTTTCGCACGGGCGAAACCCAAGAACCAAACCTTTAACTTTAAACCTCTGTACCTCTGCGGGGTTCGATATGAAATGTGATCTTCTTTCTATGGTGGAGTCTGGTGTTGTGTACAAACCTCGCTACGGTGTACGGCGGCCGCGAGCCGACCTGGTGGGCAGCTGCTACAAGCTGCCGTTGATACTCCCAGCAGTGCTGACCATGAAGATTGACCGATCGCGGTTGTTGGTGGCGAGTTCTGACCACTACCACTACCTCGATTCCCTCGACAATTCTCTGTCGACGTCCAATCTCGAACACGACTTACCAGTGCATTTCCCCGATGGTTGGGGGCTATCCGTCAAGTTTTAAAGGCTCGTTCTCAATACGGATTGCATAAACAACCCTCCGTCACCTCTCAAGACAACCTTCAACACAGACACTCTCCGAGGCGCTCGATCCCCTCCCGTGAACAATTTTCGGACCTGTGCCCGCCGAGGTATTTGTTTTTCTTCCATGGCGCGACCGTAACAATCTCTTCGGCCCGACTCTGATCGCAATGTTCATCCTTCATGAAGATCCACCTCGTTTTTCATTTTCTGGACTCGGGTCGTCTAACCCAGTTCAGACTCCCAACGCATCATGTGCAATCTCGCACCGTCCACGATTTTCGCGACTCCTTGGTCGCCTCCCAATCCCATCTTCATACTTGTTTGTCATATCCCGTGTCGGGTTCCCCCCCCATTTCGGAGGTGTCGCTACTCTACGTCTAACTACTTTTGTATCAAGAAATCGTGGTAATATTGTAGTCAGTTCACCCGGTCCGGAGAGAGAAGTCAAATAGGTGTGTGCGAGTGCGAGAGACGCTCATCTGTTCTGTACAATCCTCAATGACCACGGGATTCGAACCAACGGGGTAATGTGCGTAGACCCAACCTCTGGATTATCTCGTGTATGGGTTGAGTAAACTCTGTTCCATTTTCCTAGGAACAGCTCAGGTTTGGTTGCCGTTTTAACCCATTGAGGGTCCGCCTGCTCAGTGTATTTTGGTGTTGATTAAACCGTCCAGTCTTGCCCAACGTAGGGTGCTGGTTCCCCCCTCCAGCACTTCATCGATCCGGGCCATGCCGGCCCGTTCTTGACAGCAAACCGGTGGCGGTCAACTCGAAGATATTTGGATGTGTCTGAGTCATCGCAGCATTTTAGCGCTCGTCACCTTTCACTCATCCATTCACTTTCTCCTAGTGAACTGTGTTGACATCGCACACCATGGCAGATTCAGAAGGGATCATGGAGGATCCGTGAGTCCTCTGATCATGCCATGTTGTATCATGACTAAATCTTCCATGTTAATAGTCTGGAACGCAGAGGTGAGGATTCGGAACTTGAGGCTGGGAGAGACTCAGTTTACCGGAAGAGCACGAGACGAAAGCGGTACGCGGCATCGCGCCAGCACCGACCACCTTACTGAGTCCCTGATCCTTAGGCCGAGGAAGCGTCGGAACTCAGGTGGATGGGAAGACTTCCTCCAGAGTTCTCCGCTGAGGTACGATTGATATGTCACTCAACTAATCCGTTTTCCCATTTACGACCCCAAAACCACAGCAAGAACCCTGAGAGAGGACGGAAGGCGGACTTAAGTGGGAGACAGAATAACGGCCAACAAGCGGATGGGAGAGTTTCCTTGCCTACGACCGGGATGTCGCCGGGACTCCCACGCAGCAAGAAACAGGAACTGCCGTCCACTCAAGAGGATCCTCGGGCCCGATTTTTTGATGACTACCACAAGGAAGCCGAGGAGTATGATAGGGAGTTCATGAAGAAGTATGATGAAGATTTGAACACAACTCTGATCTTCGTGAGTCTCACATGACGCTCAAGTGTGCACATGCCAACTCGGTCGCAGGCCGGTTTGTTCTCTGCCGTCACTTCTGCATTCATTATCGAGGTTCACTCCCACCTCCGGCAGGACCCGAACGACGAGACTGCCGCCCTCCTCCGTGTCCTCATTCACAAGATCGATAATACCACGTTCGGAAACATCCCTCCCGCTCTACCGCAGTGGGCCGGTCCTCCCCGCACGATCGTCCAGGTCCAAGCCATCCTGTTCGCAAGTCTAGCCGCTTCGCTCCTCTCCGCATTCCTCGCCATGCTCGGTAAACAATGGTTGAACCGGTTTGTTTCTACCAATGTGCGAGGAACTGCCATCGAGCGCAGCCAGAACCGGCAGCGAAAACTCGACGGCATTGTCACCTGGTACTTCGACCATGTGATGGAATCATTACCGTTAATGCTGCAGGTTGCACTGTTGCTCCTCGGTTGTGCCCTCTCCCGTTACCTTTGGGGGATCAACATCACTGTCGCATCCGTGGTCCTCACTGTCACCTCATTCGGCATCATTTTCTACATTTTCATCATCGTCGCAGGCACTGCTTTTGAGAGCTGCCCGTACCAAACCCCTGGTGCCCGGTTCTTACGTCATGTCTTCCTCACAATCCTCCCATCCGCTGTTCGTACGACTCGCTCTATTGTCCACAAACTCTTCATCTTCATTTCCTCCAAGCTCCGTGATCTCATTCAAGCCTCCTTCTGTTGTCGTCTGGTTGTTGACTCGTGGTCATCACCGCTCAATATTGTTGCCTTCCTCGACTGCGTTGTTCAGATGCCCGGGGCACTGATCATGGACGTTTGTTTCCTTGGGCCGGTGGTGCTGTTGATTACTTTGGGCCAGACAATACGCCACTTGGCGGTTGCTCTCGCAAGGGCGGGATACCACCGGTTCATTGCTACCTCCCCTCAAATTCAGGGTTTAGATCAACAAACAATCATGCTGGACTTACGATGTGTTTCATGGATGCTCCAGACATCTTTGGACAAAACTGTCCACCTCTCAACCTTGAAACACCTCGCGACAATGATGACACTTGCTGACTTTGACCCCGCCCTCGTTCTAGGTTGTTTCAACGTCTTTGTCGGTTGCATAAAAATCGACGTCAACAATCACACAGCGGTGATTATGCAAGGGTTGGAGCAGCTCGCGATGGTGTCCGCCATGTGTTTTCTCCGTACCTTTCATCAGCTCTCGGCCGTAGACCCAGGTTCAAGTATCCTCAAAGACGTACGCAAGCGCTACCAAAGGGCTTTCCCTGTCGAGACTGATTTTGGAGGACTCCCGTTCTATTACACCATTACTAAGATTCATGCCCTAGCCAACCAACTCTGGGACCCTCGCCATATTCGGTGGGATGACTGCAGACCATCCGCCGAGGAATGTATTTCGTTCACGCGAAGTGTGGCTGAGGTTGCCCAGGTAATATATCAGCAGACACGGTACAGGAAGACACCCCGTTGGACCCTACGCTTTGCACTCCATTCTCTGTCCCTGGACCCCATTCCTCCAACATCCGCCGTCGCTGATTGCCTATCGATCATCGCGATTGACCTTGGGTGTGATGTCTCGAACACTGGATTCACGATGTCAGACGAGCGGTGCGTTCGCATTCGAAAGATGAACATTATTCTAACCTCGGATCAGCGTGCGAGTTGGGCAGGTCGCGAGTCTAATAACTCAGAAACTCAAAAGGATGGCAGGAAGTGAAGATTGGCGTCTGATCAGATCCAAGCGCAAGGCGATCACGGCGCTTCTCCCATACGCAGTGCGGAAGGAACGAGATGGACATTCCGAGATGTTCGACGTATTCCTACGAGCTGCCATAACGTCAAAAGACCGAGGCTTCACGTGGCATCACATCAGACAGTATGCCAGTAGGATACCTCACGAAACCAGCCCTCGCGCTATCGTGCTTGTTTTGCCCCATATCCGCTGGGGTCAGCTGACAGACAGGGAAGATTTGATCCAGCGGTGGTTGGCGGCGGCTTCTGCGGTCCCGTGCACCGAGGAGGTTGCTCAGTGCGTGGTCAACACATTGTTACAAATCGCATCTCAGAGAGAGCTCCTACCGCACATCCCCGCCGACGCTTGGTTGTGGTTGACCAAGCAACCTTCTCTCCCACCCATCTGTTGGGGACGTGATGTCGGAACTCGTGTTCACGTCGTCAGGGCCGTCAGGGTACTCAAAGATGTCGAGATTCTCAAATCCTACTTTCTTCTCGTTTGGTCAGAGTGGAATTACTTCCCATCTGACAGTTTTGGCGATATGTCGAACCACCGCTTGCCTGCCCTCCACTCACTCTACATCCCAGATGGGGGGGTAGATCACTCCTTATCTGACGACGGGTCAGACCGCGGATTGAATCGCCGCCCACGCCCCAGCCGCGAGGATATGTAAGCCGCCAATCATCCTACATTCCAAAAGGACACCGAGATTAATATCCCCGCAGTACATTACATCAAAACTTGCCCGAGAGTTCCGGTAGTATATCGAGCCACCACCCGCACTCCATCCTTAGCACTACATCAAGCCCCCACCCACTCTACATCCGCACCGAGGGGCCGAACCCCCATCCACCGTCCGTCCATGACCATATATCGGACCCCCATTTACTCGACAATTTGGTTAATACGTCTGGCCACCGCCCGCCCTACAGGACACCAAGCCTCCAGCCACGATATCCCCCAAACAGGACACCGACCCCCCGCCCAACCCACATCGCCGACAGCCCATCGGATCAGTACTCGCCCTACGATCCAAATCGGCCTGGGCCGTTCCTTCTCCCAGACACGACGCCGAACCCTTACACGCTCCTGAACCACCCTTATGCCCACATCTCCGGTGGTTTCTTCGAGATGCAATTCCCGATCTTGCAAGACTTCTGTGGAATTGGGATGGAACGCCACCGGGCAGATCTCATGCAACGGCTGGACCACATTCTTGAGAAGTTAGATCGCGGGCTGGCGTACCTCAACCAATACAACCCAGAGATCGAACCGCATCACCTACGGAGAATGAAGGACGCATACCAACAACTTAGGGAGATATTGTTGGGTGTGGATGCGGATGTGGAGCTGATGCAACGGATGCGGCAAATGTGGATGCGAAAATGATCAGACATGCGTCTCATCCAACGGTCCATCCCCTCTGTATACTAGCTTCTCTGGGCGCACATAGTATCCTACACAATACCCACGTGCGCATCCTCCTCCCTTCAATCACGATGATTACGACGGACTTCGACTGATCCGACTTCGCGATTGGCTTCACGATCAGTTTAGATATCAACCGAGCTCAGCTTAGATAAATACTGGGGACAGACGCAGCGGTTAGGTAGCTGTCGCTTTTCCCGAATTCCCATAACGTTGTCCTCTCTTTCTGTTTGATCCTCTATTTTTGAGTGTCGCTACCTCCGGGTAGCTCCCACTCTTGTGTCCATAGTCTGGCCGCTGGAACACTCAGCACTCCCACTCTATACTTTGTTCGTACGTTTCCTTCGAGATCATCCGTCTCATCCGTCCTGACACTCTTCTCGTCAGCTCCGAGCCGACTCGCGCAGTGCTTGAGTAGACCCTGTGTAGACCTCTTTGATTAGTTCGGTGGGGACAATCTTCAAGTATAACAGCTGCTGCGACCTCCCCCCCCCGGATATTCATTTGCACCGTCCTCGTAACAGTAATGCCTTTTTATTCCCGTGCCCATTAACAACACCTCCTATGATATCAATACACCTGCGTTTCATCTCTTCACTTATACGATCACTGGCTAGGCCCAGCCCCCAGTCCAAATTCATGATGAACCTTTGGGACCGACCCCGTCCATGCTTGATTTCCATCCATCGTTCCTACCCCTAGGCCACGAGTCTCATTTGTGTTGGCATTTCGTAGACGGAAACTCCGAGCTAACGTCCACGGAGCCCGTGTCCAAGAGTTCAATGCATCGACCCCTTTAGGGAACCACTCCTACGTGAGAGACGGAATTCTGAGAAGGTCTGGATGGCCAGAAAGAATATCTTGTCGTCTGCTGATGAAGCCCCACCGCTCGGTGAACGTGGAGTGGAACCAAACGCCCTCGTCTCGTGCTTTTCGGAAGTTGACGCGACTCGGAGTTGGGCTGATCGATCGAACCGTTCTTGCGGATCCAACGTTGCACCCTTTCCCTCTCCCCCCCGCGTTGGTACCAGTGTCACGCCAAACTAGTCAAGGTTGGATCCACGATGTTTCCAAATGCCATGACCTTCACCAACGACGAAACCCTTCATGACGGTCCCCTCCCCCGCCACCCTTGCCACCAACAACGGATGAAAAATTTGTCTTCTCTCCCTTTTCCCCTTCCGGGGACTCGACGCCCTAGTGACGGTCGACGTACTCCGGTCCAGGCCAACCCCTCGTCCGAGTTGCTAGGACTTCAGAATCTGACGTCCTAGAAGTTATTTATTACGCCGCTCGGTCGCCTTTGATCTGTATTTTCCGTTCGCTTCGCTTTCCTTGGGCTTCTAGGTAAGTTTCCAGCTCTTGTACCCGTTCGTGGAACCCTGGGCTCATATTGAGGATGATATTGTCGTTGCCTATCGCCAGGACTCTTACAACGTGCCCTCCAGATTTGGAGCGGGATACCTCGAGCACCATAGGGCAAGGATAGACGAAGGTGCATCCAAATGGCGAAGAAATAATACACAGAATTTAACAGGGCATTACTGGATGCAGACGGAGAAGCGATGAACATATTTACTCGTACGTCCCTCAGATTTATCGTTCTCGGTCTGCTCACACCCGCGGCCACGTTCAGGATCCCACTCGGTCTTCAGTGGACTCTGCCTCTCCCGCGCCCATAATTTCCCATTTGGAAACTTGGCATAGGTCCCTACAACTAACCCCTTCGCCAGTACATTGGTCCCTATCGTCATCGTTGCGTTCCCTTACCCTCTCCCTGTCGCATTCGTCGGCGTGACGTTGCAGATCGACCCGCACGACGATCGCCTCTGAGGGATTATCAAGTGTGCCAAGCCGCGCCGCCAAACGTTCAAGTAGATCAACCGGTTTCTGAGGATTTTCCGGGTGCGAAGGTATCGAGGAAGGTATCGCTCACGATATTGGAGGCAAACCAAAGCAAGAGAGTAGGCCGGAAGCTACCGCAACATCGTTCTTACCCCCTTCAAGTTCCCCAAACCGGTTTATCTGCTGGCCTTATGCCTAATCGCAGTTCGTGCGTCGGGACATTCTATGCGTCCTTCCAGCCCGTTTCCCTGACTTTTGCGCTTCATTGACGTGCGCTAGCCAATTCGTTTTCTATCACACTGGTTCAAATCCTTGGAGACTTTATAGGCCCCGCGGAGCCTCGGATCCTTCCCTCGCGACCGGGTGATCTAAGTCCTTTTTTCACCTCGTTTTGGAATCAAAGACATTGATGGAGACGAATACCAAGGCGACTGCCCGTACGTCCGACCCACACTGTGTAACTTGGATGGAAATATATCAGATCTCATGGACGTTTGTGTGTGTTCCCCCTCTCCCGTACCCAGTTTCGTGGTTCGCTCGACACCCATTACCAATGTCATTTTTCGGTCAATAGCTCTGCTCACTGTCACCCGCCCGACTCATTGCACCCCCCATCCTAATCGCTATCTCCCGGTCGCGTTGCGGGTTTCTAGGAAGATGATATAGCCTGGGTCTCTTCGATGTGCGCAACGGGGACCGTCTTTGGAATCTAAAGGCCACCGCAGGTTACTTCAGGAGTCGTTTCTGCAATCCTTGCGTAGAACTACGACTTCCCTCTTTACCCTTGTACCCACTGTATTCGGATTCCAACGTTCGTGTTGGAACTCGTGGTGTCCCCAACTTTCACATTTTGTTTGTGGTGTCTACGACAGATGAATCGATGACCTTCACTGGGCAGAGCGGTGGGTCGGACGGATGTATTCACGCGGGAAGGGGAGTATACAAGCCACGTCAAACTGCTATTGGATGAATCTCTGAAGAAGTTTATTGACGGTTGAAACAGTCCGCGAACGTGAACAGAGGAATGGCTCCTTATATTCTGTCGTCACCGTGGCCAAGGTAAATGGCTTGGGTCTCTTCTGGGTGCTTTCACCCTTCCAGTGGTGTTCGTCGTTCGAGTCCGAGGACAAGGACATTGCTAACCGGTACCGAATCTTCAAGTGGTTGCTCTCCAGTAATCATCCGCATCCAACTCGCGGCTGTACGATGAGCAGATCGAAGGTTCGACGGATTGCTCCTTCCTCCGGAGTTTGGTCTTGATGACGCTGGTTCCCGGCCCTCCGTCCTGCGTTCCTGGGTCTCAGAGCCGGATCCAGTGTTCTGGGTGGGGGTACCTGTGCCGAAGTCGATGCAGAGGTGTAGACGGAGGTGCTGAGCGGGTGGTATGTACGATGTCGAAGGTAGGGAGGGCAACTCCGCGCGTGACAGTGTGTGGGCCGGTAGGGATGTGTTCGAGCGTGCTGAGAGGAATGTGCGGACACCGGGGTACATCCGTGTTGAAGTGAGTTACGTTGCCGGGCGCGAGTGCTGGAGGATGGGATAAGCGAGACCTACTACCGACGAGGGTCGCAAGGTTGAAAGAGATAGAGATGGGTTCAATGACCCTAGTCGTGAGATCGGAGAGAAAACACTGACCCTGGAACAGTGGAAGGTTGAATCCGGTCCCAAGGCATTCAACGTCTGTGTTGACAGGATTGCATTTTGGCTCTGGACCGGGGCTTAACGTTCGGCGTTCGGGCTTTGAGTCAGGCCTTCAGCTCTACAGGTCACGCTCGGGAGTATGGGCTGCGGGTGAAGCAACCTTTGTGGTGGTTGGAAGCGATCGGTAGTTACCAGCGTCAGATTTGGTGCGCTCGCTTTCAATGGCGGGTCTGGTGTCCGGCTCAGGCGCCCGTGCAGTTTGGGCAGAGAACGTTAGAACGGGGTTGTTGGAAAGGGGAGCAAGGGCGTAAATCTTCAATGGTGGATTTAGCAAGGTGCTGTGAGCGTTTTCTCTTCCTCTGACTGATTCCTTCACGCGTAGACTCCCATACCATCGTTTCCCGGAGGACGACGGGGCGGTAATGGAGAGTTTTGCGGGCTCTATAATCATCATAGCGTTCTCCAGCTTTCCGTCTTGTGCCCGGTCCCATGTTAGCCTTCAGAATTGTGATCTCCTGCCTCGTTTCTATTCTCACCGGTGAGATTGTTATCATTTGAACGCTAAGCGCGAAGGATTATAAGTCTTAACCTCTTTGGCAAGAAGAACGATAGAAAGTCGAGTTATCTGGACTGGCCATGATGCGCTTCCGAGATTGGGCTACTCATTCAAATACTCACTGTCCTTGTACGAGGTTCGTTCGAGCCCGGTCAAATGCCGCATGCACGTCACTCTCCATTTTCCACGCTCATGGCGCGCGTATGCATCGTGTGTGTGTGTGTGTATTTCTATTATCCACCCGGTAACTAGACGTCGCATGGGTACATCGTAAACTACCTTCTCAGCTCGGGGGCCAGGGGTGCTTTAGCTAACCGGCCGACCCGAAAATCCTACCGTCGACCGGCAACGTTTCTAGGCGTCACCTAAACTATAAACGAAACCCGCCAAAAAAAACAAAAGCGGGGACTCCCGTGGGAGCGAGGAGAAATGGGGTGATTAAAATGGGGGAGGGGGTACGAGTGAAGGGGGGGACGGAAAAGGAAAGTGATTACCAAAAGGGGATAGAACGTCCGAAACGCGAGATAAGGAAAAACGAAAGCGAGGGTGGAACGCGGCCGGCGAAAAGTCCTTTGCCTACAGTGGGGGAGTCAGTAAGCGGGAACCCATGATGGGGGAGGTCCCAGGCTGGATCCCACAGCCCGGTGTAGGATGGCGGAACTCGAGAAACCTTCAATACCACCAAGGCAGGAGCAAAACAGCAGGGGGAGCCAGTCGGTGGACGCGCCGGGCTACTAACCACCCATTGGCACTCGGGTTCAGCCCCAGGACCGGGACCGTCGTTGACCGCCGAAGCGGTACCGCCCCCTTCCAGCCCGCAGCCCGCAGTCTACCCCGGATAAGGGAGACGACACCCCGTACGTGGGCAGGTCCCGACGCCTAAGGGCCGTTTTCCTCCCGCATTGCCGGGGAACGCTCCTACCTAGAAAACCGAGGGTCGCGCTCAACCGAGAGAGAGGGGAGTCGGTGACTTAGCGCTACGGGAGACACCGCTGGGCTCAAGGCTTGGACGGCGTTACCGCGATAAAGCGCACCCGTGAGGATCGCAGCCGCAAAGACCGCGAAGTGCCATTCCCGGATACCTAGGCATTGCCGGGATGCACCGATGGCCCACCACAGACTCCCAGGAGAGCTCACCTCGACAGCACCCTACGATGAAAATCGAGTCCGAACAACTAAGGTCGAACGGCGGTGCTAGATCCGCAGCCGAGCCAACGAGTCACCTCGCTGACCCCGGACGGTGTCCCTGCTCGAGTTGATAACCTGGATCGTAGCCCAGGCAGATGGGGGAACCCCTTATCTCGAGTCCTCGGCAGGGCCGCACCGTGGGAAAATCCCCAGATCATGGTGGTAGAAGGTCAAGAGGGGATGGACATCCGGACACGTGGGACACAGTATCAAACTGTCCTGTGTGTGAAAATCTGTCGCACCGCGAGCCTATGTGTTGAACGGTGTCACGATTTTCACCTTTACACTCATTTTCTTCTAAGTTCGAAGCGCCCAAACACTCGTTCAAATCATGACATGGCGTTATCTTATCTTATCTTTTCTTATCTTATCTTTTCACAACTCAAAGACACACCATCAAGACGAGGAAAGCAGATAGTATTGGAATACCGAAAGAGGACTATCTACTGAGAAGAACCAGCCACGACCCACGCATTCTCCTTATCAGACTCCCCCAATCCATCGAAGTCCAACTCGTCATCAGCATCGTCACCGCCATGAGGCCAAGTCTTATCATAAGACTGCCAATCTATATAACGGTCAACGGTGGTCTGGTCGGCGGTCAAACCAGGAATATCATCGGGGAAACCGATGTCTGGAAGAGGAGGAGACGCAGGACGGAAGACGGCCTCCTTTGGAACAACCGGAGTAGGATTGGTCAACTTCTCAACCATCCTCTCCAGCGACGTAACACGTGCCTTGAGGTCAGCAATCTCCAACTGACCCTCCCTGGAATCCTATCAGTACTCCTTGTCAAAGAAAGGAGTAAAGGAGGACACACCTTAGAGAGTCCTCAAGGGACCTCTTTACGTTCATCCTCTCCCAACCGTCAAGAGCCCTCTTCTTTTGCTCCTCCCTCATATCCTCCTTCATCTCCGCGATCGTCTCGTAAATCTCACAACCCATGACGGCTGTGAAACCAAGAGACGCATCCATGCGCCCATCCATCGCATCGTTCTCGTGATGGATCTCACGGAGACCCCGGCCGATCCATGACTTCGGAAACGTCTCCAAATCCAACTCGTTGACGTGCTTCCTCCATCGTTCCTTGGACACCATAACGGCATCCCCCAGACCTAAGTCCCTCAACCCATCGTGCCGGTACTTACTGGTCATCATCCGACTCCTCACCGACTGAAGAGAAGGATACGGCTTTCCCCCATTGTCCCTCCTAGACGACTCGGCACCTTGGTTATAGCGGTAGACAAACAAACGTTTGTCCCGAGCTTCCCTCTCCTCCTGCGAAGGGAAATGCCCTTTCATTCTCTTGAAAAAGGGCAATCCTATAAAGAAGACTCTTCAACGTTCTGATCAATAAAGAAGGAAGAAGAATCCTACCTGAGGATTCGCCCTGACTCTCTCCACGAGGATAACCCCGACGAGTCTTGACCTCCTTCCTAGTAAGAGCCTTCTTGGGAAGGACCGACTCGTCCTCAGACGGAATCGGTATCAGAGTCGCCTTGACGGTCGGCAAGACGGTGGCGAACGGGCGGGTGTACCCTTGGTCGAAGTCGAGGAAGGGGTTGGTGAAGTCTTGGACCGGGTCGTGGGTGTAGATGTCGGACATGATACAAGATGAAGGCGTAGAAGTAGACGAGGAAGAGGAGTAGTGCTGGAATGGCGAAGGAGTATCGACTGAAGACGATGGAGTCAACCGGACCAAATCCATCTCCCTTATATATCAAGAATCCGGTTATCAGTCAAGTCCCCTATCTTCAAAACGGATTCCTCCGAACCCCTATCTGTTCATCAAACCCTCAACCCTGGTGACTCAGTGTGACTTCTTCATTTATCTTTATATAGGTGATCTCTCTCACGATCGTTACCAATCATTCTCACGAGAGGTCATGTGCGTTCTCACGGTGCATCTTTCTTATTCATTTCTTATCTTCACGATGCACCATACCTTATCTCGTTGTTCATTCATTCTTATCACGTCGCTCATTCATCACTTCTTCACGACGCATCCATTGTCACATGCTTGCTTGACGACTTAGTCAGATGATTACATGATCATGAACTTTAGTATATAAGTATGTACTGATGTTCTGATGTATTCCCAGACTTTGTCAATCACAGTGTTCTCCCTCCTGACAGGCGGATCATCAGTGATTAACCCCTAGCCTCCCTTGTTCCCCTCTGCTCAGCCCAGAGAAGCTACCCCTCCTTCTCTAGTGCCGAAACGCGTTACCTCGGCCTCTATTCTTTACCTACCCGAACTGCCGATATTCCGGAGCCGCAAGTTACGCCAACACATACGGGAGTGGTCTGTCTCGACCCACTCTGAAGAAATCCGCGGTTACCCCACAACTTCGTGTACCGAGCTCTAAGAGAGACTAGCATCGGTTCAGTAGGCCTGTTGGCGAGGTCGGTTCTGACAAACGGGAAGTTCGACTCCCGGACGTGTCACATTATCCGGCTACCGCTTATAGTAGGCCAATGATCCGGTGGCGCTTATTAGCAGCCGCTGATGTCCAAAGGGCACTCTTTAGCAGCCCATCAGTAGATAGACCGATGTGTGCCAAACAGCACCACACATAACACAGCATGGTCTGTGTGCACATCAATTATGTATAAATATGTGTCCCTCACTATGCAATACATCACTTCG